>Ga0134091_1000144_pt1 | contig 70574 bp, 52 predicted proteins | sample 2_5taG_FD_94451 | JGI IMG/M metagenome (GOLD analysis project Ga0134091, IMG submission 94451) | Switchgrass degrading microbial communities from high solid loading bioreactors in New Hampshire, USA - 2_5_20_6_A2 metaG | ecosystem: Engineered > Bioreactor > Semi-continuous > Anaerobic >...
CTATTTTATGTCTACCTCACCTAGGTGGTCTTGTTGTCATGCGTTTCATTAACGTCAGGAGCCTAAAAAAATTTCTCAAAATTTTTATTATAAACTCTTGACTTTAATTAGCTGGTCTTTTTTATATTTCTGGATCATCATCAGTTTCAATCCTTGTTTTTCTGGAAGTTCCACTGCAACAGTCAACAAAATTTTGTTGATGACTATAACATTGAAGGTTTCAATCCTTGTTTTTCTGGAAGTTCCACTGCAACGCAGGAAGCCGAGCGGCTCTGCTGCGTCATGCTGTGTTTGTTTCAATCCTTGTTTTTCTGGAAGTTCCACTGCAACCCGCAAACCAGCAGCAACAGCAACGTTTCAAGAAGGGTTTCAATCCTTGTTTTTCTGGAAGTTCCACTGCAACTGGAATTACATACACAAAAATAACTTTTAAGGGATTGGTAGTTTCAATCCTTGTTTTTCTGGAAGTTCCACTGCAACCTCGCATATTTGCACCACCTTTCAGGAGCAGACAGGGAGTTTCAATCCTTGTTTTTCTGGAAGTTCCACTGCAACATATAATTATTCGCTCAACCCTATCCTCCATTGGTTTGGGTTTCAATCCTTGTTTTTCTGGAAGTTCCACTGCAACGATAATTGGCACAAGGCTTTCAAATACAGTTATGACGTTTCAATCCTTGTTTTTCTGGAAGTTCCACTGCAACGTTTACTGTTTGCCCGATATAAGTTTTGCCATCAATGTTTCAATCCTTGTTTTTCTGGAAGTTCCACTGCAACGTTTTCCAGTAGTAAAGTTGGATGATAAGAAAATTAGTTTCAATCCTTGTTTTTCTGGAAGTTCCACTGCAACTCTTTTTTGACCTTCTGTTTAGTGTCTTAAGTTGGTGTTTCAATCCTTGTTTTTCTGGAAGTTCCACTGCAACTTCTTGATTTCTGTTAATGCTCCGCTTATATTTTGCAGTTTCAATCCTTGTTTTTCTGGAAGTTCCACTGCAACCCAACATCAGTGGTCTTGGTGTTCGCATTGGTATTTCGTTTCAATCCTTGTTTTTCTGGAAGTTCCACTGCAACGTGATTGCAGGAGCACTTCATATAATCCATCTTCTGGTTTCAATCCTTGTTTTTCTGGAAGTTCCACTGCAACTCCTCGATATGCTTTTATTGGCTTCTTCGTTGTCAAGTTTCAATCCTTGTTTTTCTGGAAGTTCCACTGCAACTCCTCAAAAAGTTCCTTTGCGGCCTGTGACTTCGAGTTTCAATCCTTGTTTTTCTGGAAGTTCCACTGCAACACTCCATCAATGGTGGCAGAATTGCACTTATTACGTCCGGTTTCAATCCTTGTTTTTCTGGAAGTTCCACTGCAACTTTGCGGCGAAGTTTCCAAAGTTGGAATTGAAGGTTGTGTTTCAATCCTTGTTTTTCTGGAAGTTCCACTGCAACCCTTAGGACATACAGCTTCAATTCCAAACCAGTCGTGTTTCAATCCTTGTTTTTCTGGAAGTTCCACTGCAACCTAATCGGTTCTAACATTTCAGATGTCACGTTAACCAAGTTTCAATCCTTGTTTTTCTGGAAGTTCCACTGCAACAGCAATCGAGCTTATATTCCTTCAATTCCAATCACTATAAGTATTTCTTGACGTGATTATTTCCGATATTTTTCAATCAAAAAAATAATATTTTCAGAAAAAAATAAGAATTTTATACTTATCAACATCACCTCATAATCTATTATTTTCAATTATTTGAAGCCTATTATTTAAAAATTCTCAATAATTTTTCATCCACATTTTTACACTCATTTTTTATCCTAATTAAAACATAACATAATTGTAATTACTTTTCAATACTTTATGGATTTCATAAAACCAAACAATCATTATAGCTTTATAAACTCACATATTGAAAATAATTCATCTTTATTTATTCCTTCAATAGAACAAAGTAAATTTACAAAATCTTCAACCACTTTTTTAAATTCCATATACTTTTCCCTATCAATAAATCCGAAACCATGAGCAAAAATACTATTATTTCTTGTATCAACCTTACTTCTCAGTTTATTTATAATATCTGTCTCCTTTCCCGGCTTTTTAGTTTTGATTATCTCATCTCCGACTGCTGCAAGTATAATATATCCTGCTAAAAGACTTATTTTTTTATCTAATTCCTTCCATTCAGTTAACCCTTTTACCTTACTTATAATTTTATTGGCATTTTCGAGTAGTACATTTTCATCCTCACACAATTTAGTAAAGTCAGCATCCGATGTATCAATACCATAATTCCATAACCTTTTTTGCTCTACAATTTCAAGTATACGGTACAAAAGAAGGGATGCCATCTCGTATTTTTCCTGCTTCTCTCTTCTCATAGCATTCTGATATAAATTAGCAATCAAGAAACCTATATTGTTAAATACTTCACTTTTATCTTTAGTTGTCTCTATGCTGCAATGAATTATTTTTAATACTTCTATAGCTTTCAATTGTTTTTCCAATTTTTCAATATTTGAATTTAGAATAAAACTTTTATCTACCTTCCCTTCTGTTGCAACTATTTCACAGCATTTCGACAAATTCTCCGCTGCTCCGTTTATATCAAGGCTGTCCCAAGCATTATAAGCTCTTGAAATATACTTTAAAGCACTATACTCTTTTGTTCCCGGAACTCTTTGTTCTAATTCCTCAAATATTCTACATGCAGATACATAGTCCATATTATTAAACAGCAATATGGCTTGCTCTCTTTCCAAATCTCCGAAAACAGCATATGGATCATCAATATAATATAGTCTTTCGCTTCCCGGTTCAGGCTTTCTCAGGTCTGTAAGAAAATTACCAGCAATATAAATCAGTTTAGCACCTATAGCCGAACCTGCCATTGCACATCCGGCAGCCATCGATTTTGTGCCGCCTGTAAAATCAACATATATATTTTTAGGTCTTCCCCATCTTTCATACGCATTTTTTATTTTCCGGTATAACTGCAACGGATTTTCTGCATCCACATCAGTTGCTACATATTGGCTTGGTTTTAATTTTGTAAACTCTATTACATCATCAAGAAGATTATGTGACTTATCAGTATATAAAATCAATACTTTTTTAGGCTTTAATACAGAAATAGACAATACCAGCGGTTCATAAGATGTCCCAAGGGTAAGTACCATAGCCTCACAAGTTTCACTAACCTTGTTTGCATTTTCCTGAACGAAGTAATCAATAATAAGTGGCATTAATTCTGTTTTATAATATTCTTCAGCCAACATTCTTTGTTCATTATTACTTCTTTCCATTTCATACCACACATCTCTCTTTTCCTTCATTTTTTTATAAATGTCACTCATAAGATCTCCTTTCTATTTTAAAAGGCATAATCTAAACAATATCATTTAAGAAATATAATATTTTTCGAAATCATCAATAAACGAATCAATCTTTTTCTTGATTTTCTTCTTTGAAAGATATTCCATCCTAAATTGTGCATGAGCAAGGTCATTTCTATAATTAATTAATGCCCCAAATAATTTAACTGCATCGTTTGAAATAAAGTCTATCCTGTTCTCCAATATATGTTTTACATTTTCATCATTTTCTTTTTCATTGATTTCTTTATCACAGCATTTTTTAATGTTTATCATATAATTCAATGAATTCATTACTTTTTCAGCTATCATCCTATCAGGTTTTTCCTTCTTCCAATCAAGCCCCGAATTTATACAAACATAATTGATTATATTCTCTCTTAAAAACGTATATGCTTGCTGGTATTGTCCAAACTTTCTACACAGCTTAACACATTCTAATATTTTTTTTATTAGGTTTTCATTCTTAAAGAAATCCACTTGATTCTCTACTCTTCCCAGTATATGAAAAAACGGCTGCATTGCAATATGTTTTTCTGTATTTAATGCTTTAATTTCACATAAAACCTGATATAATTTTTCTCCATCATCTAAAACTGATTTACCTCTAACAAGTTTCAAATCTGTATAAAATTCCTTTATAAGTCTTGAACATTCACTAATAAGTCTTATCACCTCATCTGTTTCTTCTGATAAGTGCCTCAAAGTTTTTTCAACAGTGGAGCAAAACATCTCACATTCGCCTGTTGAAAGCAATTGTTCTACTCCCGAACTCCATTCTGTAATCTGATTAAATAATGTTAAATCATATATAGGTGCTCTTCCATTCTCTTTAGCATCAAATGCTCCATAAAATATTCTTTTAATATCGCATCTTTTTGTAACCTTTGCATAATTTAAAACTGACATAAAGATTATTGGTATACTTCTAAAAGAATGAGTTACATCAACATATATTTCATCATGTAATTCAATTTCATCATATACCTTTGTAAATATTTGCCATATTTCTCTATTTGTTTTTCCATCTGGTATATCAACAGCTTTATAATTAACATTTAACTTTTCCAGCTTTATTTTTAGCCCAATTTTGTCTTTTGGTTCCCAATTCACATCTTTAGCCTTTTCGGTTACAAATACTATAATTTGTAGATTGGGCTCGTTCAATAGTTCAGCAAGAGCTTCTTGAATATACTCAGTTATATATCCTTTTTCAGGTTTACCGGTAAAATAGTACTCTATCTCTTCATACTTACCATCTTTATTGCCCACACCTAAAAAAGCAAACAGTTTTTTAGCCATTAATTTCCCCCTTTCTTATCCGTTATACCCTCAATTGATTTATTTACTATCATTATCGAATTTAAAATCTTTAAGCTTGCTAAAAGCTTCTGTATTCAAATTTTCCGACTTTGTGCTATTGCTATTGTCTCGGTTCTTTCCTTGTTTATTGAAATAACCTTTATTGTTGTGTTGCTTATTCGATTTCTCATAATTCTTCCGCTCATCATGCTTTGCATTATGATTATCATACTTTCCCTTTGTTCCTTTCATTTTTGTGGATACTACATCTCCGCTTTCTTGGACTGCATCTTCCAATGTGGGTAACTCCGCTCTTTGGGCAAATTCACTTACTTTCATATATCTGCATTCTGAATTTTTCAAAACCTTTTTACTAAGTTCAAACTCTCTGTAGCTTATAATTTCATTTACACTGTTCACCTTTTTTCTGTAGTGTTCAATTATGTATTTCTTAAAGGCTTCCACATAACTGTCTGTTTTTTCTTGTCTTGGATAATCGGCAGCAAAAGAAGTGTATTTTTCTTTGATGTCTTCAACAAAAAGTCCTAAAATTCGTATCCTGCATTTACCGAATCCATAAGGTTTTCCTTTACCCAAATTAAAGTATCCTTCAGTGTCTCCTTGCTTTAATGAGTATATCAAAAGTCCCAATTCTTCATCTGTCAAATTCTCAAATTTTACTTTTCCTAAAAATTTAGTATTTTCAGCATAGCATTTCATTTTAGTGATAAGTTTTTTGTTATTACCCTGTTCTTCCATACCTTGAATATCAAGACTTTCTTTCATCCAGTAGAACTTCCGACCTCTTATTTCATAAGCTTCAGTACAATAAGATTCCAAAGTGTCTTTTCTTTGTTTAAGGTAACCTTTATACCATGACGGTTTTGGCTCTGCCAACATCATTTCATACTCTTTTGTTATCTCAGGACTTGAGTTCTCACAAACAGCGTCTAAAAACGAAAGCTTTGTTCTAAAATTTTTCCATCCAAACATAGCATCAACAAAGTCTGTTCCGGTATAATTTTTGTGAACCTCCGGAATTCCTCCATATATATCTCCTTCTGCCGGAATTCTAAGATATGGTGTAAAACCAAAAATAAGCTTGTCACCTTTTTTTACGAAGAAAACCGGTTTTACTTCTCCTTCTTCGGGAAGTGCGTAGTATTCTTTTCCTTCATAAATTTCTTTGCTTGCAGCATTGCATTTATGTGTGTATTCCAAATCTTCTGTGTAAAGCTCCGCCAAATTTTTTGACACAATTATTTCTGTACTGTTTTTATCCTCCTCAAATATTAAATAATGGTGTCTCTTGCCATTTATATAATTTGAATTGGCAAGCATTCCTTTGAACTTTCCATTAATATCAATTTTAGCTTTCCCATTGTCAACATTATATCTTATCTCTTTAGAGTATGGCCGATAATCTTTATTTTCACTTTTACTAAGCTTTGAGCCATCTTTGTAATCCTCTTTTTTGATGTTGTCCTTATATAAATAATATATTCCTTCAACATTTAACTTTCTAAGTTCCCACTCATGAATAGATGTGTACGATTGCATCCTGTTTTCATCTTTGTTTCCTATCTTAACTGCAGGAATAATAACGTATTCTTCTCCCCTTTTACGTATATAACCGGCCTGAACTCTTTCCAGAATACTGTACCTGAAACCTTCCCTTAGACGTGGCTTTATCCCCACTGTATCGGAATACCACTTTTTTATATTAATATCTTTAGATGCAAACGTTCTGTAATAAAATCTTCTGTTTTCAATATCATTCTTTTCTTTTGGCTTATTTATCACTGATGCGAAAGAAAATATTGACGCATTATATCTTGTGAGACCACGAATTGTATTTCCCGGAATAACATACTGCCCAATAGGATTTTTAAAGAGTTCATTTTTCCCGGTATTTTCTTCTTCATCATCTTTCTCATTATTAGATTCTTTTTTACCTGCAGATATATGAAGAGGCGTTATTACCTCAATTTCATATTGAATATTCCCTGACTTCAAATTTTCATAATATCTGTCGTGCATTGAAAATTTTTCTATATCACTGCATCTATCCAAAATAAAGTCTTCTAATCCTATAAAATTATATGGTGCCTTTGATTTATATACAGCAACTTTATCATTATTGCCCATAATTCATTCCTCCTCTATATGAACTTTGAAGGTAGTGTCCTTGATATATAAGCCTGTCCATCATCATCATATTCAATATATTTTTTCACAATCAAAGCTTTAAGAGGTTCTTTTAAAATCCGCTCTTCTAAAATTTGTTCCTCCGAAATAAATTCATTATCCGGTTCTTCAATATAAATAATTCCTTTTATTCCGTCTTCCCTGTATATGTGCAAACACTTTCCTTCTTTAAAGAAAAAAGCTTCATTAACATTATCTGTATCCAATTCTACCTGTCCCTTGCCAAACTCCAAATTGTCAAAGTAGTATATAATATAGTTGTCAAATTCTTTTACCAAAGAAGTTATATTTCCGCTTTGAATTTTCTCAATTTTCATATGTCATCACCCCACGTTCATTAAACTTGATATGTAGGAATCAAAATTTTTTAAAACTTCTTTATCCGGTGACTCAAAGTCAAAAAGGAATTTTTCACCGTCATATAATTCCAAAGTATCTGCCCTGATATATCCTCTTCCTACAGCATAACCGCTTCCAATACCTAAATCTTCCTTACACAAATCTCTTAATACCAAAAGCAAAAGTCCGACCTCTTTTTTGTAATCATTTAATCCTGATGTGTTAAAAGTACACACTATTTCAACATCTCCCATAACAACCTCATCATCCGTCAATGCTCCTTGCATGACTCCTCCGGTAAAATAGTCAATCTTTATCTTGTTGTATATACTTTTCTTGGGATTTTTAATTAGCGAATCAAAACAAGTAAGCCTTGAAATATGTCCATCATCATCCTTTTTAGACTCAATACCAAAAATGCTTGTTATGATTTTCTCATCAATACAGGGAAAAGTTCTATGCAGTTTTTCAGCTCGTGACCTAATAACACCTTTTATCGAACTTCCCGGAATAATGTAATTACCCTTACTGTCTTTTATGTTAATGCCATCCGGTTCGTTTGACAAACGAATCACTTCGTCTTTTACCAGTATGGGTGTAACGGTTTTTCCTTTTATTCTAAAACGAACTTTGGAAGTCTCACGATTCACACATAATATATCTTGCGTTATTTCACTATCTTCGGTTTCTCTTAATAAATACTTCAACAAGTCATTGATATTGGTAAAATCAAATACACTTTTTGATATTGAGTCTACTTTAAATCTTCCATAACCTACCATCTTATTGCTGCCTAATGAAATATCTCCTATCGATAAAGCTCTCAGTAAATCTTCAAATTTTCTTTGCTTTTCTTCAAACTTCCCCGCATCATCTTCATAATTATTTAACTCAAATATAAACTGAAAGCTCAGTCCTTCATTTAAAAACTGTCTTTTAAACTTCTTACCGGATTTTTTAGCATCACCAGCAGATTCAACTGTCAGTCTTTTAGGATCCATCTTTATTCCTGGTCTTGATGATATCATCTCTTCCACACAATCATTAATAAGATAACTATCGTAAAAAACAACTTGACTCATTCCTGATTTTTTACCGCCGAATAACTCATTAAAATCTTCATCGGAGTCCATATCAATGTAATTCTGGTAATAGTTTCGAAAAGCACCGGCAACAGACGAACCCGGTATATATACTCTACCGGTAAATTCATCTATTTTTATATTATCCTCGTCATCTCTTATAGCTAAAGGTGAAACAGTTGTTGCTTTAACATTGTATCTAATGGTTTTGAGAAGTCGATTTTTATAAATCATGATATCACCTCTTTCTCTTTTATTCTTAGGCAGTATTCAAAAAAGCTTATAAAAAAGTTCATTTTTAGGTTATATAGATCTTGAGCCTTGTCAGTCTCAAAAGGATACTTGCATTCTCCTAAAGTAATTCCTTTATTAACGATATTTTCAATTTCACAAAAAATATAATTGGACTTTTCCTGCACGAAATCCTCAAGCATCTCCTGAATACTTAACCTTTCTGCTTTAGATTTTTCGAGAGCACCATAAACAGTAAAGTCATATAATTTATGCCACACAGTTTTTCCCTTTTTGCCCTTCATATGTTCAAGATATTCGTTCAAATATTTTTTAAAACTGTCTTCTGTCTGATAAAATCCATTTTGAAAAATATTAAGCAATTTTCCTATCTGACTCTGCAAACTGCCTTGAGGTGCTTTTTTATCTTTTAGCAGCTCCAGTACCATCTTTTCAATTTGAAGTTTTGTTCGGCTCTTAAAAATATTACGTAAAATTGTGTTAATAACACATTTGTCCTCATCTGTGAGTTCAATTTCATCTTTTTTTACACTTTCTTTCTTACCATATTTTGAAACAACCATATCATCTTGGATTTTACTCAATATAGCAATTTGTCCATAACCATCTTCTCTTCTTAGCCCAACACCTTCAGTTATCAATTTCTTTATTTTATTCGGATCAATCATTTCTTTAACCCTGTACTTTATTACACTTCCCTTTAACACTGCGCTGTAACAAACGGTATTTGTTCTATATAGAGTATTGTAAGATGCTGCAACTCCAAGACTGGAATACGACTCTACATATTCACATTTACCTTTAATTCCTAGCATTTCTTTAAGTTCATTTTCCGGTATATATGAATTTACTTTTCCATCATAATACAATATTGCATCTGATAAAAAGTAGATATACAAATCGTCTTTAATATCCAAATCCGATTCATACAAACAAGCTGATAAAACCTCTTTTATGTTGTTTATTCTGCATTTCCCATAACCGCTTCCTCGTGAACCTCCAAAATAAATGTAATCATTGCTCAATGTTTTTACTATGTCATCATAATACTTCTCAGGAATCCGGATATAAGACCTAAAACACTCTCCCTTTTTTACAGCTTCATATCTGAACATTTTTAATTTACCATTATCATTCAGCGTGTCTTTTTTATTGATATGAAGATTCTCAACTTTTTCAGGATTATATCCTAACAGAATCTTTTCACTATTCGTATCTTTAATTGCAAACTCATAATTATTCAAGGGAATACTGTTTTCTATTTTCTTGTTAAATGAGTGAACCACACGAATATTGTCTTTATTTGAACGTATCTCCTGCTTGTCACCGATATACCCCTGCATCATTGGTATTGCAAGGTTGTCATCTATTAAAGGATATGCATTATAAAATATTGAATTGCCGTTCAATATTTCTTTTGGGACAAAACCTTTATCTTCAATTAATCCCCAAACAACAGCACCTTTAACTACAGAACCCGGAATATATGAATAGCTGTACTCATTATTTGAATCCCGTTCAAATTTGCCAAGTTTTAAAGGCTCCAATGCCTGAATATCAAACTGTATATATTTATACATTTGATTTCACCTTCCTTTCCAAAAGCCTTATATATTCGTTGGTCACTTCTTTCTCATTAAACCAAAGCGAAACCTTGACCTCACCTTTTCCTTTAGTTTCACTAGAGCCTAAATGCCGAAGCAATGAACAAGCAGAAGCTAAAAGAACTTTATCTTCATCATCCAGCTTTTTAGGTGAGTAAATGTATGAATAAAGTACAATTCCTCTATTTATAACTCTATAATTTCTTAAAGAGTTTTTCTTCGCAATACCGGAGTTGTAATTTATGGATGTCTGTGTTTCTATATGCGTAAGGGATTCTAAGATTTCCTCAGGCTCAATATCTGAATCCTTCATATAATACTTGTAATAGTTTCGAATATTTCTTGAAATCTCGCAGTCAGAGAACTTCAATTTGTCATGACTATATTTTTCAGCCACACCAAAAAGTTCATCTTTCTTCTTCTTAAATCTTTCCGCTATTTCTTCGTATCCATCCATATCCTTTATCATGTTTACAAATAACGATGCCATTTCTCCTAACTTGCCTTTTAAAGTCTTACCGTTAATATACAAAAATCCATATTTATCGTGCAAAACATCAGTATCAACAAATCCCGGTACCGAGTTTCCGCTTCCAAAAATTGCATTCGTCAATAGCTCTATTTTCAATGTATATTCTTCCATAATTACACCTCCTCATCGCAAATCGGTATAAAATAATCTAAAGCTTCTATCGCATCAAACAAAACACACTTTCCATTTAGAAAACCACTTTTAGAATCCAAACGGTGTGTTCCAAGCACACTGTAAATCTGGTTAATTTCAATATAGGTATCAAGATGAACCTCGCCTTTTTTCATTTCTCTCAGCATTCCTTTTACTTTTCCCCTGGGTAATTTTCTTGATTTAATAACCTCTATATCTTTTCTAAAGAGAGAATAATGATTTGGTAAATTTGATTCTTTCGAAACCACTAAAGGTCTCATAGAAAGGTCTTTGCCATCAAGGGTTTTATAAACCGTATTTCTAATCTCATTCAGATTATTATTGTATTCACCTTGAACTATATGCCAGTCAATCCTGGATTCAATCAAACCTTCTTCTATACTTGCTTTTGCATTTTTGCAAAGCTCTTCGGATAATTCGTATGTTTTAAAAAATGGATACTTTTCCTTCACAATCGCTATACCAGCACAGGCTGTAATCTTTTCTCCCATAATACTATACTTTTCTAACTCTTGTAAAAAAATATAAGCACATTCCAAAGCAATTCTTGCATCAGTTATATAACAAACATCGTCACCAGCTAAAACAACTTTTCTAATTGGAATAACCGAACCGTTTAATTCCATTCCACTCTTTTCCAAATAATCATGCTTGTTTTCTATTACTCCAACCATTTTGTTAAAAGCTGTTTTAAAAGCCCGGTCAATATCTGTCGAAAACTGATTTAATGCATTTATGTACTGTTCATTTATTTCTTTTATATTTTCAGGGGTATACTTGTTTCTAAAACTTTCTCTTAAGCTACTTATCCGCTTTCCCATTCTGTTTCCGTCAATATGTGTAATAGCTATATAGCTTTTTTCATTTTTGCTTACGCCTAAATCCTTAATTTCTAAAGCAAATTGATTGGTACTTTTCTCTTTTTGATTAAACATATCAATTTTTGATTTTGATTCTCCCGAATAATAGTTTCCGCTTCGCTCTTCTTTATAGACAGCAGGTAATCTAGTGGAACTGCACTTTTTTGTCACCCCAAAGTCAATAATACGTGAATACATATCCCTTTTTGCCTTCTTTTTCCCAAGTTTTTCATATAAAGCTTTAATTTTATCGATAATGATATCTTTCTCGGAATCATATTCCAAGCTTGCAAGGAAAAACTCCAATGAAGGGAATTTCTTGAGAATAGATTTAGAATAGGCATTTGAAAAATTCTTACTATCATCTTTATTTTCAAAGTAAAAAATGCTGCTACCTCCTCCGGAGCTGATATGTTTACCGTTATATTTGTTACAAAGCTCCTGAGGGAGTTCTTGTGTTATAAATGCGATTATCTCCGATGCACCTATGTTCTCTCTTAGTCTGTTGGATTTAAAAATATAACTTTGCTTTTTGGATACCTCAATAACAGTTAGAAATCCCATTATGTCTCCTCCCTCTATTATGGTATTGTTTTTCATAGTATATCAATAACTATAAAATCTTTTTCTATACAAAACCTCTTCTAACCCTTTCCACTGTCCCAAAACCCCTTGACACCGACTTGCCCAGTCCCAGGTGGTCCGGTATCATAAAATTGGTCATAAATCCGCCTTTAAACCCAACCATCTTTCTGTCCTTATAATTAACCTCGACAGGGCGCAGCTTGATAAGTACATCGATAGGCTTGTCCACCCAATATCCCAGACCTTTCGCCATAGACAGTATGTTCCCTGTGAGAATCTTTTTTAATATTTCCGTCCTCTCCTCTGTCCCTGCATTCGAAAACCTTCCGTAGTTCTCCTGATTTAAAGCCAACCATGGAGTCAAAAACTTATATTCCACCATTCCTTCAGCTGTCCCAAGCTCCTTGGTCTTTAACACATAACCCTTTTCCAAAATGCTCATGACCTTGTCCTTCATGTCGATTTCCTTCACATCATAGAATATATCTATCAATATCTTTGAAGCTTCATTGATGGCAATAATATTCGGCACACCACCTATGGATTTATATTGTATTACCGGATAACCATAGTTGAATTTATCCTCTCCCATATGGTTATGAAGTTCAAGATACTGAGGAAACCTCCCGGCTAAATATCCCCTTATCTTTGGTACATCCCTGCTTTCGACTTTGTTTCCTTCCAGTCTTACCGTTAACATCTTAATATCCAAGCTGATACCCCCATTAAAAAATGTAGTCTTTTTCCAAGTCTCTCATAAAGCCTGTATCTTCATCATAAGTATTAAAAACCATTTCCCTGCTTATAAAAGTTATGTCCTTTTCGTCAATACCCACCTGCTTTCTCACAGCAAACTCGGGAAGACTCAGAACATACATATACAAGTCCTTTTTTAGCCTGTTGAGCTTCCTTTTCCTATCAAACCTATCCTTCACATTCTTTATTTCCTGATACTCCTGCCAAACCTTTGACGCCTCCTCATCAATTTCTACAAACACATCCACCGTCCTGAACTCTTGACGAATAAGCTCAAAAACTTCTTTATTCTTGCCGTCATCTCCATATTCAAAAGCTTCCCTGTATCGAAGCTCCCTAATGCAATTCAAAAGTTTACTGCTTTCGTCACTTCCATGGCTTTTCAAACCCCTGTAATATTTTTCTGCCAGGTTAAAAATCTCTTTTTCTTCAATCCTTTCAAGCCCCGAAAGAGCGTTTTTTGTCTCCTCCATCAACACATTATCATAAATATATGCTGCATAGGGCTTGTCGTTATGATTTTCATTTACCAGGTTTACCAGCGTAACAACTCCCTTCTTGTCACCCCATTCACGGTTGCACCTTCCTGCCGTCTGGTTTATGCTGTCCATCGGACCAAAATCCCTGTAAACCCGGTCAATATCTATGTCCACTCCAGCCTCTATCATCTGGGTTGATACAATTATCTTCCGGTTTTTGCTCTCTTTTATTTTCTTTATTCTTTCAAGCCTCTCTTTGGGAATAATATTGGTGGACAGGTAATAAATCTCTGCCTCGCCTTGGAACTCAGCCTTTATAAATGAATATATCTCAATGGAAGTCCTGATGGTATTCATTACTATCAGAAAATCGTCCTCTTCATATCGGTAAATATCCTCTAACAGCATCTCCTTGTATTGGTCCAATGTCATCTTCTCCGATAGCCTTCCCGCATCAATGGTTATGCGGTTAAACTCTTCAAAATACTTCCTTTTGTTCTTTGCCAGCTCAAATATCTCATTGTTCTCTTCAGAAAAAATCAACGGCATGGTTGCAGTCATGAAAATAAAATGGCAGTTAAGATACTTTGCCATGGCAATAAAGGTTTCCCGTACCAGATTCCAATACCTGTGAGGTATGCTCTGTACCTCATCCAATATTATTATGGAGTTGACAATGTTGTGAAACTTTTTTAGCTTCCTGTTTCTGTTTGTAAATATGGAGTGCAAAAGCTGCACAAAAGTGCTCACAACTATTTCCGAATCCCAGGACTCCACAAGATGCTCGGATACAGCATCGCTGTAAATTTCCTTTTGTCCTTCTCTTTCCCATTGATAGATCCTCTCGGATAAATAATGATGCTTTAAAAGTACATTGGATTCGGTGGTGCCTAAAACCTTTTGAAATACGTCAAAGTTTTGTTCAATAATTGAAGTAAAGGGGAGGACATAAATTATTCTCGGACTGTAGCCCTTCTCCTCAATTAACCGCTCCTTTAGCCTTAAAGCCGCTTTGAGTGCCGTAAGGGTTTTCCCGGCACCGGTGGGAAGGTTAATGGACAGAATTTTTTCCTCCGGAGGTAGGTTTTCAATACTTTCCAGGACATCTTCATATGCTCTTTCTCGCCACTGGGCTATCCGGATATTCTTTATTTCAAGACCTTCCTTGAATCTTTCAACACAATCCGAAGCTAACACAGGCCTTTGGGTGGTTTTTTCGAGAAAATCTTCAATGTTCATATTTTCGCTGTTGTATATTGCTTCGAGCTTATCGGAAAAAATCAGAACCGAAAACAGATAATCAATTAATAAAAATGTTTCAACCCCCAATAATTCTTTTACTTTCTTTCTCATCTTTACGGAAATAAGTCGGTTGATGTCTTCTATAAACTCATCAACGGTATAACCGGATATGTCAAAATCAATTTCAAGTCCGGAGATAACTTCCTGCAGCTTACTTTTATCAATACTTTCAAATTGCTCCTTCAAGAGTTTTACATTATTTTCATCCCCGCTTAATACCGATGTAAAATTTATGAGGTCATCCAGTTCCCCGTGATGCTTTGAAACCACCATATAAGATAAAAAGGCAAGGCATTCATCCCCCATAACATTGCTTACAATTTTGAAGGACAAAACCCCAGATAAAAGGCCGTGCCTTTTCTTCTCATCATTTCTTAGCGGGCTGTTATCCACATCCCTTATATAATCCTGAAAAAATGACGTAGCCTTGCCAAGATCATGAGTAAGTAAATTCAATTTGATTAATTGGCGGACTTTATCCTCGGAAAAACTTTCAAACCCGGTCTTTTTCTGTGCTAAAATACAGTCCCCTATTAATGACACGTTCTTCAAATGCTCCAAAAGCGGCTTTCCCGGATGCGAAAACAGCACTGCCCCCACCTCTTATATGATCATAATATTTTCATTTATTCCTTCAATCTTGATATAGGAATCTGTCCTTGCCTTAATCTTATTGCTGTTTCTCTCAAACAGCACCTCTCTGTATTCTTTCACCTTTCTGTCGGCATCCATTTCCACCGGTATTGTCTCTGTAAAATACTCTCTTTCATCTTCATAATCCACATCACCCTTTTTAAGCATGTCCAAAGGCAAAATGCTTGAAAACTCTACAAACTCTTTGTTTCCGTTTACCTCTCGTCCTTCAAATTCTCCGGTATAAGTATAGTTTGCAAGGTTTTCACTAAGCCCCATGCTTATGGTATAAACCGTGCTGTGATCCTCAAGAAGACTTTTTAGCCTATTGTAAATTTGATCATCTTTATGTGAAAAATAAATTCTATAGCACGCATCCTTTAAGAATTCAATTTTTATCTGGGTCCGCTCATATATTTTAGTCATGGACTTTTTTGTATTAATCAAATTTTCGCTAATCCTTACCTTTTTAACAGGACTTTTGATCCCAATCCCTATTTGAGCTTGATCCTTTGTAAAATATTTATGATACTCATCTTTTCCAAACCCCAGCATGGCCGCTATTATCCCTGCGACTGCAGTTCTGGTCGGAATGGAATATGTAAGGGGAGATGTTGTTGTATACGGTTTTTTAAAGTGACCGTAGCTGGCACTGATGTCAAAAACCAGATATTTATCAGCCATTTGCCTCCCTCTCTCTAATAAGATTTTTCTTCAAACTTTATTTCTTTCATATCCTTCAAATCAATCTCTTGCCCCTTATAGGTTAATTTCAAATTTTTGTCGGCAGTATAATAAACTTTTTCTATTTTATCACGGTACTGTACCAGTTCATCTATAAGCTCATCCAATTTAATTGAAAAGTCTTTTATTGTTCGGATTTTTTCTTCCGGGATGTCAAAACTGAGAGCTATTTTGTTTTGCAAATCCCCGATAAAGAAATTTTGCCCCTCCTTATACACAACTCTCAGCATAAGCCTTGGCATATGCCCCATTTTAGAACGGGTAATGAGGTTTTTCGTACCGTTCCACATAGCCTCGTTCAGCAAATCCACATCTTCATCGGTGAGCTTGGTCTCTTTTGCCGCATTTTCGTTAACTATTCCGTGGAAGGCAATGAGAGAATAGGGTAAAATATACTCTTCTCTGAAGGTCTTCTGCTCTTTTCCCTCTTTTGAGGCAAACGCTCCGGTTCCTTTTATATGCTTCAAGCTGACTTTGTTAAGGGATCTTCCCATATTAAACTGTACCGGTCCGGTAAAGGTTATTGATGCATTTTCCAAAGGAATAACTCCGCCAAACAGCCTTATATCTATAGCCTTTCCCAAAATATCATTCAAATTCTCATTAAAGTCCTTTGCTCTGGCTTTTCCGTCTTTAATTCCACCCTTTTCCGATGCCATCTCCCTTACAAATATGTCCTTGCCATTTGTGCCGTCATATCCTTTGTAGCTATATAAATAATCCCTTATAGTTCTTTTGAGCCTTACATCCGTTACTATATTAATCCCGGTTTCCTCATCAATTCTAGGCTTGTTCTCATCTAGCGGATCACCGTTCGGGTTTGCATCGGTAACATCATATAAAAACAATAGTTCCTGCCTGTTCTTAATCATTATTCTCCATCCTCCTCACTGATTTTTTCTTCCTTAAAGTGCTTTGCAAGAGTCATACCCAGTACAAAGTAAAAACTGATTTCATCATTGGAAATATTCTTTTCTGCTTCCTCTCCCAACATATACATTCCGATAAGGTACTCCAACTCTTTATAATAGTTTTTATCATATTCGTTTAATTTGTTAATGGCTTCGGTAAATATCCTTTTCACCAAACTTTTATCCAGCTTCAAGCCGTTGAGCCTGCTGTAGAAAGGCTTGCTTCCCCTTTCGTTGTACTGGATGTTCAAAAGCTTTTCCGCCAATACCCCTGTCAAAAATACTGCCCTCTTATAATCGGAACTGAACACATCGCTGTAGCTTTTGTCAACAAAAAAGTCGAGATACTTTTTGTTTTTCTCCGTCCTCTCCACCATTATTTTCTGCACCCCTCTTTCTTTATCGATAAACAGATTAAGCCTGTCAATAAACATAATGCTCATAAGTGCTTGGAGTACAAGAACCTCTAAGTATTCTTCCCTTGCAAAAGCAACCCTTATTTTGGAAATCATTCTTCCTAAAAGGAATTTGTAACTTATCTTTTTATAGGTAAATACATTGTTTAAAATTTCAAGAAAGCTTTTGTCAAAGTTGCCTTCCGTTTTGTTATTGGGGAAAAAGGTTCTGATTTTATCGAACCCGAAACTTAGGTCATAGGTTGTTTTGTCTTTTCCGGGAAGATTCTTGAATAACTTAATCTCATCCACCGTATCTTTTATTCTCAATATTTTTTTGACCTTGCTGGGAACAATATCTTCAATATATAGAAGTATTCTGAAAACGCTTCCGGACTGTTCTTCTTTAAAAATCAGCATATTGTAATTAAGAAAGTTTTTGCTGTCCTGCATAATTTCAAGAAAATCCCTCTCACTTCCAAGAAGGTTCTGCTTTGAAGTTTCCTTAGTAGAAAATTTTTCATTCTTCTCAAAATCATGAAGTATCTCTATAAAATCCTTTTCATCTTCCAAGTCGCGTATTACAGCTTTAGGGACTACAAAATAATTGAAACCGGAAAATCTTGATGTAAGGTTTTCTCTAATGTATTTTTTACCCTGCTCCAGTTTTTGGGCACACGTAGAACATACGGGATAATTCTTCCATGCATTTTCCTGTTTGAAACCACCGCTTACAAAACCGATTTTATCAACCGTATAGGAATTATAAGTGTTTACAAATCCGAAAACTTCTCTTTCCCCTTTACAGTAATAGCAGATGCCTTCACCCTTTGACGTAGTGCCGTATTTACTGTAATACTGCTCGTCCAATACCCTGGCAAGACGGTTTTTAATCAGCTCAAAATCTCCCATGTATTTTTCATTACCGTTATCGAAAAGTGTGATGGTAATAATAAAGGATTCACCTTTTTTTAATGTAGTGGATTCAACTTTTTCAGTGATATCGTTTTTAATATTTTTTAAATTTGAAGATATGTAATCACGAATTTTTATAAATATTCTTTGATCAAAATCGTTTTGATTTGAAATACTAATGACATCGTTAAGTGAAATCATAATTTTATTCAGTGTCTTTTCCGGCTCGGTATATTTTGATGTAGGAGTTATGTCACCGCCCCTTGAGCTTCCCTTTTTATAAGCATACTTTTTAATTTTTTCGGATGAAAACTCTTCATACTCAATGCCCCGGTAAGAAATGTCCTCATCCTTTAAATCAAATGCAATCTTTAAAACGTGATTATAACTGCCCTTCTCGTTTGGATTCTCAATAACCTGAAGCAATCCTCCGGCATCAGTGTCCCGGTTATTGAGTGCATACTCACCCAACTGCATTACAGCCGTAAGCAACTGACCACCTTCTTTCAAAGCAGCAAATATATATTAATATAATAATATACTTAATTGCAAACATTGTCAACTAATAATGGCTTATTTCGACAAAGTATGAATATATTTTAATTCCTGTGACAATAGTTTTAAAACTATTGCCTTACTCATGAAAAAATCCACAAGTAAGGCAACAGTTTAAATTTATTAAGAGACAAGATAACTAACTATAAAGCTTATATCATAATTGCTATCATATCCTAAAAAAGATAAATGGTATATATATCCATCTATAATATAATTAGCTTCAATACTTGCATAACCAGAACCTATTTCATTAAATAACTGTTCTTTTGATAAATTACCGGCATCTCCTTTTCTATAATAAATATTATATGATGCAGTTTCTTTTCTTAAGCAATTTTTCAGTAAATTGTTAAAATAATCGAAGATTTCCACATAGTTTTCACTATTGAATTCTATGTCATTAAGTGTTATTGAGTATATAATACCTCCTTTTTTTCCTTTATTGTTTAAGTTATAACTTCTGAAAATATTGATTCCATAATCAGTAGTTATTGAATAATAAATAGTTCCGTTCTTATCCACTTCAACCGGTTCCTTTTTTTCCAAAGCTATTGCGTCTTCATTAGTGGCTAATTTTGATATAACTGCATGATTACCAAAATAAAAGCCTATCAGTTTTTGTTTTAAATCTTCTTTTTCCTTCTCTCCCAATATAAACGTTTTATTATATGATTGCTGCGGTATATAGTCAGGATTTTCTGGAACTTGTATTTTAATGTTGTTTTTCACAGGTCCGTCAATTATATAATTCCCATCCGGATGAATATTCCCGCTGCTGTCCATAATTCCTATAGGTAGGAAAGGACAATTTGTCCCTCCTGAAAAATAATACTCAAGTTTATATCTATAAAAGTATGTCGGTAGATTTAATTTAAGTTTTATTGTAGAGCTCGATTCTCCTTTTTTAATTGTTCCATTATATGTTATCATTCCGTCAGGGGATACTGAATGCCCGGTTTCTATAGGTTTCATAATAGTTAATTTTACAGTAAAGTTATAGTCTTCATCAGCAACCATTCCTTCAGGTAAAATTATTGTACCGGATATAGAATCATGTTCTTTATCATTAACCTTTACTTTGTATTTAAGACCATCTTTTGTTATTGATAAACCTTTAGTTACATCCTTTCCTTGATTTATATAGACTTGTTGGCTGTCATTTAACAAAGTATCAATATCTACACTTATCTTGTTTTTACTGTATTGTTTGCCATCAAGAATAATAGCAAAGGGTGTAACGGTTCCAGGCTCCACTTTGATTATCCTTTTAGTTACCATTGACGGAGACTCTGAGCTTACAGATATTTTTACAAAAGTACGCTCAATAATATCTGTTGCATCAATTTCTCCTGAAATGACAGTATAGCCCTTTGCATCCATTTCAGAAACTATTTTACTGTCACAAAATGTATCTGCCTTAGGATAATGTGCATGCCTCCATGCATGATCCAATTGTATTTGTTCGTCTGATAAAAGGAAATAGTCATATGAAAACGGTAAGCTGGCATCTTCGTAAGCCAATCCTCTATTCCAGGTGGTATCCAAATGATAATATTTACCATTTAACTTTACTAAATTCCAAGCATGACTATTGTTTGAATAACCCATTATTTCGTATTCATCGATATCCCCTCTGCCATCTACCTGAGCATATCCTATAATGTATACACTTTCAATTCCTGCTTTTTCAAGAAGCAATCCGGTACAATGTGCGAAAGTATCACAAACCCCTTTTTTATATAAAAAAGCATCCCACAGCCCTCTATTCGAAAAATCGTATGTTACATTATCAACCATATACTGATTAATAGCATATATTTTTTCATAATCCGTCATTCCTGGCTTTATAATCTCAGATATTATTTTATCAGATATTTCATGAACTTTTTTCCTAAGTTTGTCGTTTTCTTCTTTTGACAGCCCCCAGGAATAATTATCTAAATCTTTTATAAATGAAGTAGGTTCAACATCAACGGGGCTGTCTTTCTTAAGCTGGCCATTTTCATAGTAAACGTCCTTTCTTCTAAGAATCATTGCATTACTATAAGTTTTAAAATAATAATTTTCCAAATACTTAAAAGCCTCCGCTGATACTTTTACAACTCCGTTTTCGTACCGCGTATCAACAGGAAGTGTTATTTCTTTTCCATTTACTCTTGCAGTATTTTTGTATAAATCAAATTCAAAAACTGTGTCGTCAATTTCAAGAACGGCTTTATCACCGTTCTCATAATAATCCCCCTCGAATATGCCAGCTAATTGACGTATAGGTACAATCAAATGACCGGAATATAAAGAAGGAATTGATGAGTAATCTATCTTATTTGTTTCATACAGTCCTTTATCATCAACGATATACGATGAATGCTCTGTAGAAATTACCAACTTGCTTGGTTTGTACTTTTCTACAGATTTAGTTATGTACACATTTCTACTTTTAGCATCCCAATCTACCTGTGCTCCCAAAGCTTCACTTACAAACCTTAAAGGAACAAAGGTTCTGCCGTCTTTTATAAACGTCCGAGTGTCCATCGTTTCACTTTTGCCGTTTATATAATATTTGTCTTGATCTATTGTCAGTTGAACAACTATACCATCCCGCATTATTTTTACTGTTCTGTTTTCGCCATCCCATTCAACCTTGGCATTTAATGCTTCGCTGATAAATCTTATAGGAACCTGAGTCCTGCCGTTAAAATCGATATAAGGCTCTGCGTCGGGAAAATTAACAATTTTTTCATTGATATACACTTTCACATTATCATCAGATGCATATAAATTACCGGCAAAAGCAGATACCAGTATTACAAGTAAAATTAAATTAAAAAGTATTTTTCTCATAAAAATACCTCCTGTGTTGATAATTACTTGTAGTAAGTAGTTATATAACATCTATAATATTACCAATTATGGCATATGATTAGATTTATGTCAAATTACCATATGTTCATTTTTATTTCATTTCGCCGGCTAATATTTGTATCGAATACTTATATAAGACAATTGAACACCAATGGAATTCCGAGCTTGATGTCGGGCTTTACGAAGAAAAGTACGATGGATTTTATGCCGTTGCATCAAATCCGGCTGATAACGTAAAGGATATACTCGCCATTAATGAACAGCTTTACCATATTAGAAATTGTTATAGAATGCTCAAGACGGATTTTGCGTCAAGACCATATTTTCACCGCACAAGAGAAAGAATTATTGCTCATTTCATGATATACATATTAAAACCGCTTTTTTTAAATATTTCACTATACTAGCCCCTTTCTTGTGCGGAGATAACAATTCTTATTTTTATTTCACTTTACCGGCTAACATTATTTCATTGAAATTCTTATATTATTTATTGTGTCATCTTCAATAGTAAAACTCAATTTTTTATCCTTATAAAAATAATATACATAATGGGTATCGCCTACTATCATTTCGTCGTTCGGGGTACCGTACTTCTCAATTAAATCTTTGAATGAATCACCAATTTTAATACCTCTTTTTGTGGCGGATATATTTATCTGGCTTATTATACTTTCACCGGAAACAATGTTTACCATAGTGTAAACGGAAAAACCTTCATATATTCTGCAATAATAATGATTTTCCAACTCACTGTCAGTGCCAACATATGTTAATATACAATCCATACTATCAGGACCGTTTTCAAGGGTATCTATCATTTCTTGAGGGTCATCACCTACCTCGATTGTAATTCCTCTAACATATACTTTAAAATCATCTTCATTCAGCTCGATTGTATCCTTATCGATGCTTTCCGTATCTTCGGTATAATCCTCTGTTGTTCGATCATTAACTTCAGTTGTTTGAACGTTAACTTCAATTATTCGGTCATTAACTTCAGTATCTTTTTCTTCAAGGATATATTTTTTCATAACATTTTGGATACTGCATCCGGTTAAAATTAATGCAATAGATACAACTAAAATCAGTTTTTTAATCATTTTCTCACTCCCCCGAAATCTCAATTAAAGTTTTAAAGTATCAAAAACAATTAAACAGTTTTATTCTTCCTTCCATATTACACATACAAAGCAATTATAACAAATTGTTTCCATTGAAAACAATACTTATTTTTTTATTCTCCCTCTTTGTTGAAACACCGCTGTTGTAAGAAGATTTATCTAAAACCGTACTTCATTTAAACGTGGTGTTATAATTAAAAATATTGCCTTACTCGTGAGCAAATCCACGAGTAAGGCAATGCTTTCATTGTAAGATACTATCAATCAGCCAATACTTCATAGCCGTTTTCAGTATAATACTCATGATCTCTTGCCGCTTCCTCTACCTGTCCGAAGAACCAACTGGTTGGCGGAACATCTTCAAATGAAGCAATATCGACCTTCAAAGGTCCTCTGAAAAGCATTTTATTTATCATTGTTACTGCCTCGGAACGCTTAATCGGCAAATCGGGCCGGAATGTTCCGTCTTCATATCCTTCGATTATTTTCAACCTCTTTATTTCTTCTATGTAGTTTTGAGCCCAATGTCCGCTTAAATCCTTATAAACTTCCTCAAACGGCTTTACATTTTCCACCTGCATATATTTTGCCACAACTGTTGCAAACTCCGCTCTGGTAATGGGATCATCGGGATGGAATGAGTTATCTTTATATCCTATAAAGATTCCTGCATTTGTTGCTGACTGTATGTAATCGCTTGCCCAATGAGTTGTTTCAACATCCGAATAAATCTTCTTTTCGCTCTTTATCGGTGCAAGGCCCATAATTTTTGCAAACATAACGGCAACTTCCGCTCTCGTTACATGTCTTTCCGGTTTGAACTCTCCGTCAGGATAGCCGACCACATAGGCTTTGTGGCTTAACTTCTTTTGCTTACGCAGCATGACCTTAACCGTCGACTTATCGTCATCGGTGTTGATCAATCCTTCGTTGCCGCTTATTCTTGCTGTATTCGATATCATAACTTCATCTACTGAAATTTCACCTGATTTTACTTTATAAACTATCTTTCCCGATCCCTCTGCAGCTAAGTTCTGTATCTTCCATGATATTGTACTCTCTTTAATTTCACCGGCTCCGCTGTCAACTGCCGTTGTGTTATCCGGTATATCAGCTATAATTTCAAAGGGACCGGTGTCTGATTTGAGCATGTTTTTATAATTTATTGTAAATATTATTTCTTCATGTTCCGTATAAGTGGTCTTATCGGAAGTCAACGATATTGCAATATCAACGGGCAAAGCTGCAGGAACAGGTGTTGTTGGAGGTTCCGTTACAGTTACTTCCTTTGGAGTTGTGTTTGGTGAATCGCTCCCGCCTGATGGTCGCTTTAATACCGACACTTCACAATCGGCCATTATGTCTGTTTCCGTTATATATGCTTTAATTGTACATTTTCCAATACCTACAGCGGTTACTTTTCCATTTGAATCAACCGTTGCAACCTTTTCATCACTTGATTCCCATCTGACATCCTGAATTTCATAGGAAAAACTCGTTAAAACAGCTTCCAGCTGCTTTGAGCTTCCTTTATTCAAAGTTACGGACTTTGGCTTCACTTCCAGCTTATCTTTAATAGTATATTCATAGTGAGTGGTATCAGAAGAATTTCCGGCATTGTCTACAGCCTTTATATGAATATAAACAGGTATTGTCAAATCCAATTCCGACAAATGTACTGAAATTGATGTATCGGTGGTGTCCACCTTATTGTCGGGCTCGGTATCTTGGTTATTGTCAATAATATATGAATATCCGGCAAGTCCTGTTGTGTTTATTGCAGTGGCAGTATTTGATATAATCTCATCACCGATGTATTCATTGATAGCTTTCACATAAAACTCATACTCTGTTCCGTTATCGTCAGACTTCGAGTAATTCACCACCAAACTATTTCCATCAACCTTTACACTGCTTATATTTACACTGTCCGGAGCCGCAAAATCCTGGGACTTATGATCGTCACAAAAATTGTTACCTGTCAGCTGAGCCAGATAAAACAATGTATTTGCCAAAAGCTTTTGCTCATCCTCCGTTGCAGCACCGTTTGAATGCCCTGTCTGAATCATTGCACAGTTGTTCCATGTTGTAAGGTAGAAGTTTGTTGTCCCGGCCTTGCCGCTCCATTCTGTAACCGGATTTTCATTATTGGTATAACTATCGGAAGTATACTCCAACCATACATCTCCCATCGCAAATTGACCGACAGTATGAGACATCGGTATGTTCAACACGGTTCCTTTACCGCCTATCACCCATGGATAATTGGTAAGAAGTCCTTCCTTTTTTACACTTACCGTAGTATTCCCGTAATAGATATCGCCGATAAGTTCAATATTAATGTAGCTGCTAAGAGATTTAAATACATGATTATAATCATGCCCCAGTATGGTATCATGTCCGAACAAAACACCCCTGCCGGTTTTAATAAATTGTTCCACGAGGTCCCTTGCCTGTTCTGAAATGTCGAAATCATTATTTTTATCATATCCTCCGAAGTAAATGACATCATATTTCCAATTACCGCCGTCATCCTTCAAATATGAACCCGGATCAACGTTAAAATCCAGCATATTAACCTGATCAACAGTTATCAATCCTTTTCCGTATCCGTTTGTCTCCATCCATGTCTTCAATTCATTTCCTGCATCGGGGTAAACATTTAATACTTTTACATCAGTCTTTGACGGTATGCTTTGATAGACTGCCTCGTCCTGCCCCTTTGCATAGACGGTATACAAATATCCCGGACCGAGATCCGTCCATTCAAGACGTATATAATTTTCACCGGCAGCGGGTGTGGCAGTGATGGTTAAATCGGTCTGAGCCAATGAGTTCATCGGTACCAATAAAGAAACAACCATTATTACGGTTACTACAAGACTAATAAACCTTTTCACATTAATCCCCCCATATAAAGAGTCAAATCATATATATAAGTAAAAACTTATAAAACAATCTGTATGTTATCGGAGATGAGAATTTCATTGCTTCTTTAATATTATATTAAGCCCTTTCTCCAACACCTACAAACGCTTTATTGCTCTTACTAATTAATTACAGTCTGTATTATATCACAAATTTTAACATTTAATATGATAATTTATATGTAGGGATTAAAATTTTTATGAGATCGAAAAATCTAAAGTTTATTTGACAGCTTCATAAACTGACTTTATCAACTCACAGATTTTCTCCTTATCCTTGCATCCCGGTCTTTCCTCCACCCCGGTCAGAACATCCACTGCAAAAGGCTTTACCCTTTGAACAACGGAACGAATGTTATCCGGGTTAAGTCCACCGGCCAATATAACCGGCAACGGACTCACCTTTTGTACTGCCGTAAATACCGATAGATCAACTCTAACCCCTGTACCTCCCGGCATGGTTGATGTGTATGAATCCACCAGGACAGCAGACACCCCGGTGCGAGCAAGCTCCCGGACTGCCACAGCCGGATCGCTGATTTCAAAATCACAATTTCCGTCCGCATCTATGCGAAGGGCTTTTATTACCTTGACTCCTCGGGGCTTCAACCTTCCCACTATTTCCTTTACATCCTGCAGTGTTTCCTTGTAATGAAGCTGAACAATATCCGGACAGGTAGCATTTACAACATCCAAAACCTTGGGGACCGCTCCTCCCGTCACAACACAGGTACTTACAAAGGGAGGAGCCCCGTCGATAAGCTTCCTGGCAGCAGACGTTGTTAAATTCCACGGCACGGGCACCGGGTAATCAACTACAAATCCCAGCACATGGGCTCCTGCCTGTACACAGACCTCTATGTCCTTTTTATTCATAAGTCCGCATATTTTTACCCGTGTCACCGCACTAAACCTCCCGCCCGCTAAGTTTAAGATACATTTTAGCCGGATCTTCCGCCTTCAAAATGGCCGTACCTACCAAAACCGAATGAGCTCCTGCTGCTATGGCTCGCTTCACGTCCTCTGAAGAAGAGATGGAACTTTCGCTTAATAGAAAAGCACCGGGACGTACCAGTTCTGCAAGCCTTTCTGTAGTATTTACATTTCCGTCATCCATCTCCCACTGAATTATGTTTCGGTTGTTAATGCCCAAAAAAGTTACACCCATCTCATTGGCGACTTTAATTTCCTCTTCGCTGTGGGTTTCCACCAGAGGCTCCAAGCCTAATAATATAGCTTCCTCCACCAAACTGAACAACTGATTTTTTTCAAGTATTGAAGAAATCAGCAGAACACTGCCGGCTCCCATTTCAACACTCTCCAAAAGCTGTTCCCGGTTTTTTATAAAGTCCTTTCGCAAAATTGGCACATGAACGGCCTGTGCTATGCTATAGAGTAGTTCCCGGGAGCCCCCGTAATGCTCCGATTCAGTAACCACCGAGATCACCGGGGCACCGGCCGCTTCCAAAGAACGGGCTATGGAGACGGGATCCCTTCCCATAAGCAAGTCGCCCTCCGCCGGCGACTTGCATTTTATATCGGGAATCACGGGAATTATACCTGCGTGGTATTTTTCCCACAGTATTGAAGTACATTTGGTACACGCTTTGTTATTTCCATGACTTATTTGCTTATCCATATCAAACCACCGATCTAAACTCATTGGAAGCCTCAATAAGCTGATTCAGCTTGCTTTGTGCCGCTCCGCTGTCAATAATCTCACCTGCAAGCTGTATACCTTCTTTAAAGGAAGCTGCTTTGTTTCCAATCATCAAGGCACCGGCCGCATTTAAAACAACTGCCTGACGTCTTGGTCCCTTATCCTTTCCCGAAAAAACACCCCTAATCATGCAGGCATTCTCCTGAGGTGTTCCTGTTGCAATTTCTTCAAGAGTGCAGCGTGAAAGGCCAAAATCCTCCGGTGCAATCTCATAGGTTGTAATATTTCCGTTATTGAGCTCGTTAACTCTTGTTTTTCCCATCAATGAAATCTCATCCAAACCATCCAATCCATGAACGAACAATGCCCTTTTATAGCCTATGGAAGCAGCTACCTTGGAAACCGTATCCAAAAGCTCAGGCTTATAAACCCCCATAACGTGCCGGGAAGCCTGTGAAGGATTGATCAACGGACCGATTATCGTATAGAAAATTGTTTTAATACCCAAATCCTTTTCCGGCGGAAGCACTTTGCCCATTACCGGATGGAACAGCGGAGCATATATGAATGCAATCCCTACTTCTTCAATAAGCTTTTCTACCGATTTGGGGCTCTGATTGATTTCTATACCCAGGGCTTCAAGAACATCGGCACTTCCCGAAAGGCTGGATATGGACCGGCTTCCGTGCTTGGCAACAGGAATGCCTGCAGCCGCTGCAACAAAGGCTACCGCTGTGGAAATGTTAAACGTGCTCAAGCCTCCGCCGGTTCCGCAGGTATCCATAAGCTCATCATCTACATTGGGAGAAATCTTTATGCAATTATCCCTCATAGCCTGGGCAATAGCAGTAATTTCCGTCAATGTCGGTCCTTTCATTAATAATGCCACCTGAAAGCCCGCAATTTGAACATCACTGAGCTCGTCATTTTTTATTGCAACAATTAAGCTGTATGCTTCTTCATAGGTCAAATCTTCCCTTGCCGTCAGCTTTTTTAAAACGCTTCTAATCATTTTGTTTCCTCCTTATTCCCGGATTCTGCACGTCCCGTATAGACAAAATCCTATTTTAAAATAACGGTTATATCATATTTCTTGCTTTATTTAATCGCGCTCTTCATTTTACTCACATAATCAACAACATAAGGTATACAGTCCCTGCCGTATTGTCCTATTATTTTTACGATGGCACTTCCCACAATTACACCGTCGGAAAATTTACTCATTCTTGCCGCCTGCTCCGGTGTCGATATTCCGAAACCGATGGCACAAGGAATATCTTTCACTGCTTTCACCTGCTTTATCATGTTCTCGGCCTCGTTTCCGATTTGCTCCCGCACCCCGGTAACTCCCATAGACGAAACGCAGTACAAAAATCCTTGGGCTTCCCGGGCAATCATCCGTATTCGCTCATGGGAGGAGGGAGCAATCATTGAGATAAACTCGATACCGTATTTTGAACAATAGGGCAGAAATTCATCCCTTTCTTCAAAGGGAACATCGGGAATAATAACCGCATCAATTCCCACCTCTTGGCTCTTTTTCATGAACCTCTCGGCACCGTAAGTAAAAACAGGATTGGCATAAGTCATAAAAGCCAAAGGTACATCACAGGATTTACGAATACTTTTTACCATTTCAAAAATACCATCCGTTGTCGTTCCGGCAGATAGTGCACGATAATCGGCCTCCTGAATCACCGGACCTTCCGCCACCGGATCGGAGAAGGGAATACCCAGCTCAATCAAATCCGCGCCGGCTTCCGCCATTTTTAAAACCAGCTGTTCAGTTATTTCCAGGCATGGATCTCCCGCTGTTATAAACGGGATAAAAGCCTTACCCTTACTAAAAGCCCTCTGTAACTTATTCATAAATCTGTTCCCCCTTATACCTTGCTATTGCAGCAACATCTTTATCTCCTCTTCCCGAAAGGCATATTACAATAATTTGATCCTTACCCATGGTAGGTGCAAGCTTCATTGCATAGGAAACCGCATGGGCACTCTCAACTGCCGGAATAATTCCTTCTACCTGGGAAAGATATTCAAAAGCCTGAACTGCCTCATCATCGGTAACCGGAACATACTCTGCCCTGCCAATATCTTTTAGGTATGCATGCTCCGGACCTATTCCCGGATAATCAAGTCCTGCCGATATGGAATACACCGGTGCAATCTGTCCGTACTCATCCTGGCAGAAATAAGACTTCATTCCATGGAAAATTCCAAGCTTTCCGTTTGCGATTGTTGCAGCATTTTTATCGGTATCAACACCCTTTCCTGCCGCTTCACACCCAATCAGCCGAACACCGGTATCATTTATAAAGTCATGGAATATTCCCATTGCATTGCTGCCTCCCCCAACGCATGCCATTACCACATCGGGGAGCCGCCCTTCTTTTTTCATTAACTGTTCTTTGACCTCACGGCCTATCACACTTTGAAAATCCCGGACAATTGTGGGAAACGGATGTGGTCCCATTACGGACCCCAGCACATAATGAGTGTCATGAACCCTCTTTGACCATTCACGCATTGTTTCATTGACCGCATCCTTTAGGGTCTGAGTTCCGGAAGTCACTGCATGAACCTTTGCTCCTAAAAGCCTCATTCTAAATACGTTCAAAGCCTGGCGCTCGGTGTCTTCTTTTCCCATAAATATCTCACATTCCAATCCCAAAAGCGCAGCCGCTGTAGCTGTTGCAACTCCGTGCTGTCCGGCTCCGGTCTCAGCTATAACGCGGGTTTTCCCCATGTATTTGGCAAGAAGCACCTGTCCCAAAACATTGTTTATTTTGTGGGATCCGGTGTGATTGAGGTCCTCCCGCTTCAGATAAATCTTTGCTCCCCCCAGATCCTTTGTCATTTTAGCGGCATAATATAGAAGCGATGGTCTTCCTGCATAATTCTCCAATAAGTCATTCAATTCAGCCACAAACTTCGGGTCGTTCTTAAAGCGGTTATAAGCTTCTTCCAGCTCAATTACCGCATTCATCAGTGACTCAGGAATGTACTGACCTCCATGTACTCCAAACCTTCCTTTTGACATAAGCGTCACTCTCCCATATAAATATTTAATTCGAGGGCAACCGGGCCCGTTTGCTTTTTTAAGTAAAATAAAAAAGGCCTTCATCCCGGTTAAGGGACAAAAGCTCTTGACTTCTGTGGTACCACCCAAATTGACGGAAAACCGTCCACTCATTTTGCATACTAACATATGCACCCCACTGATAACGGACAGGGTTCCCGTAAGTGCCTACTCTCGCAATACGATTTCGGACTTCCCTCTCAAGCCCATTCAGAATAACCTCTGTAATCGCATTCCCACCATCTAGCGACTCTCTTTGTACAGGTAATTATCCCTACTCTTCTTGATCATAGGTTTAAACTTATATTAAATAAATTATATCATTTGCAACATGTCTTTGTCAACTGCAATAATTAAAAATTGATTACCCCAATGTGCTCCAAAAGAATCTTTAAGCCCATTCCAACGAGAATAACCCCACCCACAATCTCCGCTTTTGACTGAAGCTTTGCTCCAAAAAGGTTGCCTATCTTTACCCCGGCAAAAGAAAGACTAAAGGTAGTGATTCCGATCATGGTAACAGCCGGTATAATGTTCACCTGTAAGAAAGCAAAGGTAACGCCTACTGCCAAAGCATCAATACTTGTGGCAAAAGCCATCATGGTTAAACTCTTTATATTAAATGAACCGTCATCTATCTCACATGTGTTTCGGGATTCTTTTATCATATTGATTCCGATAATCGATAAGAGAATAAACGCAATCCAATGGTCAATTGATACTATATATTTTTCAAATTGTTTTCCCAAAAGATAGCCCAATAGAGGCATTAACGCCTGAAATCCTCCAAAAAAGCAGCCAGTGATAACGGCATTTTTATAGCTCATTTTTTTCATCGACAATCCTTTACAAATCGCTACTGCAAAAGCATCCATCGAAAGTCCGACTGCTATGATTAATAGTTCTATATTCCCCAAATCATCATTCTCCTTCCTGTTTTTTTATTATAGCATGGATTTGACCAGTTGCAAGCATAATTCAAATATTTCCCATTTATTTTTATAACACCTCGTTTAAAAAATCTTTTGCTTCTAGAATAAATAAAATAATAAAAATCTTATTTCTATACGGCAGTTAAAAATGTGATATAATGGTAATACAAAAAAGGAATAGGTGCGAATATGAAAAAGGAAGTAGCAGATTTGTTATCATATCTCGATTCAAGCGATACTGAGGAAAAAAGTGCAGCTATAGCTGATATCGCTTTGCTTTTGGAAATGAACACATTTATACTGAACGGAGCAAATATTGCCACGATGGAAGAAGAGTTTAAAAAATTCCTGGATGAAGAACTTTTATCTATAAGACTTAGCATTGAAGAACAAAAAGAGATAGTTGATGAGTTGATTGAAAGGATTTGTGCAAAGGATGAGTTGAGTTCATCAATGTTTTGGGCTATTGGAAAGTCTCATGCTTCGGTAGGATTTCCAAGACTTACAGAAGTCATAAAACGCTATTGGAAAACTTTTGATGATAAAACGTCTTATCAATCAATGATTGCATTGGAAAACTTTATTGATCATTATTATAATAGGAGTTTAATGGAAAAGCTTCTCCCCATGGATGAAGAGATTATGGATTTTGTTAGGATCAAATCGGAATCCTCTAATGAGAAAGTGGCTGAACTTGCAAACAGAATACTGAATGGATTATGTTAACAGTTTTGTTACATTATATATTCATGTATCTATTAACACCACGGTCACCGGTTAACCGGTGGCCTTTTTTCAATTGGAGATTAATACCGGCCGGTAAAGATTGATACAGGCCGGTAAGCCTAAACTACCCCATTTAAAGTCTTTGGGACAGTATATAAATTAAGTAATATACCAATATCACAAAAGAAGCCGCAAATATCATCATCCAAACTGAAAATAAAAAAATCACGCGGCGAGCATACCTTAAGGTTTCACGAATTGCACCGTATTCATCAGTACGCTTTGTTATCTTATAATACTCGGGCTTATCAATGTTTTGTACAACTCCGAACACTTTATAAGGCTTGTTTAAACGGATATTGTAAAATTCCTTTTTTGAAACGGTTATTGACTCCTCAAACTTTCCGTCCTCCGTAGCCAGAATAAAGCGGTATATATATGAATACGCATTAAACCATATACATTGTTTACTTACAACCTTAAAATTGTGAGCACCTAGGAAGTGAAGGTTTTTTTTCTTAAATAAATTAAACCCGAATTTTATATGTCGTTTAAAGTATTCATTATTATAGCGCTTCACATCTTTCTTTGAAGTTATTCTTATATTTTTAAATTTATACTTAGGCGTCTTTTTTTCATTATTAAGCTTATAGTTTGCCATATAATTTACCAACCCTCTTCTTCCAGAGCATTATTATTTCCTTTTTATAATGTCATTGCAATTATATCGCATATAAATAACAGATAATTTTAAACAATACTTTTTTGGCAGCAGAAATCATATAAATGATATATACAATTATATCATATGTTATGTAAAGTCAATTACCTGATTTTATTCTTTACTACTATATTAAAGTGTGAGATAATAAATTTTGTAAAAAAACTGTGAAAAGTGAGGTCGAAAAATGAAAAACAAACAGCTTATAGCATTGGTCGTAGCAGGGATGGTATTTGTATTTGTGTGCTCATCAAGTGTCCTGGTAAACACTCTTTCAAAACGATTTGAATCATCCCTGAAATTAAACAGTTTTAGCCATTCCGGCAATGTTCTTCCCTCAACCCCGCACATCGGCGTTGTAAAAGTGGAAGGAACCATAGTGGATTCCAGCAGCAGTAGCAGTTTATTTGCCAGTGAAGGATATAATCATCAAAACACACTGGATCTGATTGAAGACATGAAGAATTCCTCCAGCAATAAAGGAATCATATTGTACGTAAATTCTCCCGGAGGCAGTGTTTCCGCCAGTGACGAGCTTTACCTGAAATTGAAAGAATATACCGAAGAAACCGGAAGGCCTATCTGGACGTACATGGCTGACCAGGCATGCTCCGGAGGCTACTATATCTCGATGGCTTCCCAAAAAATTTACGCAAACAGAAACACCTGGACCGGGTCTATCGGCGTTCTTATTTCCTTGATGAATTATAAAGACTTATATGAAAAAATAGGAATTAAGGGTATTTACTTTACCAGCGGCAAAAATAAGGCAATGGGTGCGGGTGACCTTGATTTAACCGAAGAACAGCAAGAGATTTTTCAGAGTCTTGTAGATGAATCTTATGAACAGTTCGTGGAAATTGTAGCTGAAGGCAGAAATATGACGGTAAGTGATGTTAAGAAAATTGCAGACGGCAGGGTTTACTCCGCAAAGCAGGCATTGGACAAAAAGCTTATCGATGAGATTGCAACATATGAAGACATGAAAGAAGCATTCAGTGAAGAACTGGGAGACGTAGAAATATACACACCGGAATCCAATAACATATTTAATCTTAGTTCATTATTCGGTTATATAAGCAAAATAAAACCGCGTTCAGATGCAGAAATGCTCATTGAATTTATGGACAAAAACGGAAGCGGGGTGCCAATGTATTATGCAAAACCAGGAGTGTTCTAGTACCACCGTATATGCGGGATTTGTTGTTCGTTTAATGGCTTTCATTATCGATTCTCTGATTGTGGGAATTGCGCTGTTATTTGTGCGTTTACCGGTTTTCATTATTTCCCTTATAGATCCGTCAAATATCCTGAAAGCCCCCGTACTTTTTGAGTTCAGTGTCTATGATATAGGACTCTACCTTTTGGGTGCAGCCTATTATGTGCTGATGACTTATTACTGCGGCTCTACTTTGGGAAAAAAGCTTCTGAATATAAAAGTAATAAGTGAAGATGAAAACGGACTGACTTTTATAAATGTTCTGTTTCGGGAAACAATCGGAAAATATTTATCGGGAATTGCTTTTATAGGCTATTTCATGATAATGATTGACAGTGAAAAGAGGAGCCTTCATGACAGACTCTGCGATACCAGAGTAGTCTACAACTTTAAGCTTCCGGTTAAAATTATAACACAAGAACCTAAAACAGGGGACGGTTCTCTGTAAAACAGGGGACGGTTCTCGACGGTAAAACATAAAACAGGGGACGGTTCTCTGTTTTAAAACAGAGAACCGTCCCCTGTTTTATCTACGTCCCCTGTTTTATCTATATCTTTGATTTTTTTTCGGCGTTTAACGCACTCCGTCAACAAGTATTCAATTTGCCCGTTCAGGGAACGGAAATCGTCCTCTGCCCAAGCAACCAATTCCTTCCAAAGGGAAGACGATAGCCTCAAAACCAGCTGCTTTTTGTCTTTTTCCTTATTTTCCATCTATCATCATCCCCCTTTCCGATTTATTAATATAGTGAACCACTGTTTACCACCGGTTGCGCATCCTTGTTGCCGCAAAGAACAACCAATAAATTGCTGACCATTGCCGCTTTTCTCTCTTCATCAAGATTAACTATATCATTTTCACTCAATTTGGCAAGAGCCATTTCCACCATTCCGACAGCACCCTCAACAATCTTTTGTCTTGCATCGATTATAGCCGTTGCTTGCTGCCTTTGGAGCATTGCCGACGCAATTTCCGGAGCATATGCCAGATAGGTAATTCTGGTCTCGATTATTTCAAGTCCGGCAATATCCACCTTTGATTGAAGCTCCTCCTTAATTCTTTCTGCAACCTCGTTGCTGCTGCCCCTAAGAGACTTTTCATTTTCGTCTTCCAAAGATGTGTCATAAGGATAAAGCCGCACAATATTGCGCAGTGCCGCATCACACTGGATGGACAGAAACTCTTTATAATTGTCCACATTGAAAACCGCTTTTGCTGTGTTGACAACCCTCCAGATCACCGCAACTCCAATAATTACAGGATTTCCTAATTGGTCATTTATCTTTTGCTTGTCATTGTTTAAGGTCATTGTCTTAAGGGAAATTTTCTTATCTACACGAGCTGCCATTAAGGCTTGTGGTGTACCTTTAACAAACACTGCCGCCTTTTCATCAACAATAGTACCGGAAGATGTGGGAGTTGCTGCCGCAGGATTGACTGCAGATACAAAGGGATTGACAAAGAAAAACCCCGCACCCTTCAGCGTACCGTAGTATTTACCGAAGAGCGTCAATACAAGGGCTTCATTGGGTTTAAGTATCTTAAGTCCTGCAAAAAGAGTCGGGCCTATGATAAAAGAATATAAACCTCCCACCACCATTAGCGCTATACCCGGTGCAACATTTTTGCCACTGTCCAAAATTACGGTACCGTAGATAAAACCGGCCAGTGCCACAATAATCATAATAATGTTCAGCAAAAGGACCGCCATTCCACTTGTGCTTTTCGCAATGATTTCTTCATATTGCATGTTTCTTTCATTTAAATTGGTGCCCGCCATATTTAAAACCCCTTTCCGATAAAAAATATAAATCAGTATCAATGTGATATCATTTTGATTTCATTTTAATATTACCATATATGCTTTACCCTGTCAATATTCCCTATTCAATATGCGGTATATTTTATTAAGTAAAGAAAAAAGCCAAACTCAAGTTTTGGGAAAATTTTTCTCTACATTAATCCAGTGCGCTCTTAAAAAACTTGGCCACGAAATACATCTTCACATAAAAAAATACATATATTAAAAACAGCACAAATAAAAGTTTAGATAAATATAAAAAACTAGTTTTCTTTTTCAATAGTAATAATGTATAATATACAATGGTTAGTAAATGACATATCAATTGCTAAGGAGGTTCTTCAATGTTTCCTATCACAACCCAAACGATTCAAATCGTATCCCTCATCATTTCCGCCCTCGCTCTTGGGGTTGCCGCATGGCTATACACATGGGTGAAGGCTCAGCCATCTTCCAATAAGCGTATTGCTGAAATTGGTGAATATATTCGCCAGGGAGCCAATACGTTTTTAAGACGTGAGTATCTAATACTGGCACGTTTTACTGCTGTAGCAGCTGTATTAATTGCTATATTGCTGCCTAAACCAATCTGGAGTGGTACTAATATAGCCGATAATATTTGGATGGCTGTAGCATATATATTCGGTACAATTCTGTCCGCCCTCGCAGGAAAAATCGGTATCCAAATTGCAACCATCGCCAATATCAAATGTGCAGAAGCTGCACAAAAAGGTGTTAAACCTTCGTTTATGACAGGTTTCCGTGGCGGTGCTGTAATGGGTATGGCTGTTGTCGGAACCAGCCTTTTAGGCGTCACCCTTGTATTCATGCTTATCGGTGATGCCAGTGCCCTTTTGGGATTCAGTTTCGGTGCAAGTTCACTGGCACTCTTTGCTAAAGCCGGTGGAGGTATTTTCACAAAAACAGCCGATATCAGTGCCGACCTCGTTGGAAAAGTAGAACTTGGCATGGAAGAAGACGACCCGAGAAACCCTGCCGTTATAGCAGACAATGTGGGTGATAACGTGGGAGACGTAGCCGGAATGGGCGCGGATCTTTTTGACTCCAATGTTGCTTCAATGGCTGCAGCTTTGGTTATGGCAACTTCTTTAGGCGGTATACACAGTGCAAATGTTACAATGGTTTTTGCCTATGCAGCAATCGGACTCTTGTCTTCCATAATCGGTGTTGCCACAGCGCGTATAGGTAAAAACGGTGATCCTAACAAAGCCCTTAACAGTTCCACCTATGTAACCACTGCCTTGTATGCTGCATTAACTGCTTTAGCTACATGGATTTTCAATTTTGAATGGCGTATTTGGGCTGCAACGGCTGTAGGATTGATAGTAGGTACCGTTATAGGTATTACTTCCGACTATTTCACCAATGACGCAAAGCCTCCCGTTCGTGCAGTTGCCACTGCTTCAAAATCTGGACCTGCATTTACCATTTTATCCGGATTTTCCTATGGACTGTTAAGTGCTCTTCCTGCATTGATAGGTATTGCCATTACAGCTTTATTGTCCTATAATATCTGTAATCCTTTAGGAGAAGGCTACGGTATGTTCGGTATTTCAATGTCTGCATTGGGTATGCTATCCATTGTCGGAATGATCATATCCAATGATGCTTACGGACCGATCGTTGACAATGCCCGTGGTTTGGCTGAAATGGGCGGCTTTGGAGAGAAGGTTATAGCCATTGCCGACGAACTGGATTCAGCCGGTAATACCGTTAAAGCAGTAACCAAAGGATTTTCCATCAGTGCTGCAGGTCTTACGGTTATTTCCCTTTTGGGTGCTTTCATGAGTGAAGTCAATGTAGCCGCTGCAGAGTTGAATGTTACCGGCATAGCTAATTTTGATATTATGAATCCCACCGTTTTCTTCGGACTTATTATAGGTATATCAATTCCAGCGGTATTCTCAGCTATGCTGATGCTGGGTGTTGACAAAAACGCACAGAGGATGGTTGAAGAAATACATAGGCAATTCGATACCATCCCCGGTCTCAAGGAAGGTAAAGAGGGTGTCAAACCCGATTATGAAAAATGTATAGATATTGCGACCACCGGATCAATAAAAGAGCTTATACCTGCGGGTTTGGTAGCTATTTTCTCAACCATTGCCGTCGGTCTTGTCGGCGGTGCGGAAGCAATAGGAGGTTTCTTAACCGGAAATATTGCATCGGGACTGTTACTTGCCCTCTTGATGTCGAATGCAGGTGGACTTTGGGATAACGCTAAAAAATATGTTGAAGCCGGAAATTGCGGAGGTAAGGGTTCAACAGCACACAAAGCTGCTGTGGTAGGAGACACAGTCGGTGACCCCTTTAAGGACACTGCCGGCCCTTCAATCAATACGCAAATTACCGTTGTTTCCCTGGTTTCTTCACTGATGTCGGGATTATTCCTTCTGTACTCTATCTTCTAAGATAATACAGATGAAAAAGAGGGGCATAAAAGTCCCCTCTTTTTTTTCATCTATATTAAGTTTTTATTATTTATTGTTTTTAATAAAATTTATATAGTCGGATTTCGACAAATACATTATAATAAATAATAGTATAGAATCGATTATTGAGTTGAGAGGAGAAGTGTAAAATGAGTTTTCCTGACAACAGGGGTTTTTATGGAGAATATGGGGGACGTTTTGTTCCCGATAACCTTGAAAGCGCACTTGAAGAAGTAAAAGCGGCGTTTAACAAATTTAAAAACGATGAGTCTTTCATAAAGGAACTGGATTATTACCTTAAATATTTTGTCGGAAGACCCAGTCCTTTGTATTTTGCAGAAAGACTGACCAAAGAAGCAGGCGGAGCAAAGATTTACTTAAAAAGAGAAGACCTCAACCACATGGGTGCTCATAAAATCAACAACACAATCGGACAAGTTCTTCTCGCAAAACGCCTTGGCAAAAAGAGAATTATAGCCGAAACCGGTGCAGGTCAGCATGGAGTTGCTACAGCTACTGCATGTGCTTTGTTCGGGATGGATTGCATTGTTTACATGGGTGAGGAGGATACCCGCAGACAAGCCCTGAATGTTTTCAGAATGGAGCTTTTAGGTGCTAAGGTTGTAGCTGTAAAAAGCGGAACAAGAACATTAAAAGATGCTGTTGATGAGGCCCTGAATGATTTGATTGAAAACTATAAAGATACTTTCTATATGTTGGGTTCTGCCGTAGGGCCGGATCCCTATCCTGAAATGGTTAAGCATTTTCAGTCCATAATCGGTAGGGAAGCCAAAGCGCAGATAATGGAACTTGAAGGCCGTCTGCCCGATTACCTGGTTGCCTGTGTTGGCGGCGGAAGTAACGCTATCGGTCTGTTTGCTCCTTTCTATGACGATAAGGAAGTTAAAATGGTTGGCGTTGAACCGGCCGGAAAAGGACTTGATACGCCGGATCACGCAGCCACCATCACTTGTGGAACTCCCGGTGTTTTACACGGATTTAAAAGCTATCTACTTCAGGATTCCAACGGTGAACCTCTCCCTGTTTATTCAATAGCAGCAGGATTGGATTATCCAGGTGTAGGTCCTGAGCATGCATTCTATAAGGATAGTGGAAGAGCGCAGTATGTAACTGCTTCCGATAAGGATGCTATCGATGCTTTCCTCAAGCTTTCAAAAGTTGAGGGAATCATACCTGCTATTGAAAGCTCCCACGCAGTATCTTACGGATTGAAGCTTGCCAGTGAGCTTGACAAGGACAAGATTATTATCATCTGTCTGTCCGGAAGAGGCGACAAAGACGTTGCAGAAATAGCAAGGATACTGGGAAAAGGCTAAATTAAATCTATATAAGATTACTATAAGCGAGGGGCTTGACGCACCCTCGCTTTATTTAACGGGATTTCACCATGTGAAATGACCCGATTTTGAGAATTTCTCGATCATATCCTTCGTTAGTCCCTTATTTTTACAAATATCGGCATATAACTGCGCACTTTTTCTGGCTGTCCTTTCCTGGGTTTTAAAGTTGCATTCATACAGTCCGAAACTTGTAGTTTCACCCTCCAGCCATTCAAAATTGTCCATAAGCGTCCAGTAATAGTATCTTTCTATCTGAATGCCTTCAGTTATTGCTTTTGCAATATAATAAAGATGATCTGCAATAAAGTCCGGCCTTTTATTATCTTTTCTATCGCTAATACCGTTTTCCGTTATGAAAATCGGAAGCCTATACCTGTCATAATACTTTTTGCACACTCTATATATTCCTTCCGGATAGATATCCCAACCCAAGTCTGACTTTCCGAGGCTTCTGTCATTGACAAACAGGTAAAAATACTGGGATGGATCAAATACGAACTCCACTATATTTCTCGTATAATAATTAATTCCTAAAAAATCTACATATATTCCTTTTTTATCACCGCCGCCCATTAAAGAAAGGGGAAACAAAAAGCGGCCTGTGGTAGTGCCCACCATAAGTAGTTCATTAAAATAATAATTTACCGCTTTTGCGACCATTTTTCCGGTCGCGGTTATTGCGTCAAAAACCCTAAGATGCATGGCGCACCCCACCATGGTCTTGCCATTAAAATTATGCTCACGCCTAATTTCATGTATCAATTTATAGACCCTCACATGGGTATTAATTATTTGTGCCATAACCTTCAAGGACTCAATAATATTTCTTTCACCCGGAGGAAATATTCCTATTAAGTATCCCATACTTGTGTAGACATTGGGTTCATTAAACGTAACCCAGTCACTGACCAGATCTCCAAGATTCTCTACAACATACCTCACATATCTTATAAAATACTCACAATTGAAAGGTTTCTTCCATCCTCCCATATCTTGAAACCATATGGGTTCCGAGAAATGATGGAGCGTTACAAGGGGTTTTATATTATTTTTAACCAATAACCGGATTTCATCCCTATAATGCTTCATGGCTTCTTCGGAAAACTCTCCCGGAAACGGCTCTATCCTGCTCCATTCAAGGCTCATCCTGTGGGTTTGAACATTTAAATTTTTCAAAAGCTCCGTATCCTGTTCCACCCTGTTCCAATGATCGCAAGCATTAATGCAATTGCTGGAGTCCTTGATATGGCCTTCCAAGCACCATTTATACCAGGTATTGTTGGTGTCCCCACCCTCAATTTGTGCACTTGATGTAGCAGTTCCCAACATAAATTGATCGCCAAGCTTGAAGGTAACCATATTAACAACCTCATTCACACATTTCTTGAGAAATCAAAATAATCCTTTAATTTCTTTGGCTCCTTGATTTCATCCCTGTCTACATATAATGTACCGTCTTCCCTTGTTTTCGTGCTCCATCGTACAGGAATAATCCATCCTTCTCTGATCTCTATTCCGGTTATACCGTTGGGGTGTACACAACAGCCATCATTAAAATACGGAACTTGACCTGGATCGGGAAACACCGGCCGATGTGTGTGTCCCGCAATAAGCATATGTTTGTTTCTCCTTACCCATTCCGTCATCTTCTCTTCTATAGAAGCTTTCTTTTGCCGATTTTTTGATGTACTGGTCGGATCTTTTATCCCCAACATCTCCAACGGTCTCCAAAAATATCTGACTAAGAATTTGCTTAACCAACTAAGTGTGTCATTTAAAAAATCCATCTGGTGCCCATGTACTAAAAATATTTTGTATCCCGTTTTGACGTGCTGCAAAATCAGTCCTTCATGTACCTTTATACTTTCAAACAGAAGTATATTTTTTCTATCGTTCTCATCATAATATCGCCAATTAATTCTTCTGCCGGCTCCAAACTTTTTCTTCACCATGTCATGGTTTCCGTAAATAAAATAGACCCTATTGCTTTCGACAAATTTCGAAAGCAGCATAAAAACGTCTCCATGCTGGCTTATTATTTCGTCCATTTCGTCGTTTTCCCACAGTTCGTCTCCGTCACCCAATTCTATATAGGTAAAATTATTCTTAAAGTAATAAGTCAGAGCCGCATAATAGTTATTCCGGTTCTTTCGGAAATTGTCCGCCCAACTCCCGTCTCCTCTGTGACAATCACTCATCAAAATAAATCTGGAGGAGTCATCGAAAGGAATAACCTTTGACGACTCAAAAACTTTAGACAACCTTTCCAATCTATTCATTTTTAACACCTCACAAAGACACAAAGTGGGCCGTTATTCTTTAATATATTTTTTAATCTGTCTATAGGACTTGTATAAATCTTTCGGTCTTCCCATTCCCATAATATGTGAATACAATTCCGGGTTTTTTTCCTTAATCGCTTTAAGCTTCTCCTCCATAGTCATGGCACCCTTTGTAGCCTGATTGTACATGTCGCATAACATCTTGTTTTTGGCCTGTATAATTGCATCGGTCACCTTTGTTCTTGTAATCGGTTGAGGGGTGTGGGGTTTGTCGAAAGTAACCCTTACAGTGTTTCCATATCTTTTGAATTCATGGGGCAAATAACCGGCACGCATTAATCCCTTTATAAAGGCAGTGCACATTTCCCAATCTTTAAAAGTTATGGTTATGATCATCGTCAATTCTGAAGGCTGTGAAAATTCACCCAGCCTGAAGCCGGTTAGCCACCAATGTCTGCCTCCTCGAGTAAAAAGAACCTTATCCTTCTTTTTCAAAATATATGACATCCATAAAAGTTCATCATCTGAAGCACTGTAATAAAAAATACCTTTAAAAATCCCGGGAATATTCAATTCAGGAGCTTTGGTATTATAAATCCCTATTTCAGCGCCAGTGGGCAAATCATATTGACCTTTCCAAAATTCAATCAACCATCTTTTCCCTTTGTAATCAAAATAAATAGGGTCGCAATCTACAATCATACCCAGCGGTGCCGCTGCTTCATCATACAGACGGCAATAACCGAATTTTCTTTGCCATGGGTTGAGAGTGGAATAAAAAATATCCTGTTTGCTGTCATATGCATATCCGGCAATGGAATATATTTTATCCAGTTCACTTTTATCTGCAGTATCTTTACCTACTCCCAAGAGAAACAACAGAGCCTTAAGGACCTTCTTTGCGATAGGAAGCCACTTGTGTTTTTGGGTAACAAGAACAATTGAAATTACCAGAATAAGAATAAATATAGAGATTACCGTTCCTCCAAGTGTTATGAAATTTATTGCTGCATATGCATGATACATAAAACTCACTCCAAACAATATTACTCTATATCATACTATTCAAAGTAAATTAATTATGTTAATGTTATTTTCTTTTTCTCTTCGGGAAATCTCAGACCGACATCCGGATGAAAAGGTTATTGCTTTATGTATATTACTCTTATAAAATATATATGTATCCGAAAATATATATGTATCCATATATAAATTTATTTAGCAGTTAAATAATATCATAAGGAGTGTATATCAAGATGTTTATTCTTTTTATCATAGCATCATTTCTGATAGGATTTTGCCTGCTAAAAAAATTAACCGGTATAAAATCCCCGATTATGATGCTGTCGGGTTCCTTTTTAATAGGATGTCTTTTCTCCGGTACATTCTTATATTGGCTCGATATACTTTTTGTTAAGACTTTGAATGACTATTATATTAGTAATATAGTATATCTTATAATATCTGCCGCCTTTATCGCATATGTATGCTGGACACAACGTGAAACGCCGAAAGAGTTTATTAACATAATAAAAAACTTTTTCTGCGACAAAGCTGCCGTAATTTGCTTTATAACTTTTCTCTTTTTTTCAACCTGGCTTAATTACAGCACCTTCAGCCTGTCTAACGGAAACATACTCATGTCGGGAGGCGCATGGAGCGATATCACTCTTCACAACGGATTTGTACGTTCTATAAGCATCGGTCATAACATCCCCGTCGAGCATGTATATTATGACAACACTCCGATAAAATACCACTTTTTATTTGATTATTTTGTGGGTAAAATATCTCAGACAGGCTTGCATTCAGTTCATGCCTTAAATCTTATGTGTCTGTTAAGCCTCTCCTTTTTGCTCCTTATGATATTTCAGTTCGGAAGGACGGTATTTAAAAGTGATGCCACCGGAATACTCGGTGCACTCTTTTTATTGTTCCACAGCTCCATAAGCGGTTTAAAATGGATTTATGACAATTGGGGCTGGGATATATTAAAAAAAGCATATGAAAAAACCGAGTGGTTGGCTCTGACATTATTTGAAGGCTGGGGACTTTTCAATTTAAATGTTTTCGTAAATCAGAGGCACTTTGCCTTTTCCCTGGCACTCCTCGTTTTCGTTGTTAACTATGTAATTTCTCTTTTTGAAAAAGAATATGAGGAGAATTCCGAAGTAGATTTAAACATAACGGAGAATTCGGAGCCGACAAAAGCCAAAAGTTCAATAATGACAAAGCTTCGTGATCATTCCTGGATTTTGTCCAGCTGTTTTATAGGATTAACGGTGGGTATCACCCCTTATTGGAATTCCGTTGTAAATACTGCCCTGCTTTCATTTTTAGGACTGTATACAATTATTAATATAACAAAAAAAGACATTTTCCTGCCAATGCTTGTAACGTCAGGGATTGCCGGCATTGTTTCGTTGCCGCAGCTTCTTTTGCTTAAGTCCGGCGACTCCAGTTTGAATGAATATCCCAAGCTGCATATCGGCTACGAGATAGGGCGCTTTGATGTATTGGATTTGACAGATTATTATTTTAAAATTCTAGGTCTGAAATTAATTATTGTTATTATAGCACTTTTTATTATTCCCAATAGAAAAAAAATATTGTTTCTAATACTTTCAGTACCGTTTATACTGGCCAATTTACTGCAGCTTGGCGTTATATTGTACGATAACAGCAAGCTCATGATTGCATCGCTTATATTTATAAACTGTCTGGCTGCCCATTTTATAGTTAAACTCTTCCAAGAGAGAACCGTGGTATTTAAATTTTTCTCCGTTGTCCTTAGCGCATGCCTTATGGTAGCAGGTGTACTGGATTTAATGTCCGTCAAAAATCTCCCAAAAGTCACCATAGCAGATAAATCGGACTTTACACAATGGATTATTGAAAACACCGAACCGGGTTCCACTTTTCTTACTCTTCCCACCATACAATATTATGACAATGTCGTATCCAATATATTTATGGCCGGCGGTAAAATGTATGTTCATAATGCAGCCGACTCAGCTTATAAGCTTGATGAACGCTTCAACAATCTAAACATTATATTAAGAGGTGAAGAAAGCTTTGAAAAAATTAAAAGTATTATCGAGCAGGAGGGCATAGATTACATTGTAGTAAGTCCTGAGCTCAGGCAAAGCGGAGATTTCCCGGTAAATGAGAATTTTTTAATTGAAAATTTTGTAACAAAATATAATTATAACGGTATTGCTGTTTACTCTATTAATTAAAATACTTGTTATGAGGTATAAACCATGATATAATAAATTTAATTAAATATTGAATGGCTTCTACGGTTGGACGGATCAAAGATCCGTTTTCAAGAGTTTATTCAGGCTTCTGGGGTGGGAAGCTCGTTATTGGCGAGCTTTCCACCCTTTTTGTATTTTATCTGAATTATTAAATTATAGTAAAGGGGTGTTGCAAATGGACGACATGAAAAGACATCTTTTAATGATACTTGGTTTCTTCGTCTGTGCGGTTATTATTGTAATTATAGTTGCCAATCTATTAAAATAATTTTCCATGAGGCCAATTATTTAGTGTGTAAATTGTGTACTGCCCCATTTTGTCATCAATAATCCGATTAAAATGGGGCAGTACATATTATAAAACTTGCATTTACTTCTCCATTAGTCTAGATACAGGTGTAGCCGCCGTCTACGGGAATAATTGCTCCTGTAACATAGGAAGACGCTTCGGAAGCGAGATAGACAGCAGTCGAATCCAATTCCCCTTCCCTGCCGTAACGTCCTACAGGAACGGTTTGTTTCATGTAATTGGTAAAGTATTCGGTGTCCAGCACATCCTGGGTAAGCTCCGTTACAAAATATCCGGGACATATGCAATTTACCGTAATTCCGTATTTTGCCCATTCTGCCGCCAGAGCTCTGGTCATATTTACCACACCGCCCTTTGCCGCATGGTAGGCAGAGCTTGGATGTGCCATGTTGCCGACCATTCCATACATTGAAGCAATGTTGATTATTCGGCCGTATTTGTTTTTTATCATGATTTTTCCGAATTCGCGGGCAACCATGAAAACACCGTTTAAATCAAGATTAATAGTGTGATACCACATTTCATCACTGGTTTCTTCAGCAGGTGCCACACCTCCGCTGCCGGCATTGTTTATAAGAATGTCCACTTTTCCGAACTCTTTTTCCGTAATCTCGGCTGCTCTCTTTATAGCTTCAATATCGGTCACATCACACACGATGGGCAGGCATTTCACACCTAATTCCCTAATTTCCTCGGCAACCTGCTCCAGCTTCTCCTTTCGTCTTGCCAAAATAACCAGATCCGCTCCCTGACGGGCAAGAGCTTTTGCCATTTGAACACCAAGACCTGAGGATGCACCTGTCACCACAGCTACCGAACCTTTTAAATCAAATAAACCTTTGTTCATATATACTCACCTCTGATTCTTATTACTAACCTATACTCTTATGCTACAATATTATAATACCACATTGTTAAAAATTTATCAATATATTTTGTTAAATTTCTAACAATATTTATTTCCGGTTAGTAACTGTAGGTGTCCAGTATTGATTGTTATAGATATCGGTTATGCGGTATGACATCAAGTATTTATCCTTGTCAATCGGCAGATTTTCCACTTTCCATTCACCTGTAGCCGTGTATTGTTCCCCTAAGAAGTAAGTATCTATATATTCTCCGTCGTAGGTGTAATAATCACACAAAAAATCAATTTTGTCGCCGGCTTTTATTTCTATAAGACCCTTGGATACAGTCTCCGTCTCAGTTTCGGCATCATATCTTATTTGGGCTCCCTGAACCACACCATAGGGATTTTCATTGTCAAAAACAATTATAATATCTACAAGCTTGCCGTTTAACAAAGCAGGTACACGTCCTTTAATAGAATAAGTATCTCCATAGTGATCGTCAGTCATCATATAGTAGCTTACTATGTGTCCGTTTAGTGCCAGCCATGTGCCGTCAAACTCCATAATAAGATCTCCGTCCTCATTGTATTCATACACGTTATCAAGTCCAAGATCAATAAAGCCCTCTCCGTCATCTATAAACACGTTCATTTCCATATGATGTACCAAATCCCATTGCTCTTCTGAAAGCGACAGCACTCTTTGACCGTTCTTTTCAGTTATCTTAAGATCACCGGCTGTAAGCCTGTTTTTTGCATAATAATCGACAGACGATTTTATCCGGTCGATATCTAGCCATCCCAGGGAGTTTCCGACAAGTCCGGTAATACTGCTGTAATCTCCGCTAGACAAAAACTCATTCAGTAAGCTCTCCAGAGCTTCAGCACCTAATGACTCCGTTGTAATCTGTCCGTTTCCTAAAATACTCTCCAGCAGCACTTGAAGCATGTTACCGCTGCTGTCTGAAACTATCTGTCCGCCGGCCGTAACATTGGCAAAGCTTTTTATACATTCTCTGTACTCATCATTAATACCTATCCGCTCATATGTTTCCAACATGGAATTAAGCTTTGACAGGCTGTCATAAGGGAAAAATATGGACACTCCGTTAGCATTTGTTATGTTCTTCGATGTTCGGTTATACTTAATACAACCTCTTAAAGCCTTCGCAAAGGATTTTGCCTCAGGAGTACCGATGTTCTCAACAAAGTGAATAAGATCAATCTGGTTTATCTTGGAAGACTTCGCAAATTCCTTTGTATTGGCACGTGCCTTTGATACAATCTTATAGTCATCATTGTCCACAAGCCTCTTGGTTGATGTCGCAAACTTCGCAAAAGTAGCAGGTACAGTCCCCTTTAACTCAGCCAAATCGATAAGCGAAAGAGTTCCCTGACTGCGGGGTGTTCTTCTTTCAACTTCCCTTACATAATCGTCTATCAGTTTTTTACCGAGTTCGGTTGTAGGTATGGATGTATTTTGAGAAAGAGCGGTTATCCATCCGGTATAATACCAACCTATACCCGGCTCAACCTCCTCCGATGCAATCATATAATCGGCATACGGCTCCAATACCAGAGCTGTTTCAAGGGTAGCCATAAGGCAGGCATCAAACCCGATCAGGTCAAAGCTGCAATTACCGTTTTTTAAAGCAATGCCGATCTCATCAAGGGTCATACTGTCCCCGGGAAAATGCTGATCATAGCCAAAACCGCTTATAGATCCTCCGCCATGATCCCACATTATGAGAAAATACCGGTCCGCCGGAAAGTTGTTCTTACAGTATTTAATAAAATCCGACAAGGTTTCCGGATCTACCATAGGCTTTTTTCCCAGATTTCCTTCAAGCAACTCAAGGCCTTTCTTTGTCACTTTATAGCGCTGATTTGAGTTGCTTTTTACAATACTGTTTTGCCACTTGGTTGTTCCACCGGTCTCAACTATTATATTTACTTTATCCGATATTTGAGCATCAATCATTTCATTGAGATCGGAACTGGCCAAACCGCTTCTGGACTCAAGGTCGGTTCCACACATATATATCATTACAGTTGCAGTATCTTTGCCGTTACCCTTTAAAACAGTACGTTTTTCACGAGCCAGTTCGGAAACTTCTGTATTGACAGGGTATGCACCGTTATCGACGAATGTGGTGCCGTAATTGGAACTTCCCGTTTGAAAGCTGTTTCCGCCGGTTTGGTTACCCGAGTCTCCGCCAAAAGTGGTGTACAAATAATAACCGCCAATTGCTATAATAAGTAATAACGTAATTAGATTAAAGCCTCCCCTGGAGGATTTCCCTCTTGTTCCCGACGAATTACCGCCATTTCCCCCGACTGCTCCGCCCGTTCTGCCTTTCAGTCCGCTTCCACGCCTTTGAACATTTCCAATCCCCGAACCAATACGTTTCTGTCTTCCTGTGGGTCTGTTATTTTTATCCATTAATTTAACACCTCACAAAAACGACACAAAAGAGCCATCCCCTTTGTGTCTGTATTATTTACTATTTTAATAAATCTTTTAATTATCAGATGAAAATCCATATTTTATTGTCCGACTATGAATTCAGCAATATATTACAATATATTATAAATCAACGAATATAGTAAATCAATAAAATACCGATCAATTTAACAAACGCACACGGATAATCAAGAAAATGAAAGATAAATAAGAAAAGACAGGATACTTGGAATTGTCCAAAACCAGTTAAACTATTTTCCATGCTCTAACAAGAATATTATTTCCATTGTCTATTTTACCTACATTAACATCAGCCTTAAAGAAAGTATCTTTGGGGGGAAGCTTAGAAGGTTTTTCTTCAATATAATTAATAAGTGAAAGCGCGATTGCATCTTTTCTATTTCCTTGTACTGAAAAGGTTTCTTTGAAAATGTTTTTACGAGCTACTAATTCTTTACCGATTACTCTTTGGAAGAACATATCTACTTTTTTATTTGCGTTTAGATATTCTAGTATAGCATTGTCTATAAATCTCTCACAATTAGATAAATGTGCTATAATGGTTTCCAGCTTATTATTTACTTCAATAAATTCATTATATAATTCGCTCGATTTCCAGAACTCAGTCTCTAAACTTTGTTCAATACGTTTAAATTCCGCTTTATTTCTTATAACCTTTTCCTTTAATTTGCATATGACATTAAAAATTACCTCTCTCATACCATCCGGATCTACCATGATAGCCATAGATGCCACCGCCTCACTTACAAATTCACATAAGCTTCCCAAATAAGATTCAAAACTAAAAATCTTAATTATTATTCGAATTAATTGATTGCTGTTTTAGACTCTCATAATATCTCTGAATCCTTTCATTATCTTCCCTATTTATAGAATCAGCAGTAGAAGACACTCTATCCGCTAAAGCCGATATATCTCTTGCGGTTGTTTGAATATCTTCCTTAATAAATGAACACTGCTCTAAAAAATTCTTTGCCGCGTCTCCACTCCAAACTTTTGAAGTCTGAGAAATAACACCATCCAATTCTTTTGCAATATCTGATGTATCCTTTGATAAATTTCTTATTTTTTCAACTTGCTTCTTTGCATAATCATAATTAATGCGCCTTGTCGGTAAACCCATTCTCTTACCTCCTGTTCACTTCATAGTATAACCACTATGTACTAATTATATATAGTTTTAAAGACCCGTTCAATGCTTTCTGACGAAATGCACGTTTGACGAGATAAAAAGCACGAATTTACCATGTTTTTACATATATCTTTACATTTATCCTATATCATCATCAATTGAGAGCCATCTGTAACTCCTGCCTTCTCCACAGTTATATCCTCAGATAGTATTTCTTTTTTGTCCATTAAACAAAGCATCAAGTTATTTTTATCATAATCGATTCCCTCAATCTCACTAACTGCCTGTGCCATAAGATCAGCAACAATTCCAATCTTCATAACTGCAGGTATAATAAATTCATATTTTTTACCGGTAGCCGGGACAACCAACTCAACATAAATTTTATCCATATTGCTCATTCCCTTCCACACTTTATACGTAAATATGTCTCAAGCTTAAAACCATATTTTCTACTTCCTTTTCTATAGATTGGGCTGTTGTTGTAGAAATAACTACTTTGCTTTCACTCATATCATTGGTTTTTATAACATTAATTTTCCATAAATATTTTTCTCCTCCAAAGATAGAGAAGTTAAAAATATCGCTAATATTGTCATAGTTGTCGAGTATCATTAAAATAGTCTTTTGTACTTTTTTACATTTCAGCGCATTAAATAAATCTTCCTTAAACTCTTCAGGGCATCCGAAATCTGACAGCATTTTTAATGCATCACTTTTTTCATTGTTAACAAATACATTGTTGAACCTCTCAAAATCCCCTTGAGATATTTCAAATTTGATATCTGCATCTTCATACTTTTTTTCAAGAATAAAACATTCTTTTAAATTGTATGCGGCTTTTTCAATCGAAACTAAAGGTGTCAAAATCCATACATCCTTGTTTAACCTGTCTTGATCCAATTCAACTGCAGTTTTCTCATTTATATACAGATTTCTTTGATGTAATATACCGTCATCCTCAGAGCCGACATACTTTATATATGCTCTTGGTTTACAGCATGCTTTTAAAAATACATACAAATCATCATCTATGGTTATTGACTCGTCATCATTTACATTGATATACTTCTTATTTTGAAGCTGTCCTCTAGCTTTATTCCACTCTTCAATTATTTCTTTTTCCTTCATTTCAGCTATATTGTCCTGAATTCCATATATCTCATCACATCCGACCAATGCTGCGAGAAATAATAATTCTCTTTGCTTAAATACAAATCCTGCTTCTCCGATTATCGGCATAATTAATTCATCTCCTTCTCGTTTTTTTAATTTTCCTTACATATTTCCACTTAACGACAATTTATCTTTGAGCACGTCTTTATATTTCCGGGAAATAAAAATCTCCAAATCATTTTTCATTTTTACTTTTTTCTCAGGAAAGCAAACTGAAGAAATGTTTTCGATGTTTATAATATAACTTCTGTGACATCTTACAAATTTATCCCCAAGTTTACTTTCCAAAGATGCCAAACTGTCATAGTATCCTATTCTCTGATTATACGTGTGAATATATATTTTTTTCTGAAATGATTCTATAAACAAAATGTCACGATATTCAATTTTGTATATTTCTGCACCGATATTAATGTGAAGTACTTCTTGATTCTTATTTGTTATATTTAGATAATCCCGATAAACATCTCCCAACAGAATATGTATTCCGTCTATTTTTTCCAATCTACCGTCTTCGTTAAGCTCTTTTAACAAAAAACCTGCAGGTCTGATGAGTCCGGTCAAAGTTCTATAGATATACTGCGATTCAGAGGTACAAAAAACTATATAAGAATCCCGATCCTTTTCCCTTATTTCCTTGGCAAGATCCACACCATCCCTTTCACTTCGCTCATAAACAATCTCAATTATATACAGATATATCTGATTCTCATATATATTATTTATAATCTCCTCCGGAGAAGAAGCTATCAGCACAATTTCGATACTGTAATTATTCTTTTGTGCAATGCTTCGTATAGTGCTTTCTATAAACTTTACATCGTCTTCATTGCTATCGCACAGTATAATCTTTAACAACCACTTCTCCCTCCTTCTAGATTTAATCAGACTAAAGGCGTTTTAATAATCCAATAATTATTCTTATCAATCAAATAGCCCATACCGGAATCATATTGACATGTCCTTTGCTGATAACTCATATTTACACTAAATACATTTTGTGAATCCATACTGCCACCAAGCAATATTCCGCTCTTTCCATTAAAAACATAATCATATATGGGCTGTCCCAAATATGTCGATATCTTATCCGGATCTGCAGTAAATACAAAATATACTTCCAGTCCGCTTCCACCCTCCATGATATTTTCAATATAATTCATTGCCTCATCAGACGCCATTGAGAAAAAGTCATTAAAATTGTCAATCAAAACAACAATTCTTCTATACTTTCTCATGTATTCCTGTTCACTCTGATCACCGCTGTTTTGACGAAAAGCCTTAAGGTCCTTGTTTCTCATCAGCATCTCATCAATTAAATCTTTCATAAAAGTATCAAAATCCTCGGTATTATTTATATATCCGTCTACACCGAACTGTGTACTGTATTTCTTAAGCTCCGACCTTTCATTGTCAACCACATATACTTTCCAGTTAAACTTTTCCTTTATTACTCTTATCATAACTTTAAGTAAATTTGTTTTTCCTGCCTGATCAAATCCTAAAATGGTATATGTAAGAGCCTTTCCCACATCGATTGATATAATTTGAGCATCCTCCATATTATAACCGATAGGAATCAACTCTCTCTTCATCATTTCCTGTGCCTCATCCACTGAAAGAAGTAAATCCAATGTAAGCTCCTCCGGTACAAAAGGAATGGGTTTTGCTTTTTCTCCGGTCCACTTTTCCTTCATCTGTCTAAATAATTGCCTTAATTCCGCTATTCTATCAGCTTCGTTAAGCTTGGACCCTGCCAAAGCTGTCTGGAATTCTAAAGCCGTACCGATTTTAGCCAATCCCCTCCCTTTCACATTTTCCGGTTCAAGGCCATTAGTGTTTCCAACAACAGTTTGATATTCAAATTTATCATTTAATTGAAGAGCATATAACAATTTAATGTTTTGCTGAATTTTATATTTTATATCATTTGTATTGGTCGCTGTTATAATCAAAAATATACCGTAATTGCCTCCCTCTCGGGTCAAGGTCATAATAATGCTTTCATGGTCAGGATAGAGTTCGTAAAATGCCGAATAATTATCTATTATAACAACGATTGCAGGTTCTTTGCTATTGCTGATTTCCAGATACGACTGAAGGTTTCCCACTCCATACTCCGAGAATCTTCTCTTTCTAGCCTCAAGCTCCTTGACAAGCATTTTTAATAGCTTATCAAGCTTGTCGGAATCATCGGAAAATACAACTCCACCCGTATGAGGCAATTCATTATAATAGCCCATTGTTCTCCCACCAAAATCCAAGAAGTATAAATTCAGAATTTCGGGAGAATAGAAATTCACCAATGAATACACCATTGTTTGAAGCAGTGTTGTTTTTCCCGTACCAGGAGCTCCGAAAATAATGACGTGTCCATCATTTCCGATATTAACTTTAAGAGGTTTTTGAATCTGATTCTGTGGATCATCATAAATACCGATAACAGGGGTAATCCAATGATCAACCTCAGTCCAACCTTCTCCGTTCCATCCGCCCTTTCCAATATTTATTTCTTGGTAGAACAATATTTCTTTAAGTGGATCCAACCATAGCTTTAACGGCTTTATTCCTTCCTTTGAACAATATTGAGATATATAGTCCACTATTGCAGACAATTGAGTTTTTGAGTTTTTATCCACCACAGTCTTGTAGGAAACAGTTCTTATCGCCCTGGCCGATTCATCAATCAATACCACCTGTTTATCCGAATCATTTTCTACTTTATCGGTGGGAATGTACGGTGCCCCGCTCCAACCCGATTGAATCAACTCAAATATTTCATTATTTCCCACTTGTACATAGCACCTACCGGGCTGGGTAATAGAAGCAGCCTCCGGCCTTTTTAGCATCTCATTACTGTCGGACTTGTCCAAAACCTTTAGACAGATTCTAAAGCTCGTATTACTCCATATTTGGTCATCAACAACACCCGAAGGCTTTTGGGTAGCCAATATCAAATGAACACCCAAGCTTCTTCCTATTCTTGCTGCACTCACAAGTTCATCCATAAAATCAGGCTGCTGAGCCTTTAACTCTGCAAACTCATCTGAAATAATTATAAGATGCGGCAACGGCTCTTTAGCTTTTCGTTCTTTATACAACTGCTGATAACTGTCAATATGGTTTACTCCATATTCAGCAAATATTCTCTGTCTTCTCTTAAGCTCACTCTCAAGCGAAACCAGAGACCTTCGAATCTGACTTCCTCCCAGGTTTGTTATTTGACCGGCTACATGAGGCAAACCGTTAAAGCAATTGGCCATTCCTCCGCCTTTATAGTCTATCAAAATAAAAGACACGTCATGGGGATGATAATTTATAGCCATTGATAGTATATAAGATTGTATAAACTCACTTTTTCCGGAACCGGTCATACCCGCAATAAGTCCATGGGGGCCATGATACTTCTCATGGATATTGAGGTAAAAAACACTGCCTCCGGCTTTTATGCCCAATGGAGCCTCCAATGACCTGTAAGACAAATTCTCTCTCCAACACCGTTTTATTTCCATATGCTCAATCCTTCCCACCTTATACATTTCCAGAAAAGTGAGCATACCAGGTAGTGAAAGAGAGGATGCCAATTCCTTGACTTTCATTCCCGCAAGAGAATATGAAAACGCATTTAAGTCGCCTTTGTTGACGGTATCGGATTTAAATTCCAATGTACCGTCCTCCGGATTGTCCCTGTGATATAATGTACACTCCGTTTCAGAATATTGCACAAAGGAATTACATTCCTTAGGCAGCATGTTTAGCTTTTCATAAACAAAAACCGTCGATACACCCAGCTCAACCGCTGAATTGGACAAATACCTCATTATAGGCTCATTCTCTACCAATTCCGGTTCGGTAATAAACACAACAAAATGCGGAAGCTTGGAATTTTGAGTCTCATACAAATCGTTTCTTTTTTCTTCCCTATCGTTTAAAATGTCGTTAAGATACAAAAATACATCTCTGACTTCATCTCGTGATGAAGCCATAAATCTAATTGACTTTTCAGGTCCCCAAACATGGGGAAGCCTTCTTACCCATTCCAACTTTTCCGTTTCATGCTTACCATGTATGCATACTATTTTTACTTCATCATAGCTATGCAAAGCGGAAAGTTGAATTATCATAGACCATACAATTTCCATTGTTTTTTCTTTCTCACCGATTATACCCAACATATTGTTTTTTAAAAGCGATATGGTTATCGGTACATTGTTTACCATTACAAAATTTTTGTTGATGTCCTTAAGCTCATCCAGCAAAGGATCATCTTCCATCGAAAAATGCTCCTTGGGAAGGGCTACACTCACCAAAGACGGTTTTTGCCCCAAACCCAAGCGTATATCCAAAAAGTCTTTGTTTGAAGGCATACGCTCCCATAGCCTTCTATCCCGGTTAACAGCCCGGTTAATTAATACCGAAGGCTCCGGATAAATTGAAGACAATATTTTATTATTACGCTCTATCCTTTCTTCCAGGTGGGCAAATATTTTCTGCATGTATTGACGATATTTTTTAACTCTTCTTTTTTCTTCTTTACTTGTTGTCATTTTATTATACATTCTTGATAAAAACGGCCAAAGAACTGCACCGGCCAACATACACGCAGTGGTCACAATTCCTGGAATAACCATAAATGGGTTATTACGGCTGCTGTAAATAGTGAACATTACACTAACCACCATGCCCATACCCATCGTAAACGCAGGACCAATGCTCAAAATAAGCGGCTGTTCTTTACTGGTATTGGGTGAAGGCGGCGAATCAATTTCAAGCTGACCCTCATCCAACTTTTTAATAATTCTGGGAGATCGCTGAAAATAAACCTGTTTTGTGTTGTCTATGAAGCTTTTGTCCGATGAAAAAATTCTATTTGAATCAACAAATTTTTGCAAGTTGCAGCTTTCAATAGGTTTATAACTATTTACAGCGATAATGTCATCCAAGTAAATGATTTTTAAGCCCATTATGCTTATTATATCGCCAAATGCCAATACTTTTGACTGAGTTTTAATTCCATTTACATATATGTATCGTCCGTCGTCTTGTACTTTTATTTCAGCTCTGTCTAAATCAACATTTATTACCGCATGCTTGTACGATATTCCAATACCCTTGTATACAATTGTGTTTTCTTCAGAACTACCGATAGTGATGGTTCTTATATTCTTAATATAATACTTGTCGAACGATAAAACAGATTTTGAGTATTCGTCTACATATATTTCTGCCTGAACCTCTCCATCAAGGGATTCTATTGTTACCACATCCCCGACTGCCAACCATCTGTCATGAATTTCTTTACCGTTAATTCTGATCCTCAGGCCGTCTGTCTCATATATTGACCAATGTCCGTCGTTAGCATATACAGGTATTTTATATATTTTCCCATTATCACTGTAGTTTTTGATTTCAGCATTCACAATTCCTTCAGCCGATATTGGAAGTTTGTATTCTTTGAAATGTTCTTTATTCAATACATACAATGTAATATAAGACATTTGTATACCCCCCTGACAAATCATTTTCAACAAAAAGTAAGTAGCTATGTTTATTTTTTAAAGTCTTAAAAATGTATCATATAGTATTTTTGAATCTTATTCTATAATGTTTGCAAATAAAATATCAGATAATAATTATACACTAAATGCTACAATAATTGCTACAATTTATCAATAAATTCTTTAATGTTTAAAAATATATTAGTTTGAGTAATTAAATAATATAATAATATGAGTATAATCAAGATAATAACCACAGGTATTAGTGATTGAAGAACCTCAAAAACTTTCTTCAGGCCCGTTCCCTTTTTTTTCTTCTGTTGGTTCTTTAGATTTATTTTGTCAACAAGTATAGGTTTATGATATAGTTTTACTTCTTTTTTTTTTAATAAATATTTCAAAAACCCTTCATTATTATTATGTTTTACCTGAGGCATTACATTTTTTAACATATCATTGAATACTTCCGCACATTCTTCACTTTCCTCAAAGGGCTGGGGATTGTACGGTGCTTTAAAGCACAAAAGAGAATCCATGCTTGACTTTACAAACTCAAAAGTAGCATTATCGGAAAAAGTAAAATAATATTTATTTTTAAAATTTTTTTCCTCACAATCTATCAGCTCTTCCAAATGCTCCAATTCCCAATCTTTGACCCCGCTTACTACTATTCTTTCCTGCGCGCGTCTGAACTCAGCTATATTACATTTAGCATATACGCCCATATCAAGTATAATATAGTCATAATCATCCAACGTCAGATCTGATACCGTCAAAGTGGGATCAAAAGGATAAAAATCTATCCCGGCAAGTGAAAACATTCCTTTATTCTCAACAACATTATCATAAGATTTTTTTATATATTCGAAAGTGTTACTGTTGTGCAGCTCAACAACTGCAACACCATGCCTATTATCCATCAAGTACTTTGCTATTGATATTGCCGTGTGTGTTGTACCTATTCGCTGCATGGTACCGACAACTGCAATAACAACAGTTCCGATTATTTTGTCCCTTTCAATGGTTTTTAATTGATCTTCGCCTTTTCTTCCAAAACGACCGCTCCCGGTTTCAATAAATTTTTTTTCCTGTTCTTTTCTTCTTTCAAATCCTTCATCCCACTTAACGGCTTTTGCATATGTAGACGGCTTCTCAAAATACTCAATTAGCTTAATTGCTACATTTTTGTTCTCATTTTCCCTTAAACCGATTATATTGTAAATACCCATTGATATTAAATTAGTTATAACCTCATTGCCGGAAAATTTCTCTGTTGCAATTATAAAAAACTGCATCTTTTCATTTGACAATGTAACTTTACGTATTGCTTGAGGAAGCCTTCTATAGTCTTCTAAACATGATATATCCAGTATTAGATAATCAATAGCCATAGTATTGATTTTTTCCACTTCAGATAAAACATCAATTTCTCTGTCTATTCTTTTATATACAATTTCCTTTCCCAGTTTGGCCACTGCCTCTTCAATATCGTTCAAATAGTCAGGACTTGAAATAACTGCAACCAAAACGAACCAACCTTTCTCTTTCTTAATTTAATAGAATTCGCATGAGAACTGTAAGCCCCAATGCACGTTCCCCAAAAAACATAAAACATGTTATTATTTCTATAGACTAGATTACTATTATTTTTAATAATCTTCAATACTTTTTATTAATTAATTTCATAGCAGGACCAAACACCAAAAATATTCTGAATTCCATATGGCATGTTCTATACAATATTTCAACTTTAATTTTTAACTATTATTCTCAATCTCCTTATTACAGTTAAAATAACACAAAGCCCACCATTTTGTGGCAGGCCTGTGTAAAAACTAATTTTTATTTATGTTAAATTAAACTCCCCTAAATCCCATTATATGTAGCTATATTCCTTAGGCAAACAAGTTCTTTGACGAAGTATTAATGTTAGTATCGGCACCTTCATATGATTGAGCTGTATCTTCAAGAAATTTTGCATAGGATGCTATTACCTGATAATACGTTTCAAAATTCTTCTTCAGTTTTTCAAATTTTGAAATGAAAGTGTTTGCCGCTTCACTTTCCCAAACCTTCTGGGTGCTTTTCATATCCTTATCAATATTTTCCATGATTGATTTTATCTTTGAATTTACGCTTTTTAAACTTCCGGATGTATTCCTTAATACTTCAGGTGTTACTTGAAATTGTGACATTTTTTATACCCCCTATTATTATTATTTTTTTTTACCTTCCTGTTGTAAGAGTTTTTGCACTATCCCTAATGTTCTTTTCAGTATCGGCATACACCTTTGCTGCATGACGTAAAACTGCTTCATAACCGTCAAGTACTTTTTTCAGGTTTTCAAATTCTTTCTCAAAACCTTCTATTTGATTAGTATAATCCCGGTTAGCTTCTCCTTTCCAGTTAGACGCCATAGCACGTACATGAGTATATAACTCTTTGTAAGCCTTTGCGTATTCTCCTGTTCTGTCATTAACAGATTTCGCTATCTTTTCTAATGTTTCTGGTGTTACATTAATTGATTTCGACATTAAATTCTACCTCCTTGTTTTTTTGAAGTTTTTTTAAGTTTCACTTTATGTCATTGATTATATTTAATCCTAATATCTTTTACAATAGTTTCTGACGAAATGCACGTTTCATTGGACAAATGGCATTTTTTTTACTTTTTTTTCCTCTTTTTCATGGATTATTTAATTAAAGTCAAGCTATAAACTATTGTTTTCTTCTGCTAAACGGTTCAACATACTTTTTTTCTACTATAATAAAAGAAGCTCCCGGCATTCTTAAAATATACTCATTGTCTGTTTCTTCAACAATTTGGCCCCATTCTGTGGAACTGTTTATTATTTCAGTTTCACCTTCTTCAGAATACTTAATTGGGCTTCCCTTTTTAATATTTACATCAAGACCGATATTACTGTCAAAATCATCGTAATATCCCAAAGAAGATTTCTTCACCCATCCATAATGAAGTGTATTGGGATCCATGTTATAATTCATGGTAATAAAGTACCAGTCTTCATATTCTGCCGATACAGTAACTGCCTTTCCTCTTTGAGCCGTAAAAATTTTTTTCGATTCTTCTTCAGGAGTAAGAAAAACATTGCATTCACTTAATATATACATAATCTCATTACCAACATATCCTATACTATAATTATCATCACTTTCTATTGCCCATGTCGGTATAACGCCTTCAATAGATATGCGAGTCAAATAATCATTTTCCCGACCGATTATTTTTACGGCATTTGTATGATTTATTCCATATACATTTAATGTACACAAGGGACCATATGCAGGAATATTAGAGAATTCGGTGCCGTTTTCAAAAACCTCTATCTTGAACCCCGACTTAATTTTAACTTCTCTTTCTCCCGGATTTTTATTGTCTTTTACCGTAATTTCCAAATCATCAGTACCCTTATCATCGTTTTTCCTTTCACCCAAATCAGTATCCTTATTTTTTTCGTAATCATTGCTGACATTTCCCTGACTGTTGCTTTTATTTACCAGCAAATTATTTTCGATCTTTAATTGGTGGTTTTCAATAAACAGAAACAAGCTCACAAATATAAAACAGATAATAACTACCAAATAAACAATTTCTCCCTTTTTCATAGCTCAAACCTCCTTTAATATCCTCCCTAAGGATCCGATGCAAATACCTGTTGACTTTTATAATAAGAAATTAGGCCTGCATATGTAGTTAAAAAGACTTTGTATGGTTTTTGAATAGTTTGCATCCCAATCATTAAATGTCGCATATTTTTTAAGATCAAGACCGTTTTTCCCCGCTTCGCTTACTTTTATTGTCCCTAAATGCGGTCCCTTGCTTCCGCTTGAATGAGCGTAATATATTGTATCTCCCTCTATTTTATAAATGACGCCAATATGTTTGCCCCCATCGAAGCAGATATAATCGCCGGGTCTTATATCGCTAAAATTAGTGATTTTTTTACTATAATTTGATGAGGTCATATTCTCTGAAGATACACCCCAGCTAATAACATCACTTACATTCTTTAACTCGCTTATGCTATTTTTATAATACATAGAGGCTTTCCCGTTTGTTGCCGCATCAACTACCCTCAGAACAAATCCGGAGCAATCAATACCAAGCATTATATTCTTGTCCTTTGCCAATTCCGTTATTTTTGCCTGTAAATTAGGATCATCCGCTTTTAGACCCAACTCAATCATTTTTTTATTCAATTGTTCTATTGACATCTTTCCGCCCCATTCATAGTATATTTGGAGTTCTTTACTTTTCTTACCCGATGCATCTGTGTACACAAATTTTACGTATTTATTGATTTCACTTGCCAATATATCTTCATTAATTTTTGCATTTTTTACTGTTTGCGTATTTGACGGTTGCTGTGTATTTGACTGTTGTTTTTGAGATCTTACATTATCATGCCAGGCTTTATCATGCATAAATAAATGCTGCCATGTCGTATCACCCACTTTTCCCTCATACTCTCCAAAGTTCCACAACCCAAACTCCTCTTTATATCTGTTTACTGCCGCTAATGTTTTAGGTCCGAAGTAGCCGTCTTCTTTGAGCTTTTCATATCCACTTACACCGGCATATATTTCATTCAGCCTCTTTTGCAGCATCAGAACCTTTTCGCTGTAAACATTGGGGTTATAACTCAGTATCCCGCTAAGCGGAGGTATTGAATTGCCGGCAGGCTTTTCTTCTTTTTTTGTATTGCCTATTGTATTGCCGTTATTTCCTACTACTTCAAATTCCGTTTTGTAAAAAGCATATTCCGGTATATCAAATATTAATTCTGCTTCCGGGAATAATTCATATATTTCTTTTATTGTAGAACATTGATTTACGGCCCACGCAATATCAGTTGCATATTGGTTGCCCAGCGGGCTGACAGGCTGCCATCTCATTTTGTACAAGGTATTCTTTTCCGGATTGCTAATATAATTTTCCTTTATCCAGTGGGCTCCCCCTATAATAGCCTTTTCAACAGAATTCCAACCTTCACTCTTAGCTTTGTTTATACCGTTTGTAACAGGATCGCTGTCATATGCACCTATTCCGAACATATTGTAATATCCTGTATACTTCCCGTCCTTATTCAAACCGTTTGCCAATTTGCTTGTCCCCCAACCTGTTTCAAGAGCACAGTGAGCAACGAGATACGGAAGTGAAACCCCTGTCTCTTCTGACGCCTTCACAAATGCTTCTCCCTTACCGTCCAATACACCACGACCTTTTAACAAGTCATTTAATCTGTTAATTATTTCCTCTCTGTTTTGTGGCGTTATCTCAAAACCTCCTACATTCCCCAATACCAAAAATTGATATTTGTTAACGGGATCATTCACAAAGTTATTCGGATCCATGTAATACCTTATCTCAGCCTCTGTCGCTCTCACCCAATCCTTACCTTGTTTTTTGACACAAGCAAATTCGTCCTCACCTTTTTCTCGATTGTACCATTTTGCATTATATTCATTCTTTACTGCATCCTCAAAAGATATGGGTATTTTGTAGGTAGACACCGTAATATTTTCATTTGTTCGAACAACCGGAGCAGTATACGGAACTTTTTCATTTTTAAATAAATGATTCCATGTTGTTTCCCCAACTTTACCCTCATATTCTCCAAAGTTCCATAACCCATACTCTTCTTTATACCTGTTCACTGCCGCTAATGTCTCCGGTCCGAAGTAGCCGTCTTCTTTTATCTTCTTATACCCACTTACCCCCGCATATAATTCGTTCAGCCTTTTTTGGAGCATCAATACTTCTTCGCTGTATACATTGGGGTTATAACTCAGTATTCCGCTAAGCGGCGGTACGGAACTGTTTTTGGGTTTTTCCTTCACCTCTTCAACAGACTTGTTGGCGACCTCATTTTCCTTTTCAGATAATATGTCTCTTACTCCTTTTATCACTGTGTTAACTATAATTGGATTTCCTATTATCGGTAAAGACATTATTTTTAGAATAATTTCGATATTCTTCTTTATTGATGACGTGGCAGCATCAAGTATCCTCGCAAATATATTATTTTTAATTTTAGTTTCTCCGTTTAATTCGTTTACTTTGCTTTGCATGGATTTCTCAAGATCCTGATATTGCTTTATCGTTTTGCTTAAGAATTGCCTGACCTGGTCAATAATCTTTTCTTCTTCATCCAACTCTTTAGTTAGGTTTTGCAGCTTGCTGTCTATTCCGTTTCTGCTTTTGATTTCCGAATCCAGATTACTTCTAATGGATTTAAGGTTGCTTTCTGCCTGACCAAGTTTTTGTGAAAGAGTACCAAACCTTTTCTCTATATCCTTTAGTGCCTCTGTATTTACAGAAATTAGTGACATATAAAACTCCCCCTTGTGAAAATTATTGCAATCAATTTGGAATACATTATATTTAATTGCTTTTTTGATTACAATAACTTCTGACAGAAAGCACATTTCATTGGACAAAAGGCATTGATTTATCAGTTATTTCCTTAGAGTGCATCGGTTTTTATCCATGTTATTTTAGAAACCTCAATTATAACACCTTGGCTCAATGAATCTTTCGATTATAGAAAAATCTTTTTGCCTATATAGAGTAATATGTTTTGTTAATAAAAAAATACCCCGATTGAATTCAATCAGCCGGAGCAGTGCATCACTATATTTTCTATTCAATTACCTTTAAACTCTTTATGATATTTATTGAACCATTATTTAAATTCATAAATTCTTCTGCTTCTGTTTTTTCATTTTCCAAATTCATATCAAAATTAGCCTGTGTTGGGAAAATCGCATAATAAACCAATCCATTTTGCTCACAAATTTTCTCTGTAAAATCACCACCATTTTCCAACCATTCAGATGCTTTTTTAACTCCTATCCCGAAAAACCAAATGTTTTTCTCTTTCCCAACTTCGGTATTGTAATTCACAATTATCCCGAATTCATTTTCTGTAATGAAATATTTACCTTTCCATGACTCCGGAAATTCTAGGCTAAATTTGAATTTATCATTTATGTAGTTAAAACTATTGACCTGGGTAGAATTTTTCTGCACCTGACTTGCTTCTGACTCCTTTTGGTCATTAATAAGATTAAGTTCTATCGAGTCTCTTTCAGCACCATATCCGCTTCTATATTGTATTAGCCCTTTATCCTTCTCCCATATAAAGGTCTCATAATACCCCGTAGAGGTTAGGTTATTGTAAGCATGATACTCTCTTATGTCTCCATTTACTTTTACGTAATGATGCCAGCCACGTTCATTTTCGTTTAATTCATCTTTTAATTCTTTTTCTTGGCAGACAATTACGCTATTATCGGGAATCTCTTCTCCCTCTTTTAACTTATTAAGATTTTCTTGATTATGCTCTATTTTATATATTTTATCCTGCTGAACATAAAAATAACCTAAATTCAAACGTTCATTCGGGATATCGTTAGTAGAATCAAGCTTAAGCTCATACACTTTTCCATTCTCAAGATTAATTATCTCATTAATATGCAATACTGTGTCTTTTTCAATAAATTCGTCAGTATTGAATAAAAACTTTCCCTTATAATTCATTTGAGATATATCGTTTTTAAAAAAAAAGGGATTCTCTATACTTGAAACGGTAGAACTATCATCCTCAGCCTCCGGTTTATTCGTACCGGAACTACCTTGTATAGGCATTTGATTATTACTTGGATTGCTACTTTGTTTAAAATTCTCTAATTTTGTACAACCATAAGTAAATAATAAACTAAATGTTAAGATTAAAATTAGAGCTTTTTTCATAGATTTCCTCCAAAAGCAAACTTGATAATATTATATATATTAATAACTAAATACACAATACCCATTAATTGGTGAGTCTGTATTTATAATTATTGGTTAAAACACAAGGCTTTTTTCAACTAATGTTGCTGACATTATATCAGATTCATCAATTTGCATACAAGTATATATACACCCGGTTGCCCATCAACAGCATTCGGATCGAATTTTCCATCAGAAACGTATTTACCTTTTTGGTAAACATTTGTTCCACTAAACACATATGGGCTAACCATATTATGATAATCTCTATACCCAGTACCATTGTACGTTTCAGCAAATGCCATTAAAGAAGCTAAGTCATTACAATCAGATGTTATACCAAATTGATCCCTAATCCATTTAAACGATAGTAATGCATCAACAGCAGCTTCTTTAAAGTCAGAAAATAGTCTTCCAACTGGTACAATCGTAGTTGGTGTTCCAAGCGGTTGTCCATTGTGTAAATATGTATTAAAATCACAACCCGACTCACGATAATGAAGGGCACAGATTAACTCCGGAGGAATGCCAGTTAATTGCGATATTTCTTCATAGTTTGCCTTATTATTATCGTAAATATTTTTAATATTATTTAAATCCAAATTGAACTTAGTTGTATTAATAGAGTTCACCAAACCTATTGAACACGCTTCATAATAATACATTGGAGGTTTATCAGTACTTGGAATTGCTTTTTGCCCAGCACTAGGATTGTTAATATATGTATTGTTATCCTGTATTACTCTATTAATTCCACATATAGCTGTTCTCACATAATTATTATTAGTTATTTCCCATTTATCGTTTAATGATGCTTGTTTGGTGCCACTACTACCTTGATGTATAAAGGTCCCTTCTGGATATATACTTCCATCTGGTGCTTTTGCTCCCCCAACATAAATTGCAACGTGGTCACCGTCAGGGGTTGTTCCATTAGACGGCCAATCAAATATTATAAGGTCTCCAGGCTTCAAATCACTAAAATCACCTGCTTTTGCCTTTGTTATATCTACAGAAGTACCAACTTTCAATTGACTTCCAGTATAATCATCGAAACTTATACCTAAAGCTGTTGCGTAAACCCCTGCCACAAAGTCTGAGCAATCTAAAGATGCCGGAGGATTACTATGACTCAGAATGCGTTTTACCGGACTTTCATTGTTATAATGTGGACTTCCAAACTGATATGCAACACCTTTTCCTATCCAATATGCAGCCTCGTCTACAATTTTCTGTCTCGCAGCATCAGTTGAAGCTCCACCAGTACTTCCACCCAATCCCGGATCATCTACAACAACCGGTTCATTTTTCTCCTTACTGACTGTAGGATTTTCATTATGTTGTACTTTTTCTCCAGGCCTTGGAGTGAACAAATGCCGCCATGTTGTCTCGCCAACCTTGCCCTCATATTCCCCAAAGTTCCATAATCCATGTTCTTCTTTGTACCTGTTCACTGCCGCTAATGTCTCCGGTCCAAAGTAACCGTCTTCTTTTATCTTCTTATACCCACTCACTCCCGCATATATTTCATTCAGCCTCTTCTGCATCATCAATACCTCTTCGCTGTATACATTGGGGTTATAACTCAGTACCCCGCTAAGCGGTGGTATTGAACTATCGTCGGTTTTTTTCTTTTCCTCTTCAATAGGCTCGTTGGTAACCTTACTTCCCTCTTCAGATAATATATCCCCTACTCCTTTTATCACTGTATTGCCTATTATAGTTCTGCCGATTATCACCGGTAACGATATTATCTTTTGAATAATTTCGATATTCTTCCTTAATGGTGATGTCACAGCATCAAATATCTTTGAGAATATATTCTTTTTGGGTTTAGTATCTCCGTTTATTTCGTTTACTTTGTTTTGCATCGATTTTTCAATATCCTGATATTGCTTTATTGTTTTGCTTAAAAATTGCTTTGCTTGGTTCAAAACCCTCTCTTCTTCATCCAATTCTTTGATTAGGTTTTGCAGCTTGCTGTCTATACCGTTTATGTTTTTTATATCCGAATCCAGGTTACTTCTAATGGATTTAAGACTGCTTTCCGCTTGACCAAGTTTTTGTGAGAGAGTTCCAAACCTTTTCTCTATATCTTATAATGCCTCTGTATCAACAGAAATAAGAGACATCAAAAACCGCCTCCTTTGGCAAACCTTTTCAATCAATTAAAATTTATTATATTTTAATGCTTTTGGGATTACAAGAGTTCTTGACAGAAAGCACATTTCATTGGACAAAAGGCATTATTTTTCTAATTTCTACCTTTCCAAAGTTCATTTTTCCTTTACCAATGTTTGTCCCCCAATAATCAATAAAAAAAGTGCTACAGGAATTTATCCCCATAGCACCGTTTCTACTTTATTCTGTTTTTTTATTTGTTGTTATGCTAACAGTCCTGGTATCATTATTCCAATCAACTTTGCATCCAAGACTTTCTGCCACAAACCTTAACGGTATCATCGTTCTGTTACCCACAATAACCGGTTCAACATCTAAAGTATTTAACTCATTATTAACATAGGCTTCTTTATTTCCTATCTGTAATACAACTTCCACACCGTCTTTTATACTCGTCACTGTTTTTGTACTATCATCCCAATTTACTTCCGCCCCTAGTTCTTCAAATATTTTTCTCATAGGAACCATTGTCCTGCCATTAATTATTGTCGGAGCTACATCAAAATCTATTAATCTTCCATCTATAAACACAGGTATTTCATTGCTTTTCAGCCAATCTAAATGCACAATAACTAAACAATCTTCAATTACTAAAAACATCTTATTATCATATATTTTCATATCACCAATACGTCTTTTATTACCTACTATTTCCTGAACACCATCTATCAATTCCCAATTAACCATATCATCCGAAACTGCCATATAAGTATTATACATCCATCCCTTTCCTTTTTCGTTAATAAATTCTCCTGTAAAAGCAATAGAGTAATACTTTCCATTAATGTACCTAATATTTCCTATGGGAAATCCCAAATTAAATTCCTTGGTAGTCCAATTAACTCCGTCTTTTGATACTATTATTCTTGATATGCCATCATATGTTCTTTCCGGATAGCCCGTTATAAATTGCTTTCCATCATATGTAATCCAGCTCCTGGATTCAGCAGTAAAACCGTCTGCCTGCTGTATTTCTTCCCAATGGACAGCATCATCGGATATAAAAATCGTACCTCCGGTCCCAACACCTACAATTCTTTTTCCATTCCAAGCAATATCTGTTATAGTACTTCCCGATGTAGGTTTCTTTCTAATATTTTCATTTGGTACTATATTCCAATCAACTCCATTAGCCGATGTAGCTAAAGCCGGACCACCACTCTTTAAAAAACCTCCAGTCACATATACGTCACCATTGTAAAAAATGGTGTTGTGGCTAAAATACATGTCTGCTCGTTTAGTGTCCCAGTTGTAACCATCATATGATACAATTACTTTATCAGGAGTAACAGTCCCGACAAATTTTTCTCCATCCCAAATTAGATCATATACATAATATTCACCTTCTGAAGTGTATACTATTTCCCAGTTTACACCGTCATGAGATAATATTATACCTCTCATTATTCCGCCTATCATTAGATATTTTTCTCCATCTGTTACTATTTTTCTCCAATATCCCCCTACATCCACAATATCTACTTTATAGTCCTTCAAAGAAATAGCTTCAGCCGGAACTGATATTAGAAAACAAAACAATAAAGCTACTATAATTGCCATTTGCTTTTTAATTTTCATAAGTACTCTCCTTTTCTTATGTATTGTTAAGAATTTTATAACTTTAATATTTGTTTAAATCTTTACCTCTGTAGAACTGTCTATACGTCATCTCGCATACGGTTTCTTCTAATCTCTAAAGCTGTTGGAACTCCATCTTTTCCACCTGCACCGCCAAACCATACAATAATATCTTCAAACTCATAAGTTATAATATACATCAGATGATCCGGAAACGGTTCTTTAATCTTACCCTCGCCTAAAATAGCTTTTATTTCCGGAATACTCATACCTAGTTTTGCACCTTTTATATCAACTTTTTCATTACACTTAATATAACCTACTATATCCGGTATGGGAAAATAATCAAAAACTATTGTTATACCATACTCCTCATAATAATATCCTTCTTTTAATCCTTCCGCTCCTGCAGGTACTATTTCGTAATTATCACCCAATACATCAATTACTTGTTCCTTATTAAGACCCATGATTTTTTTTATATTTTCGAAATTAGGTATAAAAGTTTTACTTAAAGAGTCTCCGTCTTCAGAAGGCTTTGTATTACCGTTTGGATTTATTACCTCATTATCAGTGCCTTTATTAATTACGTCATTAATAACAGCTGTAGTATTAGGTATCGGTGTAGTTTTATTTTTATTATTCATATCATTGCTGGAACACCCTAAAAGCCCAACTGTAAACACAAATATTAGTAAAATATTTTTTTTCATATTATCCTCCTTATCCGTCTATTTCATATAATACCAGTGCCAAGTCTCAGCATACACAGTTCTTCCATAGTCGTCTTTTCCATTTACATAACCCGAAAATCCATACTTACTTGCATTTGACTCTAACCACAGTACTTCAGCAGTAGTAGCAACACAATTTTCTCCATTGCCTAAATTCATGTCCAGTGCAAGTCCCCATCCGTGATCACTTGCCCCATAACCCTCCAATGCTCCTCCCACTGCTGTCACATCATCCGGCACATTGTTCCAAGAACCATTCTTACCGAAGTTCTTCTTGTTACTTTCTATCCATTGTTTCGCTTTAGCTGGATCCTTCCAATTCTCCCCTACATCTGCAGCCTCATTACCATCCAAATGTTGCCATTCAATATATGCTTCTACCTGCATATGATAAGAGCGATATCCCGAATTAGGTCCTGTTAAAGAAAAACTATTTATATTTAGTTTTTTATCTGCTGTTTTATTATATTCCATAGCCCCATTAACCATCATTGACCACGCTATTGCAGTTTCACGTTCTGCATAAGCATCTGCACCACTAACCGTAGGCAACCTAACCATGTTGTATTCATCAAGGAAACCATTCGTTTCTTTATCTCTGCTAATAGTTGGAGTACCTGGCTTCCAGTTATTAATAACATCAGAACCCATTATTGAATTATAAGTAACTCCACTATTGGCACACTCCCTTAATTTTTCAAGTGTAGTAGTGTCTGCAACTCCAGTAATATGTAGCCCCTGACTGTATTGAAATATTATTATAGCCGCTGAAGATTTGACACCCATAATACCATCAATCAATGGTTTCCCTTCTTTATTAGTACCTATGTCAAATCCCATTGCGTTTAAATAGTATTGAGCCACTTGATTATTACTATAGCTATCCGGTGGTAGCGGAACTGGACTACCCGTCCCCTGAGCATTTACAACAGCTGATTTCTCCTTTTTCTGACTATCTATAGTATTTGCCTCAGGTTGCCCACTTCTTCTTTCTTCAATCTTTAAACTAAACATATGATTCCATGTTGTTTCTCCTACTTTACCTTCGTATTCTCCGAAATTCCATAATCCATACTCTTCTTTGTATCTGTTCACTGCCTCCAAGGTCTCGGGACCAAAGTAGCCGTCTTCTTTTATCTTCTTATACCCACTCACTCCCGCATATATTTCATTCAGCCTTTTCTGCATCATCAATACCTCTTCGCTGTATACATTGGGATTATAACTAAGTACCCCGCTAAGCGGCGGTATTGAACTGTTTTCGTTTTTCTCCTTTTTCTCTTCAAGAGGCTCGTTGGTAACCTTACTTCCCTCTTCCGATAATATATCCCCTACTCCTTTTATCACTGTATTGCCGATTATGGTACTGCCGATTATCACCGGTAACGATATTATCTTTTGAATAATTTCGATATTCTTCTTTATTGGTGATGTCACAGCA
>Ga0134091_1000176_pt1 | contig 64570 bp, 52 predicted proteins | sample 2_5taG_FD_94451 | JGI IMG/M metagenome (GOLD analysis project Ga0134091, IMG submission 94451) | Switchgrass degrading microbial communities from high solid loading bioreactors in New Hampshire, USA - 2_5_20_6_A2 metaG | ecosystem: Engineered > Bioreactor > Semi-continuous > Anaerobic >...
CTTAACCATAATAACCTTATTCCTTACACCTTAACCCTTTCACCTGTTAAAATGCAAACCCCGCAGCAAATGAAGATTGCTCCTGCATCTGCTACGGGATTTTGGAACGAACTTTATTTTTATGGAGCGAACTTTATTTTAATGGAGTCAACTTTATTTGAATTATACACCAACTACGTATGCTTTTTGCATATCAATTTCAAATTCATCTTTTGCTTTATCAATCATTCCAGTTAATGGCTTCTTACAATTGCATTTATCTTTACTCATATGAGGGCAACAATATACTGCATCGAAATGTGCATTATGCTTTTCTAATTCTTCTTTTAAGCGTTGTAGTTTGTTCTCAAACTCCTCCATTGTAAATTCACCTTTTGATATATGACTTTGATTAGTTATACCAATGGCTAAAATATCATTTGTATTAAGTAATTTTATGGCTTCTATTGAGAAAGGATAGAATTCAAATGACCTAATATCGTCAATACCTTCTCCTCCAAGTGTACCTTGAAAATCTAAGAACACTACTGGTTTTTTCATTTATTCTTCTCCTTCCATATAATCCAAATTTCACACTGTTCTACCAATCCACACCATATACCTTTATTTTACACAATATAGACTGTAAAACATTTACTTTTTTATACTTTACTGCTTTCTAACCAATTCTCCTAGCACTCCCTTAACCTATTCCACAACCTGTTTCCTATATTCATATAAATAATACAACTTTATTTTTATTTTAATAGAACTTTACCATCCCCTTAAACCCTGCCTTCTATGTGAACATCAAATGAACTCTTTCCATTGCAAATAAAATCGTTCGAGAAGATTAGGCGTTTTTCGTGGCTAATGTGTGTTTGAGTATTATGGCATATTTTAGAGAAATGTACCTTAACCTTAGTTATTGTGTGTGATATTTAACTTTCTTTAAATTTAGGCCATAAATAATAGCCAATTTTAGGGTCATTTGAATTGTAATACTTTATATACTCTATTTCTTTACGGCTAACTTCTTTATCAGTAGCAGATTCTGATTCCCATAAAATTTCTTTCCTAATAGTAAAATCTCTTCTTTCTTCCCTTGTAAAATCTTTTTCGATTAATTTACTATTTGCACTCCCAAAATAATTAATGCTATCAGTTAAATCTTTGCCAATATAAATCTTTCCATTGGGATAAGTGATTTTATAAATTACTTTCATGATTTATCAAAAGCCCCCTTGCTTGCAACTATTTGCTTTGTAATATTGCATCGATATGTGATGAATATATTATATTTCTACTATCCCAGGAAGCCCAAATATTTTTTGCTCACAGATATTTCTTATTTGAATTGGAACTTCATAGTTATATCTGCTCCTGATATTCATTCCTCCATCAACTAAATCAGCCCATAATTCTTTGGAAGTATAAATATTTATTAATATTGCTGCCTCAAGCCTCTCTCTTTTTCTTTTGTCATTAATCTCAGCAACAAATATTTTGTAGGCTTCCAATTCTTTTTCAATAAACTTTAAAATTCTATCCTCAAATTCAAAGAATTGACTTTGATGTGCTTTGGCATATTGCCAACCATGCCATATTTCTTTCCTTATTCCAATTTTAGCATAGTCAACATCAAGTATGGTATAATTTCCTTTCTTATATTCACGTTCATGTTCTAAAAATCGCCTTTTCATAGAATTTGTTACGCCAACCGAACGTATGATATAACCATCTTGATATTCGAATGTAATAAGGTAAACTCCAGCAACATTGGGAACAGGTTTTAATCTATTAGTTTGCTCATACCCAATCCATGAAAATGGTCCTTGCCATACAATATTCTCTGTTTTAATCAAAGAGGCATCTTTAACCCTATTAAAACTCCAAAATTGTGGTAATGTTTTTCCCATATTATTATCATACCCATCCAAATTCATAGTTTAAAGTAAGTACAGCAATAACATAACAATAAGCATAATGTATCGCACTTCCCCTATTCTCTACTTTCAAAATACTATTTTAATGCTTTTCTCTCTAATTCTTTAACAAAAGCATCTTTACCGTCTCAATAAGCCGCAATATCTGGGGGATGTAAAGCGTCCAATTTACTCTTTAATTATTCATATTCAAATGCATTCTGTAGATGTGTTCTTAAATAATCCTCACACTGCTAAATGACTTTCATATCCTTAGAATTACTTATCGCAAACATATGAATCTAATGAGTCCTCATTTCTAATCCTTTTCTAAAATATCTTCTACCAACTGTGCCAAATTCTCCTTTGGACTCATAACCCAACTTTTTAAATTCATTATTATGATTATCCACTTTTGTAATATCTCTTACTACCTACATATATCAATAATTGATTTAGATTTTAGATTTTCAACAGCAATACTTCCAATATGATAAATATCGATTAACTTATTACCAAGAATGTTCTTAATTTTTGGGGGCTTCTTCCCTAAATAGAATTAACCATTTTCTTCTGTATTCTACTACTTCTACTATCATAATTATCTTCCTTTCTTTAACTGAAAACCTGTTAATATTATTTTATATAATTATCCTAACGTATACCTTTATTTTACACTATATAATCTATAAAAACATCTACATTCTTATAATCTATATTCAAAAATTCGCTAACTCTAATAGATAAAATCGAAATAAATGATTATGCTTTAACATAAATAATACAACTTTATTTTTATTTTAATAGAACTTTTATCGGTTATAATTTTGTTTTTCTTTTTTTAAAATTATTATGCTCTCATTTTAGAAACAGAATTAAAAGAGTATGTTCTATAGGAAATGCAAATAAAGTCATTGCATAAACTCCCTACGATTACCAATTTCTTTATACTTTAAACCCATATCTAATCTTGTATTACCAATGCTTTCCCTTGTTCTTTGCATTTTTAAATATAATAACTTTATTTTTATTTATAAACAACTTTATCGCACATAAAATTATCTTTTCTTTTTCCAAAATTTCTGCTTCATCAATTCAGAAACAGAAAAAACATACCATGTTCTTATAAAAAGTAAATAAAGTCCTAATTTCTTTTCCCTTTTATTCCCATATTCCCTATATTTTATATGCTTTATCCCCATTCCTGTATCAAGAACTGTAGACAAAACCTTAATCTAATAACTTTATTTTCTTTTTGCAAGTACTTTTCTGCAATGAAAGAACTTTTCTGTTTCTGATAATTTTAAACATGTCATTTTTAGAAACAGAAAAAAAGGCCTATGTTGTATAGTAAAAGTAAATAAAGTCCTTTCACAACTTTCCTTTAATTCCCATACTCTTTTGACCTTAGAACTTACCTAAACCCTGTATCACCAATACTTTTCCTGATTCCTTATCCCTATTAATAATACAACTTTATTTTATTTTTGAAACAACTAATTAAGCCCTATTTTAAGCCTAAAATATTTCCTATTTTCCTTACCCCTTTTTCCTTAATCCTAACTATATGTAATCCAAACAAACTCCTTTCCTTTTGCAAATAAACTCCTTTCACCAACACCCCTCAAACCCTTGAGAATACTCACTTGTTATTCTCTTCCAATCTCCCATTTAATTCCTCTTTCCTTATTCCTTACTTCCTAAAGTCCTTTCATTTCTCAATTTTTAGGGCAAAAAATGAAAATAAAGTGCTTTTAGGATTGAGGGTTAAGGGGGAAGGATTAAGGGGGGGATTTTGTCCATTTTTCATTCCATTTTCTTTTCCATTCAATCTTCCAATCCATTGATTTTTCTGGCTTTTAGCCTTATTCCTTGTTCCTTATCCCTTAAAACTTCTAAACAAAAAACATGGCCTACAGGGTATTTCCTTATCCCTAATAAACCATGTTTCCTAAAAGTACTTTATTTACTCCTTCTCAAACATTTGAAAAATGAAAGGAGTTTATTTGATGTAGACAAAATCATTTGAAGTAGCTAAATCTCGCGCCTTCCCTCCAAAGCCTTTGCCAATGTAACTTCATCAGCATATTCAAGATCTCCGCCGACAGGTATTCCATGAGCTATTCTTGTAGTCTTAACACCCAAAGGCTTAATAAGCTTTGAAATATACATTGCAGTTGCTTCACCTTCAATATTGGGATTTGTTGCAATAATGACCTCTTTGACGTTTCCTTCCTTTATCCTGTCTAAAAGCTCCTTGATTTTTATATCCTCAGGTCCAATCCCCTGCATGGGTGATATCGCACCGTGCAGCACGTGATAAAGCCCTTTAAACTCCCGTATTTTCTCCATTGCAACAACATCCCTGGGGTCTTCAACGACGCAAATTACAGAACTATCCCTTTTTTCCGAACTGCAAAGCGGACAAACATCAGTATCGGTTAAATTGCCACATACCGAACAAAATTTTGTTTTCTGCTTTGCTTCAGTTATAGCGTTTGCAAGCCTATCAACTTTTTCCTGGGGCATATCCAGCACATAAAAAGCCAATCGCTGGGCAGTCTTGTGCCCTATGCCGGGGAGCTTCTCAAACTCCTCTATAAGCCTTGCAATCGGTGCGGCATAAAAGCTCATGCATATTCACCCTTTATCATCAAAACATCAATTAAAACAAACCGGGAATTCCACCCAATCCGCCCGTAATCTTGCTAATCTCGGCTGTAACCATTTCATCGGCTTTTCTCAGAGCTTCGTTAACCGCTGCAAGTATAAGGTCCTGAAGCATTTCAACGTCATCAGGGTCAACAACCTCCGGTTTTATCGTAATTTCCTTAATATCTTTTCTTCCTGTGGCAACTACAGTAACTGCTCCTCCGCCGGCAGACGCTTCAACAGTCTTTTCCTTGAGTTCTTCCTGAACTCTCTCCATATCCCTCTGCATCTTCTGAGCCTGCTTTACAAGGTTGTTTATATTGCCACCGAATCCCGGAAAACCGCCCTTTGCCATTAACATCTACCTCCAATTTTGTGTTGTATCTTCAGATTGTTATATCCGAATTTAAAAATACCTAACCAACATTATATATCAATATATGCTAAAAAGACCAGTAAAATTTTTGAAATTTATTCGTCAATTATATTGACCTCAACATCAAACTTTTGAGCAAAATCCTGCGCTTTCTCAACCAGCTTGTCCTCTTCATCATTTTTTCCTGTATCAACAATGTCCTCTTCGTCAAAACATTTAACCCTGACCTCTTTTCCAAGGCATTCGCGAAGGCACTCTTCTATCACTTCAAGGTTCTCGGACTTTTCAACAAGCATTTTACAGCCGTTATTTTTAAATACTATCCCGACTTGGTTGGAACCCAACTCTATAAGTTTGGTATCCAAAAGATAGGCATATACAGCCATTCTGCCCCTGCTTTTCAGCTCGTCCAGCACCTTGCCCCACACTTCAATTCCCTTTACATTTTTTGCAATATTCTTTTTTTCAATACGCTCGTTAACTTCAGGTGACGAATTTTTTTCATCCGAATCCACACTTCCGGAATCCTTTTGAGAACCGCCCGAACCGTCAGAACCATTTTGGGGTATGGCAACACCCTTTTCCAAAATATCATTAACATTCTTCTCAAGCAGCCGGATTCTCTCCAATACCCCGGCATCTCCCGGGTCCAACCTGTTTTCGCAAAGCTTGATAAGTGTTGTTTCCAAAAGAACCCTGGGATGTGTGGACCATTTTAACGCCGCTTCCAGTGAAGACAGCTCCTTTATCACCGTTACAATCTCAAACAACTCCAAACCTTTGCATTGTTCCTTCATTCTTTGAATTGAGTCCGCAGAGGCATCAATTATATCTTCGGGATTTGATACCGAACTGCAAATCATTAAATTCCTGTAATACATCACCAGCTCCGAAACAAACTGGCCGATATTCTTGCCCTCCATCACCAGCTCATCAACGGCATTCAACACTCTGCCTACCTCTTTGTTTTTTATGGCATCCACAACCTCAGCGATAAAAGTATCTGTCACAAGGCCTACCACAGACAAGACATCCTCATAGGTCAGCTCCTTGCTTCCCAAGGATATGCACTGATCCAATATGCTTATGGCATCCCTTAAAGCACCGTCGGATAGCTTTGCTATCAATTTGGAAGCTTCCCTTCGTATTTCCACTCCGCTTTCTTTTGCAATATACTCAATTCTCTTTACAATACTGTCAACCGGAATTCTTCTGAAATCAAACCTTTGGCAGCGGGACAGTATGGTTGCAGGAAGCTTGTGCGGTTCGGTGGTGGCAAGAATAAATATCACATGGGCCGGAGGCTCTTCAAGTGTCTTTAAAAGGGCATTAAACGCGCCTGTTGAAAGCATGTGAACTTCGTCAATAATATAAACTTTGTATCTGGCTTTCGAAGGTGTATATATAACTTCATCCCTGAGAACCCTTATATCATCCACACTGTTGTTTGAAGCAGCATCTATTTCTATGACATCCAAAAGACTCCCGTTAAGTATCCCCTGGCAAATCTCACACTGATTACACGGGTCACCGTCTTTTGGATTCAAACAGTTTACGGCTCTCGAAAATATTTTTGCCATTGTGGTTTTTCCTGTACCTCTCGTACCGCAGAAGAGATATGCATGAGCTATACGTCCGGAGCAGATGCTGTTCCTAAGCGTTCTTACAACGTGTTCCTGTTCAACCACATCTTCAAAAACCAAGGGCCTCCATTTTCTATACAAAGCCAGATATGACACAAAACATCCTCCTACTTTCCCACATCAAAAAGCTGACTAATATAAAATAAGCTATTTAATAATTAAATAGCTTTCCACAACAATTTGATATATTTTATTTTGCTGTTGATTGTTTTATTTAAATTGGTCGTGCACCTATATTCGACATGCATATACAAGCGTAACCAGTGCAGTTAGCTCGAACCAGGCAATCCCACGGCACACGAAAGTGACTACTTACCGCTGCTTTCTTCCGAACCTGACGGGGTTCATAGGCTTCCGTTGCGTAGGACCCAATTTTCATCGCCACTTGCAAAGGGCAGACCTTACAGAAGCATGCCTATTATAGGAATTCGACCCTGCTATAGCGGATTGCAGGTAACAGGGCACCGCTACCTCCCCGTCTAGCACGACCAAATATTAACTTATCAGTATTCCGCTTAATGAATATTTATTATCATTAATATTATTAAGGGAATGCTTTATATATTATACTTAATTATTGATGATTCTTCAAGACATTTATTCTATTAAATTTCTATATATTTATTACTCTTTTTCCTATAATTGTGTCCATTTGCATCTTAAGTTTATAATCAGATATATTAGGTTTAGACAATTATACAGTTTAGTTTTTTAAATCAATTTAAGGTGCATCGGTACAATAAATATAGTGTTTCCGGTCTTAAAGCGGTTTTGTGTATATGCAGAAAAATTAAATAATATATTTAAAATTACCTGTTATATGTGATAAAATGGTATAAAATTATAGTTCTTGTAGATATAAAAACATAAAACGTCCTGAAATTCGAAGACACGCAAAAAACTGAGAGAAATGAGAAATAACGATACAGACAGCAGACCTACTGATAAATTTTATAATTTGGGAAAAAAACATCGAGTTTCAGACCTGCCACCTCTATTCCGTTTGTTTCGGTAACAACACATTTGTTGCTGTAGGCAGCAATGGCGCCATAAAGATATCGAAGGATGGAAACAGCTGGTCAAGAATTAATTTGGATCTTCATTCTGACCTATTTGACGTTATATATGCAGATGATAAATTTGTAGCTGTCGGTGGTGGAGGAATTATCATAACTTCTCACAACGGTATAAACTGTACAAAAATTGAAACAGAAATAAAAAGCGGAATTTTAAAAATACATTGGAACGAGAAACAGTATTTAGGTATTACCAGAAATAGTCTGATAGTTTCATCCGATGGAAAAACTGGAATGAATTATCCGCGGACACAACAGAAATGGCATCCATTGCATACGGAAATAACAATTATGTAATTGTAAAAAGAGATGGTAAAATACTAACATCATCCGACGGACACGAGTGGAAAGAAAAATATTTTTTACAAGGCGGCAGTTTTACAAGTGTCACATATAACGGAAACATGTTTGTTGCTGCAGGTGCATATACCGTGGCTTTGCCATACGGCGGCCCTCTAACTTACGGTAAATGCGTGATAATGACATCACCGGACGGAAACAATTGGCAACTGCAGGATGCAGGGTATAATGCCGATCTTAAAGGTATAACATGGAGCGGAAAAAAATTTGCTGTCGCAGGTACGAATATCATATTATCTTCAGAAAACGGAATCACGTGGAATGCCGTTGAAGTTAATGCCATTCTTCATGACATTGCTTTTGGCAACGGAATATTTGCAGCCGTCGGTTATGACGGCGTTATCATGTCTTCTGTGGATGGAGAACATTGGGAAACAAAAGTTGAAGCTTTGCGTTATGATTTGACTAATATAGTGTGGTACGATAACAAATTTATTGCCATTGGTTCAGGCAGTACACCCTCCATAGTTGTATCCGGGGACGGAAAAACGTGGGTTGCAAGAGGTCCAAAAGATGCCTCTTACAAGTGTGACTCCTCTTTGCATAACGTGGAATGGCGAAAAACTGGTTGCAGCCGGCTACGACAGTACTATTCTGACCGCCGTGCCAAAGGATATAGTTAAAGTGAAGGTGAATGACAGACCCATAGTATTTGATGTGGCGCCAATAATCGGTGAAGGAAGAACACTGGTGCCTCTCAGGCACATCTTCGAAGCCCTGGGAGCAGAAGTAAAATGGGATGCATCAACCAGAACAGTAACCGGAATCAAAGGTTCGGACAAGATTATACTGAAAATTGACAGCAAAGAAGCCCTTGTAAACGGTGAAACAAAAGAGCTGGATGTACCTGCAACTATAGTAAACGGAAGGACACTTGTACCTGTAAGGTTTATTTCGGAAAGCTTGGGCGCCGAAGTTTCATGGGATGATAATTCAAAAACCGTCATAATTAAAACAAACTTCTAATGAAAGCAACACTATTATTCATACTTTGCTTTTAGCATCAGACGCCTTTGCTGACAATAAATTTATAAAAACCAACCGCTTCAGATAACTCTTTCATTGCAAGGTTTTAGGACCCATTTTCGTCTCGAAAATACTATATTAACACACAGTGATAATGATATAATTAAAATAGCACATGTTTTTTTATTTACACAATTTTTGTTTTTATTTTTCCATAATTTATGGAGTTGGGGAGGGTAGTTTTAATGGGTCAAAAACATTTTAAAAGAAGTCTGTTGTCTGTATTAACAATTTCAGCCCTGATTATCTCCTGCCTTTTCAGTTTTATTTTCGTTAACGCAGATGACACTTCTGAAGAACCCGCTTTGGAAGGCCTGTCTATACACTATATGGACGGCACACTGGACGTAAAATATCAGAGCATGCGTCCTTACATAATTATTCATAACAACAGCGGCATGGATGTGAACATGGCCGACCTTAGGGTAAGGTATTACTACGAAAAAGAGGGTGTTACCGAAGAAGTCCTTACATGCTTTTATACAGCAATAGGTGCGGACAAAATATTTGCCGAATTTCATCCCGAGCTGGGATACGCTGAAATCGGCTTTACCAGTGATGCCGGAATTATAAAAAGCGGTGGCAACAGCGGGCAGCTGCAGCTGGTACTGAAAAAAATATCGAACGGTTACTACGACCAAAGCAATGATTATTCTTATGACCCAAGTTACACTGATTATGCAGAATATGATAAAATAACACTCTATTACAAAGGTAAACTGGTATGGGGAAAAGAAGGACCTCCTCCGCCACCGGAACCGACACCTCCGCCAAACAACGACGACTGGCTTCATGTGGAGGGAAATCTAATCAAGGATGCCCAGGGAAATACCGTTTATCTTACAGGAATCAACTGGTTTGGATTTGAAACTGACGGAGCAAACGGTTTTTACGGCCTTAACAAATGCAACCTTGAGGATTCTCTTGATTTAATGGCAAAATTAGGTTTTAATATTCTCAGAATCCCCATCAGTGCTGAAATTATTCTGCAATGGAAAAACGGCGAACGTGTAGAAACTTCCTTTGTAAACACCTATGAAAACCCGCGTCTTGACGGCCTCAGCAGTCTTGAAATACTGGACTATACAATAAATCACATGAAGAAAAACGGTATGAAAGCCATGCTTGACATGCACAGTTCAACCAAGGACTCATACCAGGAAAACCTCTGGTATAACAAGGATATAACCATGGAAGAATTTATCGAAGCCTGGAAATGGATTGTCGAAAGATACAAAGACGATGATACGGTCATTGCAGTGGATCTCAAAAATGAACCTCATGGAAAGTACTCCGGTCCGAATATCGCCAAATGGGATGATTCGGATGATCCAAACAACTGGAAAAGGGCGGCGGAAATCATTGCCGAAGAAATTCTTGCAATCAATCCAAACCTTTTAATCGTCGTAGAGGGTGTTGAGGCATATCCAATGGAGGGATATGATTACACCAACTGCGGTGAGTTTACCACATACTGTAACTGGTGGGGCGGAAATTTAAGGGGAGTTGCCGACCATCCTGTTGTCATATCCGCTCCGGACAAGCTCGTATATTCCGTACATGATTACGGACCGGACATCTATATGCAGCCGTGGTTTAAAAAAGATTTCGACATTAACACCCTTTATGAGGAATGCTGGTACCCAAACTGGTACTACATTGTCGAGCAAAATATTGCGCCTATGTTAATCGGCGAATGGGGAGGCAAGCTTATCAATGAAAACAACCGGAAGTGGCTTGAATGTTTGGCTACCTTTATTTCAGAAAAGAAACTGCATCATACCTTCTGGGCTTTTAATCCCAACTCAGCCGACACCGGCGGTCTAATGCTTGAGGATTGGAAAACCGTTGATGAGGAAAAATATGCAATAATTGAGCCCACATTGTGGAAGAAAGGTCTGGATCATGTAATACCGCTGGGAGGAATTACGGAGGATACCTTTAAATATGGTGACGTTAACGGTGATTTTGCCGTAAACTCCAACGACCTTACATTGATAAAACGCTACGTCCTTAAAAATATTGACGAATTCCCCTCTCCTCATGGATTGAAAGCTGCCGACGTGGACGGAGATGAAAAAATAACCTCCAGTGATGCTGCTCTTGTAAAAAGGTACGTTCTAAGAGCCATAACATCATTCCCGGTGGAAGAAAACCAAAATGAATAATTAGAAATAAATCATTAATCTAAAAAGCTGTGGAAAATGCAACTTCCACAGCTTTTTTTACTTATTTTTTATACGCATTATCAGGCTTCATTCAAAATTTTTTCAAATTGCACATTACTCTTTTTTATCACTGCTGTCTTTCGTTGATTTAACATTCTTTGGCCTGGAATAATAATATTGTATGGTCGCCAAAGCAATTGCCGAGACTATAGGCCAAAACCACGTATATTTGCCCTGTGTGCTTCCTGTCGAGTTCTTTTGGTCGTCCTCTGAAGAATCCGAAGAAGTATTGTCGGGATTTTCGACAATCACACATCTTGCGCCATCCGGTACGTTATCCACTTTCTCCAGCATCACATTGTCGAATGAAGCTTTTCCGGTATTCAAATTACCATATCCGCCCAAACCCAAAGACACTTTTATCGTCTCTACATTCTCACCAGTTTTAATATACAACTCAGTGTATTGCCATTCATCAACAGTACCTCTTATATCTTTTGAATATGTAGTAACTCCTTCCAAAGACAAGTTCGCTCCCAAAACATCGTTGCCCACATTTTCAGTTTTAATCCAGCCTGAAAGTTTGTAATATGAGTTCGGGCTGACCGTCACTTCCTGAAGATATCTTGCATCTCTTGCCTCTCTATTCTCAATAGTAACATAGTACTGCCCGCTTTGAGCACCTTCCTGCTCCACTTTAAACTCGACAACACCGTTCTGATAATTCCAAACCCATGTAGTCCAGCCAACAGGCATATTATTATCCACTTCTTCAAAAGACGGATTTTTTAATAAATTTTCCGCCGCAAATCCCCACTGACAAAGCAGCATACTAAACAGCAAAGCAGAAGCAACACAGACTGCCACTTTTTTTAACATTTAGATCCCAGCCTCCAAACAATATATTTTACAATATTTCATTCCGGCTATTTGATCATATTAGCCACTTGTTTTCCAAGTCTCACCGAATAATTTTGCCCTCTGTCCTCCGGATATATTTGGGCCATAGAAGCCAAATACAGGTTCTCCACAGGAGTGGCAATTTCCGGTAAAATCTTTGAATATTGCTGTACAATAACCGGTTGTGCGTAATCCGTCCTGTTGATATGAACCCGTTTTATCTTTGATTCATCCCAATTTGGGAACATGATTTTCAGGTATTTTACAAACTCCCTCTGAATTTCCTCGTCGGTTAGAGAATAAAACTCGTTCTTTTTGTCCAAATACCTTGAAAGATAGACAACATGTGACTTATAATCATTGTCGGCAACCAAGTTGGTATGTTCTATCAAAAGTACAAACGGAAAATCTTTTTCCGCAATCGTAACCCAATAGTAATCCGACAACTTCTCCGAAAGCTCCAGAATCATGCAAATATTAGCTTTGTACTTTACTTTTGAAAGCTTTTCACTATATTCTTCCGAAAGAGGAACATTCATTTTGCCGAAGATTTCCGGTGAAGTTGTAACAATAACCCGGTCAAAATTATATACTTTTCCGTTACTATGGACATTCAGGGTTTTATCTTTTTGAGGTTCAATTCTGTCCACAGGGCTTGAGTAATGTATTTCCCCTCCGGCATCGATTATTCTTTCCACCAATTTGTCATATATAATCCCGAAACTGCCTTTCATATATCCCAGCAGTTCTTTATTGATATTTTTTCCTCTTGTGGAGCCCCTGAGTTTGAATTTGTTCCACAACCAGGTACCCGAAATTTTATCAGCGTCATAATCAAACTTCGAAACCAGCAGCGGCCCCCATACTTTTTCGTACACATCCTTGCCCGCGTTTTTGATTATCCAGTCCCTGGAGCTGATGTTTTCCAACTCCATCCAGTCTTTTAGAAACTTTGCCTTAAAGACAAGCAGCCCCATTCTTATCCTGTCGATAAACGAAAGCTCCTTAAAAAGAAGCAAATCTATCGGAGAAGTAAAAGGATAAAGCTTGCGGTTAATATATATGGCATTTTTTGGCTCAAGCCACATAAGCTCGGAAGACAGATTCAATTCTTCAATCAGTTTAATTATTTCGACATCATTGGTAAATATATGGTGATAAAATACTTCCAGTTTTTCATTGCCTACTTCTACGGTCCTTACCAGCCCGCCATGCTGATTCTCAGCCTCAAATACGGAAACTTTACAGCCCTTTTTGACAAGTTCATTTGCAGCAACAAGTCCTGTGGCTCCCGCGCCGACAACACATATATTCATAATCTTTTAACTCTCCTTTTTATTTGAGATATCATGCTTCATTTTCAATTTTTTTTGGCCGGCAAAATCTGTTTTATAATAAACCCCGCACCAAATAAAACCACCAGCACAGTCAGGAAAGCAAAGGGCATGGCCACAGGATCGTAATTTCTCAGCCAAAAAACATCCTTCCACGACAAATCATATATGTACCAGTGGTTGGCAGTAACACATACACTCAAAACCGTCAAAGGTATTGCCATCCACTTTTCCCACAGGACGCAAATTGTAAGGAATATTATGGCGGGAAGCAAATATCTTTCATGCATTCTTGTTATAAAGGTAAAAGCGCTTGAAAGGATGAAGAAAGATGCAAAGTACATTGCAAAATCGCTTTTCCTTTTTTTCAGCAGATATGCAAAGGCTATGCCTATGCAAATTAAAAACAGTATAGTTCCCCACGTTTTATAGGACAATATGAAGAATATATTTGAATCCTTTACAGGTTGTCCTCCCAAAAGTGTCCACAAGTTAAAGGCATTGGCAGTGGCATACGGATAATCTTCAACACTCGTCAGATACAAGTTGGGCATCCACCAAAAGTAGTCAATGCTCTCAGCTATAAAATCTTTAACAACGGAAGTACTCTTCATTCGTTCATAAAGATCGGTATGATAATAGAAAGGATAAATAACGATAAAATAACATGACAATCCTACACAAATAGCCACCAATGTTTCCTTGATACTTTTAACAATCTTTTCTTTTGTGATGTTGGAAAAGTCAAACAGTTCTTTGTAAAAAAGTATGCCCAGCGGTGTAAGAAGCGCACTTTGAGGCTTGGTCAGAACAGCAATGGCATACAATACCACCGCAGTCATTTTCCGGTTTACACTAAAAGCATATATCATACCTACAAGCAACGTTGCCGGTATCGAATCAAATTGTCCCCAAATCGATGAATTGAAGAAAACTCCCGGATTAAGTGCATAAACCACTCCCAGAATAAATCCAAGCCTTTCTTTTTTGTACTTTTTGCCAATTTTATAAATAAGATAAGCACCTACCAGTTCTGAAGCAACAGCCCACAGCTTTATCAAAAATGCATGGGTTGACGCATTGACTGAAAAAGCCTTTGCTATTATTCCCGTAATCCACAGCAAATACATATATGCCGGTGCATACACAACATGGTAACGCTCATAAAAACCTACCGGACCATTTTCGGCAAGATACAGGCTCCAGGCCCTGTATCCTCCCATGTCCACCTGATAACTTGGAATCGTGGTCAGAAGCAATCTTATTAATATTACGACCGTCCCGGTAATTATAAACATATTTCGAGATACGGGTTTTCCATCCTCGAAAAACCAACTTTTTTTATTTGTACTCATGGTATTAACATTATCCATGTTCAGAAAATCCCACCCTGTATAATTATTTTTTCTCTCAAGTCAATAAACACCCAAAACAAGCCAAATTCACATATTTTACAAATAAAACTATAACAAATCTAATGTGTTTTGTAAATAACAACGTCGACTCCGTCATCGTAGAAAACACTGAAAGTATTTCTGATAAGCTCTTCATTCACGGTAAACCCTTGAGAATTTCTCAGCCCGTTGTCAATAACTATGTAACTGATATTGTTTTCCTCCACAAGTTTTTTAAGTGTGTTTTGGTCAGTGGCAGTAAGAATTCTTCTCCTTATGTCATTCCGAAGATCCCAGTCGTAACCTGCAGACGCCACAAAATACGGCCAACCGCAGAATATCTTTCTACCTGACAGAAGCAGAGGATGAAGATGGTAATTATCCGTCAGGAAAATTTCATCTTTGCCAGTATCATTTTTCACTTTCACCAACAAAGGATCATCACAATTGATTGTAACATAAGAATTGTTAAGATTGTAAAGCACTTTCAGATCCGCAAAACCTGTAATTGTAATCATCACGGAAACAAGTACAGCCACAAGGGTGGCAAAAGGTTTTTTTACTTTGAAAAGGAAGAATATAAAAGATGCCACAAAAATATTTACAAGTATGGAACCAATAATCACATATTTATGGTTTATATCAACGCCTAATGTCAGCTTGACAGAGCTTGCAAAGATAATCGGAGTGCTAAATGCCAGTATTAACGCCCTTGTCCCCCGGGGCACGGGAGAATTTTCGTAAAACATATATGCCATGCATGCAAACACCACCAACAGCAAAGCAAACAGCATTGAACCAGTAAAAAGCTGCTTGTTTATAATTTTGTCGTCACTGTCCAGTTTGTACTTTATGAAGAAGTAGCCAATAACTTGTGTCACAGCTATAAACAACAAGCTTATATGATATTTGTATTTGCTGTTTCTTGAGAGCAAATTTATGGCCACAATAAAAGGAAGAAGTCCGAGAAGTTCAATATAAAAAGCCGTAACGTAAGGAATCAGTTTAAAGAAATGCTCGAGTGTAGCCCACAAACCATTATTCGCAAAATATCTGGACAAATCCTGTTCCAGCCCGTTGGTGTTTGCCAGAAAACCAATATATATGCTGGGTGAAACCACAGAACCGCCGCTTTTTACAAAAAATTGAGTCTGGCAATAAGCCAACACGACAGTAATTGACGCCATAATCAGATACTGAAGTCTGTGTTTCGAGAAAACAGCCATAACAAAAAGCACTAAAAGCGCCGCTATAACCACCGCTCCATTCCAAAAACTTGAAAGCCCAAGAATAACCCCCAGCACCACAGATGTAAATATACTTTCCGGAATCCACGCGTTTTTACTGAAAATAAATTCTTTAACATATGATTTCCAAAAACTTTCAGAGTCTTTGTTTTCATCGGGCATTTGTTCTTCATCGGATTTTTTCACTCTTTCCTGATAAAGCTCGCCAATGCTTGTCATCATCTTAATAAACAAAGGAAGAATCACTATCAGAACAAGCATCATAATTCCCAATACAAAAGGCAAATGCCGCTGATTTACATAAACCTTCTGCGCATAAAGTCCCCATTCTTCATTCAACGTATTACCAATATGTTCTTTTAAATTTTTTAATTCTTTCAAAGCTTCTTTTATCGAAGGTTTTCCCGTGATAAAAGTAAAGAAAGCAAAGGAACTTCTGAAAAAGAACAATATTCCCGTCACAACTCCGATAATTTTTTCGCCCAGCAGCAGCACGGCAAATGAATAAAGCAGCATCAAAAATGAAACGATCGACAAAATTGACGGCAGATTAAACGCCCAGTCAAGTCTTAAGCCTAAAAACTCCAGATTTCCCGCCAAAAACATGAACATAAAATGATATCTCATATTACCGTCTGCAAAGTGAGGGTATCCCGAGGGAAAGTTAGAACCATAGGAAAAAGACCTAATCACCGCAAGATGGGTTGAAAAATCACTTGAGACTGACCATCCAATTCTCATTACACCGTCTTTTATGTTAAAAGACCCAATCACCAAAAATGTCCATATGCTCAAAAAAGCCAAAACATAAGCGATTTCAATAACGTTGCTTTTCAAAAACGAATTGTCTTTTATCTTTGAAACTACAGATTTTAACGATTTAAATAAAGCTGGAATATCCGTTCCGTCTTTTGCAATGAAAAAGATAATAATAAATGAAAAAATCAGGAAGGAAGTCATATTGCCATACAACATTGGTTCGCCGGTCGTTCTGAACAAATAGGCACTTATATATGTGGTCCATGTCATTAAAAGTGTTCCCGTCAAAAACGATGCCGGAAGTGTAACCATCCATGCCGGCAGTTTTACTTGTTTTCCAGTTAATGATAAAGATTTTGTAAAATCAAATATGGAAGGCAGCAATTGTTTCAAAATAAGATATCCACTTATCCATGAAACCGCAATATATAAAAGTCCAAGCATCAAGCATTCTCTCCTTGCAAAAATTGATTATTACAAATCTTCTTCATTCTATTTATAAATAACCTTTTTGTACAGAACAAAATTCCAGCATACCACCAAACCCATGACCAGAACCTTGGAAATGGCAGGAATAATGCCGATTTTGTCACTTAAAAGCCATAATAACGCGCTGGTGGCAAATAAATTAAAAACAAATAAGACAGCATACTGTCCCAACTGTTTAAAAATATTGACTTTTGATTTGAATGACCAAATCCTGTTGACAAGAAAATTAAACCAAAAAACAACCACATAGGCAATTGCATTCGCAAACAGATAGCTGTATGTATCGGCTTTCAAATCATAATTAAACCAGTTTTCCGCAATGCTTTTCGCCAAAGGGTATCCTGCGGGGAAAAACCTTTTAAAAATATAATAATAAAATGAAAAAAACAGCGCGTATTCAATTGCAAAGCCTGTAAAACCCGTAATCACATATCTTTTCATTTGAGAAAAGGTTTCAGGGGTCAATAGTTCTGAAAAAAATTTGTACTTTTTAAGCCTGTCCAATATATTGTTTACTAACATAAACTCCCCCAACTGTTAAAAAGTAAAACTGCTTTAGTTCAATTATAGCAATTTACATACAATAAATCAAATTAAAAAATTCAACTGAAGTGAAATTGGACCTTGCTTGTTTTTTTAATGTAAAAAAGCATACTAATCAAAATTTCGCAAAAATGATAAAGAAATTGACTTTCAAGGCAAAAGAAAGTAAAATTGATAATATAAGCATTTACGCCACCATACATTAAACTATGTGCCAAAACTGACAGTCCGTATTTTTTTTACAGGAAAATTGTCAAAGGCGGTGGAATTAACATGTCATCCAAGGAATACTTTTCCGACACAGATTCTTTTGAAAATACTCCATGTCCTTTGTGCGGCAGTGAATCAAGCAGCTTACTGTATGAAATAAATTCATATAAATATAACAAGTGCAATAATTGTGAACTTGTATATCTAAATCCCAGGCTTAAAGAAGAGTCCTTACTGGAATACTATGCACAAGACAGTTTCTATGCGGAATATAGCTCGGGGACCGGCTATGAGATACAGGAAAGAGCATTGCGCAGTACTTTCTCCAGGTATATGAAAGAATTGCACAAAAGAAATGTAACCGGCGGAAAACTTCTGGAAATTGGATGCGGCTTTGGTTTTTTGCTGGATGAGGCAAAAAACTATTTTGATTATAGAATCGGTACGGATTTTTCCAGCGAAGCCGTAAGTCACGCAAAAAAGTATGCGGATAATGTTTATTGCGGCGGACTTGAAGCAATTCCCAGTGACACCTCAACCAAATTCGACTGTGTAATATCGTTCAGTGTTCTCGAGCATGTTTACAACCCCAATACCTTTATTCAGGAAATCCAAAATTATATGGCGCCAAATGGCTCTTTGGTTGTTTCCACTCCTTTTATAGGCGGGATGTGGTACAAAATATTAGGAAAAAAATGGTCGTTTTTTATTCCTCCGGAACACGTTTGCCTGTATAATCACAATTCAATATCACAATTATTGAAGCAAAACGGTTTCAAAAACATTGAAATGTTTATCTCTTCACACGCCTGGCCTGTTGCCGGATTTTTATCAAAAATGGGAATGCGCAAACTAAGTTCCATGACACTAAAGCTCAAAATCGGAGATGTTCCGCTTTTTGTGCCTTTTACAATAATAAATATTATCGGCTCCAAATAATTTTGACCACAGGATTTGCAAGTGAATCTGACGTATTCTGGAACTTCCAGAAAAGGTAAAACTACAACATGAATAAAAATGATTTAAGAAAAACTTTGCATATAAGAGAATTAAAAATCTCCTCCTTGTGTGAAAATTGCAAAACAACACCAAGAAGGAGATTTTTATAGCGGCATTATTATCTTTTGCACAACATTATTAAAAAATGTTTTAAAACCCAATTTTCAACTTTCTTTCAGGCTTTGGTTTTCGTAACAATCAATTAACAAGTACTTTGCCGCCGTCCTCATCTATTTTAAACTCATAATCTTCGGCCGCAGCCTCTATATGTCCAAAGGCCCAATGTTTCTTATCCAAATCCGTAAATTTACTTGAGTCTACATTTATTGGGTCTCTGTACAACATATTATTAATCATAACAACCGCTTCCGCCCGGGTAACCTTGCCGTTTGGTTTAAAACTTCCGTCTTCATATCCTCTGATTATCTTGTTTCGGCTGACTTCTTCAATGAAATCCGACGCCCAATGTCCCTTTGTATCTGTGAAGCTTGATTTTACGGCCTTTTTCTCATCCAAGTCCAGACACTTAAATATAACCGTTGCCAGTTCCGCCCTGCTTATGGTCTCATTCGGTCTGAAAGTTGAATCTTCATATCCTTTGAAAATACCGGCATCGGTTACAGCTTTTATATATCTTGCCGCCCAATGGTTTTTATCCACATCTTTGAACCCTGTTTCTTCTATATTGTCCGGAACGGAAAGTCCCATAACATTTGCCAATATGGTTGCTATTTCTGCTCTTGTTATGTGATTGTCAGGTTTGAATGAATTATCCGGATATCCATTTATATAGGATTTATGAATTATGTTTCCATGCCTTCCCGTCCTGGCCATGCCTTCAATGGTTGATAATGCATTTTTAGGATTAATCAGCTTTTCATCTTTTACTTCAAATTTGTTCTTTATTTTTACTTCAGAGTTGGGTATCTCATTAATCTTTACTTTATACGTTATTTCACCGGACCCATTTTTATTCAAATTCGATATTTTCCACTTTATTGTATTGCCTTCGACTACTCCGCGACCGGCTTCCAATACTTCCGTATATGTAGGAACCTGGGTGGAAAGTTCAAATTCGCCGGTTTGTGAATCCGTTAAATTGTAATATTCAACTTTATATGTAATCACGTCATTTCCCGAATATATTCTCTTATCCGTAGTCACAAGGATAAAAATATCTTTTTGCATCTGTCTTTCTTCACTGTCTTCAGACTCTTCGTCATTTTCAGGAGTCGAAGTCACGGTAGGATCAGGTGTTGTTTGGGCTGTTTTCTCTTCAACTATTTCAAATTCAACTTCATCAAAAATAAAAACGGGTGTGTTGCCTTTTGATATATAAGCTGCGACCTCAACTTTATACTTTCCCGGCTTTGCATTTTCTGTTGACCAGATAGCACTCTCAATTTTTGATTCGCCCTGTGCCAAAGTCAAACCGGATTTATTATTTTCCCATCTTTTATGTTCAACTTCATCATAAACTACAGTAATTACCTGAACATCTTTCATCGTTTCGCTGGGATGCATATTTGTTATAATTCCATCTACTTTTACCGTTTCACCTACAGCATATTTGTTTTTATCAGTTTTTACCTTTACCTTGACATTTTGTGTGAAAATATCATTAGGCATAAATTTAGCATATATATCCATGTCTTTTTCCGGTCTGAAGCGATAATTAGCTTCCGATGATATTTTTTTACCTTCGACATACCAACCTTCAAATTCATATCCTTGGTAAAGAACGGCAGTGATTTCAGCATAATCGCCCAAACTTATTCTTTCACTTCCAAAAACAAAACCGTAACCATCGCCGTATACATTAATGTCAAAATATGCATTTTCAGCGTCAGCACCTGAAAGAGAAATATCCGGAGCAATTACATTTCCCTTTTTATCAACCAGCAAATATTCAACTTTAGAACCATTTAATGCCGCGTCCGAAAATTCATCTGAACGGAACGCCGGCACGGTAACCGTAAATACATCCCCTTTTTCGAAAGCAATGTCATTATAGCACACTATTCTCACATTATTTCCGACAGAATAACTATACTCATTAATCGAAACGGACAAGGTACCGGAACCTTTAGCCATGAGTTTTACACTATAGTTACCATTTGCCGGAAGATAAATAATTTTTTTACCCTCTTCAACTAGAGAATAATGCTGCTTTCCGGAATGTCCTGAGGTTCATCGTCTATTATAGAAACAACAAGCGCATTTTTTGAATTATATACTTCAACATCTATCGGACAGTTAATTTTTACAACTCTTGTTGAAGCAGGGGTAAAATTCTCACCGGTGCTTGTGGCATAATCTTCTTTATAATTTGACAATCCATCCGCATAACTTGCAAATGGAACAAATGAAAAGAAAATTGACAGAATTAATAAAACACTTAAAACCTTTTCCTTGTTTTTAAACCTATTCATCTTAATCTGCCCGTTTAAATAAATTGATTTTTTGATTTTGCTATTTTTACAATTTACCTTTCATTTTTTATCACATATACTGTTTCTCCCTGTATCACCTCCGCACTTTCTTCTATTAACAATGAATTGCTGAGACAAAATGCCGGCCGGACACTGGACTTCGACAATCCGTCAGACTCTCCAAAGTATGCAATTCCTTTACGACCTAGGCTTCCTCCCATACCAACCACCCATACACCATCACCGCTGTCTCCAAAATATGGCGTACATAAATACCAAACCCTCTCTTTTTCTCCTTCTTTTGCATAACCAAGATATCTTTCTTTATTTTCAAAATATTTAAGTGGTTCCCCTTCTTTAGGTATCAAAGGAGAGCTTTCTGTCAATCCTACTCAAACTCATTAAGCTTTTTCAGTTGATAGATGCTGTGTCTATAATAAATTTATTTAAAAATGTAAAAAAATGTTTTTATTACAACCATAATAATGCCTTTTGAAAATAACTGATGTATTCACTAAAAATATCATATTTTTCCTCTTTGCTTAACAAAACTAATTGCTCAAACTTTTCACATAAAAGCGGATAGCCTGTCCAATTTTTCGTAGAACTTCTTCCACTTCTTTATCCAACATTGATTTCAGAACCTGTATTCCAACAACACATCTTTTATTATAATTTTTATACAGTTATTATATTTTTTATAGAATTTAAAGCCAATCGCATCCATTAACTGAATTATTTTGCTAAATACAATATCCTTTGTCTGATATGTGTCCAAATAAAAATAAGATTATAAGAAATAGCATTTTTCTTATAATCTTATTTCAATAATATATCAAATACTTTAGCACTTACCTTTTCACTTTCAAAAATCAATTATACTATGTCTGACCAAGTTTCCCTGCCAAAGACTTATATTCCGCCTTTCAAGCCCAGAGCCATTACTTTTATTCCTCCAGCTTACCAAGGCAGCCTTCAGCTATATTCAAAACACCCTCACACTTTACATCTTTGCCCCCGACACTTACTTTAACATCCGCATTGTTAATGCTCACACTTCTAACACTGTCTATTGCATCATCTTTTGCCCTGATTTTTATCGTACCTCCGGTTATATTTACATATCCTTTGTGAGGCTCCTCCGTATTTTCCACCTTAATCCCATCGGCCTCTGCCGTAATATCAATATTTCCACCGCTTATTGTCACACTGTCATTACCTTTCAGACCGTTATTAAAAGCTTTGACAGTAATATTTCCACCTGTTATTTTCAAATCATTGCTTGTACCGATACCATTGTTAAAATTGGCGTTAACTGTCAAATCCCCATTACCCTTTATAGTAATATCATCTCTGCTGTAAATACATGCATTTGGTTTGTTATCCTGAGGATCCTCAAATTCATAGAATTCAGCATCCGTCAAAACATTGTCTTTACCGTCCGCCAACTCAATTTTTACCTTTTCGGCGCTCTTTATGTATATTGGAGCTGATTTTGTATTTGTAATGTTTACCCCATCGAGTACCAAAACAGCTTCAAATTCTTTGCCAATATCGACCAATATTTGGCCGTCGTTCCATGTTCCACTAAACGTATACATCCCTGGCTTCGTGATTTTTACTTCCCTTTCACTAACACTTAATCCGTCAACATTGTCTGCATTAACTTTATCATTATCAAATACTATTTTTGCATTAACATCTCCCGTGGAAACTCCACTTGGCTGCACTGCCCCTTTGCCCCCACATCCTGTTAATGCCAAAGTTGTTAAAATGCTTGCTGCTAATATAAGTTTTTTAATTGACACTTACTCCAACTCCCCTTCAGTATTTTATTATAGATTTTTTATATAGTATCTTTATATTTTTTTGAATACTGCCTCAATGCTGCAATCCCGGTCGTCAAAGAGTTTGATGGATATTGTTTGAGAATTCTTGTCCCCCACAATTTCCGCCCCCTCTATCTTCCAACCGGCAAATGCATAGCCTTCTTTAGGAATCGCAGTTACAGTTATTTCATAATCCGTATAATACTTGCCGGTCCATTTACTGTTCGTAATGTTGTCAGGCAAGGTGTTTAACTTAATAGTGCCTTGTTCAGGATTACTAATGTTTAGCGTGACGTTGGTCAGCTTGCCTTTTAATTTGAAGAATTCAGCCATGTATTTGGTGATATAATCAAATCTGTTTTCAAAGAATATAATCATTGATTCATCAGGATTATCTGTTACTTTATATAGTTTTTCTATTACCAAGTCTTTATTAAAATTATAGTTTGCCAGATCCATAAATGTTTTGACAAATTGTTTGCAAAACTCTTCATTTTTGATCAGGTTAGCTATAAAAGGATCTTGATAATACTTAGCAAATGCATTAAAATCGTAGAAATAAATTACGTTATTCATATAACTTTTTATGCAATTATCCATATCAAATAGCATCCATCTCCACTTACCGTCTTCATAGGGTTTACCAGACTTCGTATTTGCCCTCCATAGCTGAATATTTTGTCTATATGAAAAATCAACATTACCCAAATATATCTGAATACAGTATAAATCAATTAAGCTTTTAATATCAATTTGTTCACATACATAATTATAGTTTTCTTCTACTGACAGGTCATAATTCGCCATAAATGATAATAAATTTTTGTAATCATCAAAGCAAGTCTGTTCTCCTGATTCAAGCATATCATTTTTTATTATACTAACGTTATCTTTATCTACACCAAAATGTTCTTCAATATAATGAGTAGAATATCTTTCCAATATCTGATATTCACCCCAGTATTCCCCGTCTATAAAAAGTGAACATGGTTTAGCTAGTTGCGTGGATATATTACGATCAGCAACCAAGCTTTGCAAAAATCCTTCTTTATAATCACAAGCACGTAAAATAAACGATTTTTGAAAAGATATTTCATCAAATAAGGGAGTTAATAATCCGCTTTGACCATCATAAAATTTTCTGGCAAATACATTAAAACTTTTAAATTGTAATTTCCTAGTGTAATTACCGCGTATTCTTATACCAAGCATTTGTTGTAAAGCTAAATTTCCTTTCTCAAAATAAAAGATTTCAGCAGGTCTTTCCCAAAGAAAGCCTCTTTTCCCCCAATTTGGTAACGGTTCTTCTCCTGCTTTCCCACTGAGTTCCCATTGTTTGTACTCTCTTCCTTTAACATAAATGCCTTTTTCGTCATCAAATAAATTAGCCGGGTCAGTAACCAAGGAAACAACATTAGTGTTCTTATATTTATCCAATCCTACAAAATAGCTCTTAGTAACAATCTCACTACAATTCCCGTTTTTATCATATGCAACCGCTCTCACAATAGTTGCTTTATCAACTAACTCTTCGGGAAATTTTTCCTTCTGGGTAGTTGTATCCCTCTTAAGTCGATAAACATTCTCATTGGGAGTTGCATCTTTAATTAAAATCGGTCCTTCATACTTTATTGAATTCATATTAGGATCCGTGCTGTCAAGCGTATAATAAATCTCCATGCCCGGTTCGGCTGTTAATGTCAACATAAATGGTTCACTGTAAAACCCTGAGTCAGCCGAAAACACAGGAGGCTGAACAGCAATAAATTCCCTATTCTCCTCCATAGGAGTTCCTTTGGTAATTTTATAAGTGACTGTATTATTAACTTCGAATCTGCTGTAAGATTCATCACCGTTCAATTCCGGATAGGTCACTTTGTCTATGATTTTTCCATTGGGAAGTGTGAGAAATACAGATTCACCTTGTGAAGTCAGCTTGAAATTTGCATATATTCTATCTGTCTCGGAGCTTTCTATAACTTCATCGCCCACTGCATAAACAAGCAAGTATTCCTTTGGCTTGATCTCAACATCCCCAAAAGTATATCTAAACAAATCAGTTTTCTTATCCGACAGGCCAAACCCCATCAAGTTAATAACTCTATCCGTTGGATTGTATAATTCTATCCAATCATAACAATCTCCATTTTCATCAGGCAAAAAACTGTTATTAACGCTGCACACTTCATTAATTACGATATTAGGCAGTAAATAGCTTGTCGGTTCAACATAATCATCCATCTTTACCTTACCGCAATGTTTGCACACATATATCGTGTAACCATATTCTTTTTCCGTAGCCTCCACAGTTTGGTATTCTTCAAACTGATGTATGCTGGAATTAAGATAAAGCCCCCCCGTAAAGAAAGCAACCGCTATCAACAAAGAAAATACAATAGTAACAATCCTTCTCTTCGTAACCATAAGGCCTATTGTTCAATAAAAAATGAACTCCCCTTTCTATTTTTATGGAACTCTTTATAATTATTATATTTTTATTTTGATTATATGTCAATTATTACTAAGGCTGATTTATCGTAGATTCATTCAACTTTTCAATTATGTGTATATGTTTTATGTCTACTTTCGACTCTCGTAAGGACAATTTTGTGGGACTTATTTTCAATAAAATTGAGAAAAGTTTGGTTTTTGATTTTTATGAAAAGGTGATATAAATTGAAACAAAAAAATACGGGCAAAATCTGGAAAGACCTTACCCGTACTTTTCAACAACTTTAATCAGGCTTTGCATTCTTAAAAAAATTTTCCTGCAGCATGTCGGGTTTTGCCGTATTGCTCTCAATGAAATTGGAATAAGACTTCGTATATTTATCAAGCACTTTTCTGTCTCTCTCCGTCAATTCCGTTGTCCCGTATTTTTCCTTTTTGTGCACAGCATCACATCCAATTATATATTTTCCTAGCTTTGCTTTGTCATGATGTCAAATTCTCAAAAAGCTTTGTTGTAATATTAAAATATGAAGAAAACAAATCTATTATACCAAAAAAGATGTGCATTTAATGAAAATATATACATTTGGTGAAAGTTAAAGATTCAAAAAAAGCGCCTTGAATTCGGCGCTTTATAAATAAACTCATTTATGTATTTACGTCACTTTTCTAGTGATAAGACAGTGTACAAATCTTATCCCCTAAATAATTCTCTTCTCCATGAAGTCGTCCTTAAGGATGTTATTTTTTTAGTGCCTTAGGTGTCTTTGGTTGATAAAAGATGAAAAACGAAGCTGAGCTGGCCACCATGGATGCAATCACAAATAATACCGCAGAAATTGCACTTAACACTTTGTTTTTCATAAATAACATCCCCCTATTTTTTTATTTAATAGAACAAACCCCTTCCAAGTTTGTCCTATTAGCCTTAGTTAATCTTCAGTTTAATCTTTGGTTAATCATTATCACTCACGATTTTATTGTCTATGTCGGCCTTCATGGAATCAAGGAACTTTTTAATTTCCTCGTACTGCTTTTCTTCAACAAGAGTTTTCATATAATCTATATTTTGAATAAATTCTCTTCCGTCGTATTTTCTCTTCAGTTCCTCTTCTTTCTGGATTATCTCTCCCATTTTAAACACGCTCTTCACAAGAATAACGGTAAAAATGATGTTAACTAAAAAGCAAAGTATGGTAAGAACTTTATTGCTGAATGTTTCAAAAATAGTAATGTTGTTAAGGAACAGACTGTATACAATAAACAAATTCATACAACTAAACGACAACTGTAAAACCAAAAACTTAACCCGGCTGGTATATGGCTTGTCCTTTTGTCTATCCATTAAATAGCGAATATTTAAATCAAATTTGTAAATAAAATAGCATATCAATATCATTACGGCAAAATATACTAATGCAGTTGCGACCGTCACTGTCTGGCTGCTGTCAAATTCTTCTCTTGTCCATCCAAACAAAAGCATCAATGAAATCGCTATCGTTGCCTGTGCAACCGTGAAAACTATTACCATAACCAATGAGCCGACGACCGCCTCAACAATATTCACTCTGTAAATCAAGAGCATGAGAACCAAGAAGCTTATTACCTGAATTGCCGGTACAAATATGTTTTGTATTACAATTCGATCCGTCGACCCAAAGAGGTTTGGAATAAAAACTTGACTTGTCCAAAACACAGCCGCCGCACTGACTGCCATAACTAACACATTATAAAACTTCGCTATTTTGGGCTTGCCCAAAATCAACCACGTGAACAAAGCCATCAAAAACTGTTCCGGCAACGAAACCACACAAAAATATATAATTGAACTCGACATATAGGAACCCTCTCATCTTCGCTAATTATAAATTATCATACGATGCTCGACTTTTCAACTTACCTGCAAAATATTCACTTTTTTCGACTTATTTCTTGTGGCTTTTAATTCTAAAAGCAACATTTCGTTTCTTTTATAACCCTTTATTTTACATAACATCCTGTTTAGACATTTACAGACATGATGAGACAAAATATTTAAAAAGATTTAAAAAAGACAAATCTCTTTTCCACATATGTTCCGGATGCCACTGCACTCCCACGGCAAATTTGCAATTTTTATGTTCAATTGCTTCAATTATACCGTCTTCACTTGTGCCGGTTACAATAAAGTCCGGAGCCGGTTCTCTGACAGCCTGATGATGGAAGGAATTTACGGCTATTGATTCAGCGCCGTGGGCATTTCTTACTTTGGAGCCCGCTTTAAGCATGACTTTATGTACAGGATACCACCTTGGAGCGTTTTGTGAATGTTTAATCAGCTGCTTCTCTTTATTCTGGGAATATATATCCTGGTACAGTGTTCCTCCAAGTGCCACATTCAAAACCTGTATACCTCTGCAAATTCCAAATATCGGTTTGTCTTTCGCCACTGCTTCTTTTGCTATAAAAAGCTCCATCTTGTCACGGTGGGGAGAAATTTCTCCGTTATAACTGTAATTCCACTCTCCCCAATGCACAGCATCCACATCCGGTCCTCCCGAAAGCAAAAATCCGTCAAACTCTTCAACCATTTGGGACAACAAACCTTCATCCTCGGTAACGGGCAAAAGAACAGGCATCCCTCCTGACAGAATTATGGCTTCACAGTATATATTATTAATATACATTTTATTCTCATTGTAGTCAAATGAGGGCGTTATTCCAATTACAGGTTCATTTCTTCCCATGTGCTTTTTTACCTCCGTCTTGGCAGGGTTAACTTTGCGACAGCCATAGCAACAGCCACATCATATATTTATTATACGTCTTCTGTTTATATACCCTCAATGAAAAAAGCGTCTTTCAGTCAAGCAAGAAATCTCAACCCAAAGACGCAGTTGTATTTTTAAGACAGCTCTTTCAAAATGCAAATAAACTCCTTTATTTTCCATTAATTATCATCTCAATATAGATTGTCTATACCTTGCTTAAAGCTTCAGCCTCTGTATCATAAATTTCTATAAATCTATTCAGCCTTGTAACCTCAAAAAGTTTTTCAATGTCCGGTGTAAGGTTGCACAATATCATTCTTCCCTTTTTCTCTTTAAACTTTTTATAAGTATCAATAATAATTCCCAAACCGGCACTGTTCATATATATTACTCCGTCCATACTGATTATGACCGTCTTACCTTCATTTTCCCTTGCGAGATTATCCAACAAATCTTTAAACTCATTCTGAGTGGAAATCCTTATCTGCCCTGTAAGCTTTACAATTTTAACCCCGTCCACCTCTTTTTTTTCAACCTTCATACTTTAGCCTCCTTCAGGTTTTTTAATGATAAAGCTGCAAAGTATGGCGACCTTATATTAAATTTATTATCCCTATTGATTATCGTCAAATTAAAATATTTTACAATCGTTTTCGCTTTATTTCTGAAAAAAATACTTGCAATTATTTCATAAAAACAGACGGTAAACAGACTACGAAGAATAGTTCTGACATATTTTACTCCGTTTGACAACTTTGGCAGTGAACAAAAATAAGAACGCTAAGTCATATTATACATGAATCAAACTTCTATTTCAATAAAATAAAAATAAAACAAAATTTTATGGAAAATTGCACCTTAAATACTAAAGTAAAATATTTCTATGCCGATATTGTAAATGTAAACAAAAATTCTTCGTACCAATTTTCTCGTATTGATTCGTATTAATTCTTCATACTAAAACTCCATACGAAAAATATACATAATATACTTTACAGTAGATGGGAGGAATAGTATGTTCTACATAGGAAAAAAAGTCAGGTATATCGATAATGACGCCGTTGTTTTAACCTGGCTGGAGGATGAGGTTTTACTTTTCATCGAAGAAAATTATGTCAAATGGGTGGATAAATCACTTATTGACGTTGTACAATAGAACGTGTAAAGGTAACATGTTATAAAAAACGGGACTCTTTTGTGTCCCGTTTTTCAGTTTCTATTCTTTTTCAAACATATCCTTTCCAACACCACATATAGGACATACCCAGTCATCAGGTATATCTTCAAACGCCGTGCCCGGAGCTATGCCTCCGTCCGGATCTCCCTTTTCCGGGTCATATATGTACCCGCATGCCGTGCAAACATACTTTTCCATCTTATTACCTCCTGTGACACAATATATATGTGATTACAATATATAATATTATTATACCATTATTATAACTTTTGAAAACACAAAACAAGTATACAAACATATCTTGTTTAATAAATACGCTTAATAAAGTTTAACTATTATACATGTTTTATTATAGCACGGACGGAAGCTTTGGATTGCGATTTAATTTCCATAAAACATATCTAATGCCCATTGATATAATATCCGCCATTTTCATCACTATGCTGAGGCGAGTGTTCTGAAGTATCAAATAATCCATAAACCCGCCAAAGTTTACAATACCGGTTATGTATATGTCTCCCACCGGCGCAAGGTCCTTGTTAACACCGGACCCTGGTTTGATGGAACCTTCCCCCACGGTTATAAAACCCACATGGTCCATTCTTCCAAGACAGGCATCAATGGCAATGACTAGAGGTCTGTCATAGCGTTTGGAAATTTGTTCCATAACCGTGTCAATGTTCTTTGCATGAACAGGTTCATCCAAATTACCATGGACATAAACATTCTTATAATTGATATCATTTATTTTGTAACCCACCAACGGCCCAAGACTGTCACCTGTCGACCTGTCCGTTCCGATACACACAAATACTATTGAATTGTAATCATTATTCTTGAATGAATTGCTTATCAGCATGTACAATGCATCGGCAAATTTTTGCAAAGCCCATTCGCTGTTTGCATCAATTCGTACTTGTCTACAAACCGTTTTTGCCAGCATATCAAATCTCCCGGTTTTTATAGCTATTTACAACCACTATCTATATTATTTCCCAATACGGTTATTTTATTACTTTCTTCTTGATTTTAGTCTGTACACTGTATGCATTATTGAGACGTGATATTGATATTGGAGGTCCCCTTTGTTATAATGTATAGGAAATTATAGCTTTATTCATATTTTTACCTGAATTCTTCCATTAGTATATTCGTTTTGGGAATTTTCTATCCCGGTATGAAAGGATTTGTGGTTATGGATGCATTAAATAACAAGCTTTATTTTATAGACAGCACGAAACATAAGATCTTTGTAGAACAAATTATAAACGGAATGCATGACTGGGTAAGGGTTATTGATATTAACGACAATATAATCTTTGTCAACGAATCCATGGCAAAAGCACTGGGCAAAAACGTAATCGGGGAAAAATGTTATAAAGCCATCGGAAAAAGCGAGCCCTGTGAAAACTGTACCTCAAGAAAAGCAGTTTTCGAAGGAACAATTCAAGCCAAGGAAGAAATCATAGGGGATAGAATTTTCTCCGTCAAAAGTTCCCCCATCAGGGATGAGAACGGCCAAATTACCGCTGTTGTTGAAGTTCTCCGTGACATAACCGAAATGAAAAAAATGCAGAAAAAAATCCTTGAGCACAACCAAAAACTTCAGAGCGAGCTTAACATGGCAAGAAGACTTCAATGCAGCCTTCTTCCAAAGGAACTGCCCCAGGACAAGATTGATTTCTCATATGTTTACAGGCCCTGTGAAGCCATCGGAGGGGACTTTTTGGATATATTCAAGATCGATGATGAGCACATTGGAATATATATCGCCGATGTATCCGGGCATGGAGTACCGGCTTCAATGCTTACAGTTTTCTTACGCTCTTCAATAAACAAAAAAACCCTTTCGCCCGCAGAAGCTTTAAATCAGCTCTACAAAGAGTTTAACCGGGATTATTATGACCAGGAGTTGTACATCACAATATTTTATGCCATCATTGACACTAAAAATAAAAATATCATATATTCAAATGCAGGCCACAACGCCAGTCCCGTATTATTCAACCATGAAAGCCACAGGTTCGACATTCTTAGAATACCCGGAGTTCCCATCAGTGACTGGGTTGACAATCCGGAATATACTGAAAAAAGTATTTCAATTGAAAAAGGCGACCGATTGTTTATGTATACCGACGGTATTGTGGAACTGCGAAACAACAAAGGTGAGCAGTTTGGCGAGGAAAGGCTCCTTAACATTTTGCTGGGTGAAAAAATGCCTCCTGCAATGACTCTTGACCGCATCATAGAAGCTGCCATGGAATTTGCAAATATCAAAAATTTCAATAAAATAATAGACGATATTACAATGGCCTTGCTGGAAATCTTATAATCACGGTTTCTCGGCCAAAGCCAGTGCTTTTAGTGCCATAAGATTGTCAAAGGAATAAAATTCTCCTGTCTCACTGTTCCCAAATCCTCCGTAATATTGGGAATTTTCATCGGTCACCATAAACTCAAGCATTCTGTCCAAAAGTTTTTGAGAAAGCACTTCATCCCCCGAAAGTCCGGCAAAAATCGAGCCCAAAGCATATACTGCCGTGCTTTCCATATCGGACACAGGTTTTTGGCTGTACGGATTATACCATGCATATACTTTACCTTTTTCCATCTCATTTCGAAGCCAGTTTAGGAGTTCATCATCGAAAATGCCGGCCTCTGCCATGGAAAGAGCGGTGTAAAGGGTATACACCAGGCATATTCCGCCCTTTTCCTGATACTCTTCATCAAAAGAATACCTGCCAAGGTTGTAGTCAAAATATTTGTAAAATAAAGGTGAAGTCTCAATCTTCCCTTTCTTAATGATATTCAAACTTCTATCATATACTTTTCTCCAGCCTTTATTGTATTTCTGCAATTTTTTTATTACTTTCAAATTTAAATAACACAAAGGAGTGGAAGTCTTTGGAATGTTGTACTTCCAGTCAAAAAACTCATAAAGACTTCCGTCTTTTACCTGGACATCATATATTTTTTTCTGCAGCAAAAGTGCAAAATTTTTATAATCTTTTTCCCCCCACTTTTCATATGCTTCAAGAAGCGCGCCAATAATCCTTAAATCATCTATGGAAGCATTGCAGAAAACGTCATTTCCCTCTTTCCATTTTATAAAGAAGTTCTCAGTTACAAGATTTACCTTAATATACCGGTATTCCATGTCAAACAAATTCTTATCGTTGTTTATAAGAGCGCATTCCATAAGTATGCCTGTTGACTCCGACAAAGTGTTTGAATCTCCCATACTCGGGTGGGTGTTCGTTGTGATTCCTCCTTCAGAATCCATCAGACGGCTCTTTATAAATTTTAAAAGGATGTGTTTTTTTTCCCCGTACTTATTTCTTTGGAAATCTCCGTCCAAAAATATGCCGGATGCGTCAGTTAAAAGTCCGTTTCCAAATCTCCGGCTGTAAATTATGCCTCCGAGCATGAGAACAAAAGAAACAATGACAACAAGCCCCAAATAAAATCTTTTCATTGTCTTTCCCCCTGTAATGAATGTATGAGTTCCCCTACTCCAATATTCATCCTTTCAAACACAGGGGTACAGTTTGTCCTTAAAAAAATCTGCATAAAAACAGGGAGGCCCGAAAGCCTCCCATTAAAAATCCATGTCCTAAATGTTAAATCTGAAGGTAGTTGTAGATTATTATCAAAGCGTCCGCTCTTTTTAGCTCATCTTTCGGCCTGAAATATTCTCCGTGGCCATTTACAATCTTAAGACCTTTTGCTATAACGACATATCCGATTAATTCAGGATTAATTTCATCCTTATCCTTGAAGGTGCAGTTGAAAATCTCACTGATATCTGCCACTTTATCATATTTTAATGCCCTTATAACAAACTTCACGCTTTCTTCCCTTGTCAAATAAGCTTCTGGATTTTTTTCGCCCTCTTTTACAATTCCCTGTCTTATGAGGGTTTTATAAAGCTCTTCGGTCTCGTCGTCGCTGCTTAGCGAAGTTTTTCCGTAGAACGGATACTCCCCTAAAACTTGGGAAATAAGAAGCAGGAAGTCTTTTTGTTTTATTTTTTCATCAGGCTTTAATTCAGGGCCTTCCAACCCAATTCCCATTTCAGCCATCATTTCAATTTGCTTTTTGGCATAGTGGTCCGAAATATCGGTGTATTCCAGAACCTTGTCTTCTTTATACGGCGTTCCGTCACCGTATAAAATTGTTCCGGTATAGGCATCCAATATTGCGGGTTTTTTTGTATTAACAGCGTATACAAGCCTTGCTTCCGTTTTATTGTCCGGAGATGCAACTGCATCCGAAGCTACTTTCTCGATGTATACGGCATTATTTCCGTCTATAATGTACTGAAGCTCAAGGCCTATTTCCTCAAAGAAAATTTCATAGATCTTTTCGATCTCAAGAGCTTTTTCCACGGAGGGAAACTCAATATCGTACCATTCCACTTTGTAGTTTTGAATTTTACCGGTTACAGCGTCAAATCCCACAGTGATACCGTTGCCCGGGAACGGAACTCCATTGACCTTTCTCGTGTAGTTGAATACATGATATGCAGGTTGTTCATTTTGAGAATATGATTTTTCAGCATATAATATTATTGCTCTGTCGGTTGTTTCATCATATTCAGTTTCTTTGAATTTTTCCGGCTGAATCTCCTTTAAAAACTTTTCTACAATTTTCTTTGCAGCTTCCCTGTCAAATTTCACAGTATCTTCTTTGTTGGCTTTATTGATGTTAAAGCTTACTATCTCACCGGTCTTTGCATTGATAGAAACATCTACGCTGCTATAGTCCTCTCCGGTTTTGTCTGCGTTTTTGACAAAACGAAGATCCCAATTGTAATTCGTTCTGGTGGGCCATTCTTTGTAAAGATTCGCCCAATCAACCACAAATGTATCGTCAAGCTCCAATACTTTTAATTCTCTTGCTATCTTTTCCGCCTCTTCTTGAGTAATAAGTCCTGCAGCTTCCTCCACAGCTTTTATTTCCTCCGGTGTCAGAGCCACACCCTGCGAACCCATACCGCTATCAAAAAGCGACATGCTCTTTTTTACCGCCTCATTGAAAGTTATCACAAATTCAGCCCCTTGCATAGTTCTTTCTCCCGTAAAGGCATCAATATAATATCCCGAACCGTATATGGGAGTATATGCAGGAAATACTCTCACGCTGTCGTTTTTAATTACAGCATTGTATGTAAGTCTCAAACCAAGATTTTTGATGTACGCTTCCTGTGCTTCTTTAAGGCTTATAATTTTTTCAGCCGATGGAAAAATTACGTCCTTATTCCATGTTTTGTTGTAGCTTACGAGCTCGCCGGTCTGTTTGTCGATTGCAATCGAAATGTCATTTGATGGAATGGGAATTCCGTTGTATGTTCTTATATATCTGAAATAATATGCTCTATCATAAATCGATGTATACTGATTAGCCTGTATAAACTTTAAACTGTCCAATATTCCGGGATTGAGCTTTTCAATAATTTCCTCGGCTTTGGTTTTTGCCTCATCCCTGCTTATGCTTATTTTCGGAAACTTTGAATCGTATTGATGCATGTAATTGTAGTAATAATAGTTCAATATATCACCTGTACTGTCCACGCTGACGGAAACAATTGAGCCCTCATCCCCTTTTGTCTGCCACTCCAGATTCCACAGTGTAACACCTCCGCTGGAACTTGCGGAATAGGAAAATTCGCTGTTTTCTTCAGGAATTACAAGCAACTGCTTTACTCTTTTGATTGCATCCTCAAGCCCTGGATCTTCCTTTGCAAAAGCGACCCCGGGTAAAGCCGTGGATACAATCATAACCAGTGCCAGAACCAGCACCAATTTCTTTCTCATGTTCCTTCACTCCTTGTTTTTTATTAATTTTTTAATTCTCAAAGACAGTAATTCTATTTATTAGACAGATTATCATTCCCAAAAGTTCCTTCAATTTTAAAAAAATTTTATTTTTCACCTATTTTTCTTTAACCAGTTCAAATACCACAATCTCAGGTCTTGCAAAAAACCTTACGGGAATACCCGAAGTACCTACTCCGGTGCTGACATAAACCCGGGTATATCCTGTATCCACCATGCCTGTCCTGTATTTCTGGCCGTAAATCGAAGGAATATAGGGAGCCCACAGCCCAAAAAGCGTAACCTGTCCTCCATGGGTATGGCCGCTCAGTACAATATCCACCTTGTAATTTCGAATATTTTCCGCATAATCGGGATCGTGGGACAGCAAAACAACAAAGTCATCCTCGCTTACACCCTTAAGATACGACTCTATCGGCTTTAAATAGCGCTTAAAATAACCAACTCCACAAACCTTTATTCTGCCGCTGCCATAAGTAATCCACAGGTCCGCATTGTCAAGAAGGGTTATCCCTGCTTCCCTCATGCTTTGTCTTACCAGGTCTCCATTACGATAATAGTCGTGGTTTCCCAATACCCCGTACTTTCCAAGAGGAGCTTTAAGGCCGCTCAACTCTTCAAAACAGGGTTTTATATATTGTCCGCCTTTTTCCACATAATCTCCCCCGACAAAAATAATGTCCGGATTAAGATTATTGATTTTCTTGACCAGATTTCTGACTCTCTTTCCGGAAAAAAACGGACCATGGTGAATATCCGAAACAAAAACTATTCTCTTCCCGTCAAAAGAATTCGGTATATCCCCGTCCCTTATCTCCATGTACGTTATTTTAAGCCAATAGGGCTCTATAAACATATATGCCAGTATTAAAATACAAGCCGTCAATATCGATAAAAAAATATTCCATTTTCTTTTCATATACAATTACAATCCCACTAAATAAAATGATTTTTAGTTTGGCTGCTTAATTATACCATATATACATTCGAACAACAAAAATCCGCGTTTTAATTTCTTGATAATTTCTAAACTTTGTGATTAATTCATATAATTTTATGAGTAAAAAATAAGGAGAAATGCCATGTATGCGTTCATAACCATAAAAAAGTCCATACTTATAGGTACCGTTTTTGCAATTACAATTTGCGCCTTCAGTATAGCCCTGTATAATGCCTCTCCGGCTCTGCCAAGCGTAGCCATAAGCGAAGAGCATATAATTATGCTCGATGAAATGTTTAAAATCAGAAGCAAAGCCTTCCTGGATAACGACTTGAAACTGATAGAAACACTCTACAACAAAAAAACAAAGTTTGGGATATGGGCACTTGAACATGAGAAAAAAAAGATGAAATACCTCCATGACTGGGCTGACAAACAAGGCATAAAATTTACCGATATAAAACCCAAAGTTAAAATCTACCAGGTAAAGGAAAGGGGCAGCGGCTATTTAATTAACTTCATAGCCTCTACAGAGTATCATTACCACTACGAAAATCAGCCCGAAATCACCAATTTTTTCAGAATCGGAACCTACCATTCCATGAATCTGGATAATGTTGACGGTCAATGGCTTATTTCAAAAGAATGGTATACTGATCCCTTTGCCGACTCATTAAACACTGACAATATAAAAGTGGACGAATTTAAACAGTATTTATTGAATTCTTCTCCCAGAGATTTCTCCAAGCTAAACAAAAGGCGCATAAGTGCGGTGGAATATGCCGACCGCTACTGTGGGGCCGCCGCCGATGAGCAATACGGCTATTCATACAATAAAAAATACAAAAATTACAACCCTTTAGGCGGAGACTGCGCAAACTTTGCCTCCCAAATTCTCTATGAAGGAGGCAAATTCAAGCAGACCGGAGCATGGAGGTATGAAAAAGACGGAAGCAAAGCATGGGTCAACGCCCATGCTTTCAACAGCTACATGCTCTACAGCGGCAGAGGTTCATTAATCGCAAGAGGTACCTACAATCAAGTTTTCAAAGCTTCATTCAAGCTTCTGCCGGGGGACTACATAGCCTACGAAAAGAAAGGAAAAGTAGTCCACATATCCGTTGTCACCGGCGCCGATTCAAAGGGCTATACCCTGGTCAACTGCCACAATACAGACAGATACAGAGTCCCGTGGGATTTAGGATGGAGTGACAAAGGTATTAAATTCTGGCTGGTTCGTGTAAACTACTAAATTGCTGCAACAATAACTACGTCCATATTACTCAAACTACATCCATATATTACTCAGCTGTTTCTTTGCACCGAAGAAGTTTACTCTTCCGTAATTCTCCACAATTTTTTTGCCCTCTTCACCTTTAAGATACACAATATCGCCGGGGCTTACATACCTGTTCCAGTGCTTTTTGAATACCAATGCTTTCTCCTTGTGATTAAACAGGGACGGAAGAGGATGATAGCAAACCAGCTGAGGATTTGACTTGTTTAACCCCCACCCTATCATGCAATTCAATCTCTCAAAAGTACCCTCGGGCATTTTTTCCTCATACCTTTGCACAGCATATCTCTGGTCCTCTATGGGAGCCAGAATTTCTGCCAAAGATGCGGCAAATGTCTGCGAGTCTTCCTTCGATGCCTCAAGATAAACCCTCAGGCTTCCGTCGGCTCTTTCCGTAACAGTTATTTTTCTTTCATACAAATCACGGCTTATAAAACCGCATTCCTTTAAGGCATAAAACAAACATTTGGATATGTCGGTTATAGTGTCAATGGCAGGCCGTCCCATAAAAAGGTCATTTCCGTATTTCCAGAATCCTCTTATATCCGTAACGGATTTAACTCCCATAAGCACCCCTGCCGCAAGAACAGGGAGAGTGCCAAAAGGCCCAAAAGTCATGCCTGCCGCCGCCATCATAATCGCTCCGATGCTTCCTATACCGCACGCCACTCCCAATTTAAGCTTTCTTCCCAAAGTGCCGAACTCTTTTTTCATAAGGCCCGCAGTCTTTATTTTACATGGCTTCGACATTCTTAATTCACAGCAGCCCACTTCAATGTTTAAAAATGGTTCCCCTATCTTCCATGCATTGTAGACTTCTTCCCGTTGCCTCAATTTTTTTAACATTCTTGCGTTGATGCTCTGTATTCCTTCCTGCATTATTTTGGTTTCACCAAAGGACAGGGCTGCATCCACATGGTCAATTCCCTGCTGAATCCTTCCGTCCTCACATATTCCGTAGAACTGTTTGTGCTTTTTCAAAAGCCTTTCAAGGTCGTTGTATCCTCTTTCCAATCCCGGGGCAATGCATACCACGTCCCAGTTGTTTGCAAGTTTCCGGGGCTCTTTCTCGTTCTTTCGGATACTTCTTCCCCTGAGTTGGTTGACTGAGGCAAAGGTTGTGGCCGTGGACAGGTCAATTAAGGTATTTAGCGCAATACTGTCCCAGCCCTCGCTGAAAAGTCCTCTTGTACCTATCAGGCACTTTGTGACACCTTCTTCAAGAAGGTATGTGGTAAACAACACAGCCGTCTTTGAATTCCAGTCCCTTCCGGAACCGGCAATAGCGCAGAACAATCCTTCAACCCCCGGCTGTACTTCAAGCTTTATATCAAGGGAATTCTCTTTTGCCCATTTATTTCCGATCTCCACATACTTTTCGGCAATATCGTCATCACAAAGCAAATTCTTCGCAGTTACCATTATTGGATTGAGCTTGTCGATTTCAGGGTCGGCAACAAGCTCTTTTAACACACTTACGGCTCCTCCGCTCTCCTCATCCAATACGTTGTTCACCTTTTTGAGCGACAAGGCATTGGAAATCTCAAAATCCGTAATAACGGCCACTCTGAGTTTGTCCCCCATACTGAGCATTTCTTCTTTTATAATATCCTTTACAGCCAGAAGCTTGCTTCTGCTGTAAGCCAAAACCCTGTCAACGGGAGAATTGTGATTTCGTATTCCTTTTTCTGTAAGAATAAAACCAAGGCTCCTTAACGCCAGCTTTATGTCTTCATACAACACCTTGTCTTCCTCGCTGTCGCTCACCTTAAGCTTGTGAAGCGCGTAATCCTCAATAAGATAGCACCAGTCTTCCACCGACATTTCATTATACATGTCTTCCGTTACGGTTATGTCCCAGGGAAGCTTGCAGCCATTTTTAATAAGGTATTTGACACCTGCCGCGGCAAATCCCGGTCTTGAATTGATAAACTTTGTCCAAGCCTGCTTTTCGCCGGATACAAGTTTTCTTTCAACAATCCTTTTTTCTATCCAGTTGTAGAAATCACAATCCTTTTTATCAAATTTCTCAATCAACTTTTTATACCTCTCATGGGTCTCTTCTATAAATTTAAGCTCTTCCTGTGTCGGTATGCAGAAATAAACCAAATCCTGATAGGGTGAGAGCATGCCGTCCTTTACAACAGCAGGAGTTGGCAGCTGAAAATCTATCTCTCCAAGGAGTGCGGTGTAGCATTCGTAACTTTCCCCTTCGTCGCTCGAAGGCGGAGTTGCAGTAAGCCCGATAATGTTCTTTGCATCTATTTCTTTTATTATTTCTCTCATCACAACGGCCCAATAATTTTTGAGGTGATGGCATTCATCAAACACAACGGTCTTGACGCCCATTTCCTTAAGCTTTTTTATAAGCTCCCTTGTGTTGGGATGAAGAATCTTGAGAAAATCTCCGCCAGACCCTTCAAAAACGCTGTTTCTAAGCTTCTTTGTGTACTTTGAAAGCTCCTTGTTGTATTCGGCAAGATTTTTTTCCCTCATCTTGTGTATCCTGTCCAAAGCCTCTTCTTTGGCTATCCCCAAAGACTCGCTTATGGATTCGGCCCACATATTCTCGGACACACTTCTGTATGAATCCGTATCATTGTCCGGTATGCTGAGAACCTGATATGTAAATACATTAATGGGTTTTAATGAATTGGGATTCGAACCTATTATATCATCCTTGTTAATGTTTGAGTCTTCCGGTATGAAAAGATCAAATTTGTCAATCCACTGTCCCTGAATGGCTGTATTGGGACATATAATCACCGCCGGAACCTGAAGTCTTATGACACATTCCAGTCCAACAATGGTCTTGCCCGCTCCCGGAGGCGCCACCACATGAAAATGCAAAGGGCCGCCTTTACTTTTAAGCTGCTCGTTTTTAAAGCTTTGAAGAATCATCTCCTGGTGTTTTCTGAACGGATATCTGAATTTTAACGAGTCAAATTGGACATTGCTCATTTTCCCTCACCCATCCCGTAATATAAATAAAATGTAAAATTATTATATGATATTAATACATTCCTTTCAAGTTTTTGTGGGATTCTTTAACGTTTTGTACGGGATGGCAAAAAGAAAAAAATAAATAAGAGGACTAAATACTTAATCCCCTCATTTTATAATATTGATAAATTCTTATAATTTTTTAAACAACAATTAGTCACTAATGCCAAATCTCTTCTTGAATCTGTCAACACGTCCACCGGTGTCTACAAGCTTCTGCTTTCCTGTGAAGAAAGGATGGCAGTTTGAACAAATTTCAACATTAATCTTTTCCTTTGTGGAACCTGTTTCATAAGTTGCTCCACAAGCGCATTTTATAACCGTCTGATAATATTTTGGATGAATTCCTTCTTTCAACTCTTTCACCTTCTTTCATAAACCTTTTGTGAAAATGCATTTCCGACGCATTTTCGTAAAATTTTCATAAATTATTTTAATTCTTTGCCGAAATAGTTTTCAAAACGCAAGCATTATTTTAACACAAATATCTATAATACGCAAGAATTATTTATCAAGAAATGCAACGTTTATACTGTTTACAAATTCAGCATTGCTTTTGGTCTGCATCAAACGGTTTATAATTATTTCAGTAACTTCAGCCGTTCCCAGATTGCTCATTGCTTTCCTGATAGCCCAAATTCCTTCAAGCTCCTTCTGGTCAAGGAGCAATTCCTCTCTTCTGGTTCCGGATTTGTTTATATCTATTGCAGGGAATATTCTCTTTTCGGAAAGCTTTCTGTCAAGATGGATCTCCATGTTTCCGGTTCCCTTGAACTCTTCAAATATAACGTCGTCCATTCTGCTTCCCGTTTCAATCAAAGCCGTTGCCATAATTGTAAGGCTTCCGCCGTTCTCAATATTTCTTGCCGCACCAAAGAATCTTTTCGGCTTGTGAAGCGCCCCCGGGTCAAGACCACCCGAAAGAGTTCTTCCTGTAGGAGGAATTGTAAGATTGTATGCCCTTGCAAGCCTTGTGATACTGTCAAGCAATATTACAACATCTTTTTTCTGTTCAACAAGTCTCTGAGCCCTTTCAAGCACCATTTCGGCAACCTTTATATGATGCTCCGGAACTTCATCAAAAGTGGAATATATTACCTCGCCCTTAATGGAGCGCTGCATGTCTGTTACCTCTTCAGGTCTTTCATCTATAAGAAGTACAATCAGCTCCATCTCAGGATAATTGGTACTAATAGCGTTTGCAATTTTCTTTAACAGTACGGTCTTACCCGCTTTGGGAGGTGAAACAATCATACCGCGCTGTCCTTTTCCAATGGGAGCTATTAAATCAATCATCCTCGTTGACAATTCTCTCGGAGTGGTTTCAAGAGTAATCCTTTCGTCAGGATAAATCGGCGTTAACTGGTCAAAAGGTATTCTCTTGGCCGCAACTTCCGGAGGATCTCCATTAACCGATTGGACATAGAGCAGAGCCTGGAATTTCTCTCCTTCTTTCGGAATACGCCCTTTTCCTTTTATTTTATCTCCTGTTTTCAAGTTGAAACGTCTGATTTGCGACGGTGATACATACACATCTTTAGGACCGGAAAGATAATTGTCGCTCCTTAAAAATCCATAGCCGTCAGGCAATACTTCCAGTACTCCTTCCACCGGGTCGTCACTTTCAATCTTTTCAAATACACTTGGAAGTTTGTCGCCTTCTTTCTTTTGCTCGGGCTGTTTGCGCTCCGCCTTTGCCTTTTCTGCATCGGCATCCGGCACCGTCTCAGTTTCCGCTTTAGCCATCGAACCTTCTGCAGTGCTTACGGCTTGTTCCTGTTTTACAGCATCCTGTTCCGAAGCTTTGTCATTGCTTTGCTCTTTTTGCTGCGCTAAAGCTTCCTCAGAATCTGCCTTTGAAGCATCAGCACTTTCAGTTGCATCCTGATTGTTTTGAGCAGCTTCAGCCTCTTTGGATTCAGTTTTTGATTTTGGTCCTCTTTTTGTTTTGGATTCGGATTTCGATTCAGGTTCTTTGGATTCGGATTTTGATTCGGCTTTTTCAGATTCGGATTTTGACTCAATCTTGGATTCAGCTTCGGATTTGTTTTCCTCAGCTTTTACCGGAGCAGACTCGACATTTGCCTCTTCCTGCTGTTGCTGAACCTTGACTGATTTCGGTCTCCCCCTTTTGGATTTTCTCAGCACCACCGGCTGTTCCTCAGCTACAGGAGCTTCTGTGTTTTGAGAAACCTGGCCGTCATTTTTCTCATCCTTTTGCCCATCTTTATTATCAACTGTTTTTTCTTTTTCATCTTCTCCAACGACTTGTTGCTGAGCATCATCTATACCATTGTTTCTGCCCACTTCGCAAATTTTTTCGATAAGTTCACTTTTTTTATATGTGGTAACTCTTTTTATCCCCAACATTTTAGCAATATACCTTAAATCCTCAAGCGTTTTTTCCCTCAGCTTTATTTCGTCCATATTACACCACCTTATTTATACATAATTATATATTTCCAACTAAGCGGGAGTTCATACAATTAGATAATGCCAATATGCCTTTATAACCGGAAAGGTTCGTATTTTGAGGAGAATCATAGAGTTATCATTAACAAGCAATTGATATTATATCAGCGCCCATCATTTTTGTCAATTGCAAATTTACCTTTCCCCTAAAAACTCACAATTTTACACCTAATCAATAACATACTTTTTGTCTCTCTGTATTATTTATAATGATAAACTTATTATATTATTATTGTGAAAACAGCTCGAGTTTATGCAAACAGATGTGATAAATTACAATTTCTCTAAAACAACAACAGCCTCCCAAAATCATCTCATAAAACTTTCTTAGCAAAATAATAATTCTTTTCTCTCTGATTTTTTATTTCCCTGTCTGTCCACTCTAAGTCAAAATCAGCAAAATTCATGTAAAATCCCGTATAAAATCAATTCAATAAATATGTCTAATTATATTATAAAACATTTTTTTATCATTTTCCATCTCTTTTTTTCACAATTGATTCGTTAGTTTTAATATCCAGGGACTGTCCATCGTCCACAAGGAGAATGTGCTTTGTCTGCAAATTATTTTTCAGATGTTCATTTGTTGAAGCATAAATTATTTTACATGCCGGACATTTTTTGCATCTTAAATAAATTTTATCAGAAAGTAATAATAATTCAATATCATTATTGCCACATTCACAAAATAAATTTCCTTTTTCAGCGATATCATGAATGATATTCAGCGAGTCAAACATAACCTGGGTGTTTACAAAATAATTGTCATAGCCAAGAGTGTCAATCAATTCATCAAATTCCTTTTCAAGGCTGTCCAATTTTTCCCTTACATCCTCGTCGTTGCCTATAAAGCACTGCTGCATCCCTGTTTTAGGACAGTTTAACACATGTATTTCACCGGACACAAGCTCTTTTCTGCCGAACAGGTAAATATGGTCGGTACCACAACCTATACAGGGTATGACAATCCTATAATCATTCAGACCCTCTCTTGCTATAACCAGTGATGAGCCATTGCATCTACAGGTAAAACTGCTTTCTTTTTTGCTTGACATTTCAAAGAGTGATATGTTGATAAATTGAAACGCGCCACAGGATGAACACTTGTACGCAATGGTTTTACTGGTATCGATTATCATTTTACCCACCTCTAATTATATAATTCGTTGAGTACGAGAAAAATCCTTTTTTTCCGGTTTCTTTTTCTCTGTCATACAGTCCTATTTTTCAGCCTTGGCAGGTTTTTATATTAACAAATATACAAAATAATAACCTAATTGCTGTATAATTATACCTAAGTATTTCAATTTTCCAAAAAACTGTTCAATTTATCGCTTCCAACTGTCAAATTTTTAACACTGTCTATATAGAATAATTATGTACTTTTCACTATAATATAATAAAAACCAGCAATAATAATATAAAAAATCAACAAGTAAAGGATGTGCGAAATGAGAGATTTACCTTCTGTTTTGCCAAAATATATGAAAGCTTTATTAAAGTCTCTGGCTTTCATAATACTGTATATATCCATATATTTTGCCGCACAGGTCGCCGTTACGGTGATCTACTCCGCCATGATCATAACCCATATGATAATTACCGGTCAGTCTATAGATTGGACTTCAGTATACGACGTCATACTTGTGAATACCACAACCGCAGTACTTATTTCAATATTATTGACACTTCCCATATACTTTATTATCCCAAAAATCCAAAAGCAGAATTTTTTTGATGTATTTAAGTTTAAGAAAACCGGGATTTCGATTTTGGGTCTTAGTTTAATACTGGGAACATCTTTAAACCGGTTTATTTCCCATGCTTTTTCTTATCTTGAACGGCTGACGCCTCTTGAAAATGTAATGCAGGAACATCAGGAAACTATAGGAAGAATTATGGAGGGGAATTTTGTCATTGTTTTTATAACCGTGGGAATTATGGCTCCGATAATTGAGGAAATCATTTTCCGCGGACTTGTGCTAAATGAACTCAAAAAAGTCGTTCCCGCCTGTCCGGCAATAATCCTTCAGGCCATAATCTTCGGCATTTATCACATGAATCCCTTGCAGGGAGTATACGCCTCCCTATTGGGAATCGTCCTTGGCATAGCGGCTGAAAAGACAGGATCAATATGGACGCCGATATTGATTCATATTTCCTTTAACAGTATAAGCACTCTGTTGAGCAAAATGCCGGTGGATATTCCGGAAAGCTATTTTCCGTCCAGTGAACATTTCGCGTTTGTTTCAAGTATTGTGTTCTCGGCACTGTCTTTTGCTTTGATACTGAGGCTCTCTTCACGACATCGCGACATCACCTCCGAATAGTTGAAATTATCTTTCTGAAGACTCGTCTTCCTTTTATTGTAAATCATCACCTTTTACAAAACATAACATATTATATACTGTAAACTAAAATCAATTTACGACCGGGAAGGGGGTCTTCACCATGCCTGACATCAATTACAACGAATTAAAAAACCAGCTTAAAGCCGAACTTAAAGCCGAATTGGAAGCCGAGCTTGATGTTGATGTAGGCGAAAGAGAATTCCATAAACAATTCAACAAACAGATTAACTACAACGTTTTGACACAAAAGCAAATTCAGGGTCAGGAAGCCGAAAGCGAATCTGAAATCAAAGACTGACAGCAAAAAACGGCATTAATTTAGTAATCTGTGCGATGGGGGGCTTTTCCCCCACTTTGTATAATTTGCCGGACACTATAATATTTTCAGGCATATATAATCTCTTTAACTGAGGAGGTGATAATATGGATATTAATGATAAACTGCTCGCACAAAAAGAAAACATAGACAAAAGTGCGGCAAGATTCATAAAAGCTTTGGAGAGAGACAGCATTCAGTACAATTCGCAGGATCTTGACCAGGAGCAAAAAGTGGATGTCAATCCGGTTCAGCTGAACACCCAAAATGTCCACGTTCATATCAGCCCGGATACAAACTATACCTCAGGAAAAATCACCGGTATTACATGCCTGAAAAAGAACAATCAAATTGCAACAAATGTTATCATATTTCTGTATTTCGGGCGCGAATGCGGCTCTCCTGTATGCAGAACAACTTCCGATTCCCAGGGAAACTATGTTTTCGATGAATTGCCTCCGGGATTCTATGTCATAAATGCACAGCTTGGAGATAAGCTTAAATATCAGTCGCATTATATAAAAGTTCTTCCCGGACAGAGCGTAAATCATCCCATCCTCTTGAACTGACATATCCTTTTAAAACCGATACTTAATTTTTCTATAAAAACATCATCCGTATTTTTTGAGGCATCAAGCTTTCCCGCTTTTGCCTCTTTCGTTTCAAAAACGGAAAAACCCTCACAGCTTAAATAACTGTAAGGGTTTTCGCAATTGGAGCTGGTGGACGGATTCGAACCCCCGACCTGCTGATTACAAGTCAGCTGCTCTACCAGCTGAGCTACACCAGCGTAAAATATTTAATTACTTTCTTCATGCAGATGATGTACCCAACTGCGTAAATATAATAACACGCTTTTCAAGTTAAAGTCAACCCCTTTTTTTGCAAAAATATGTACGTTTACGTTGTATAATTCAGGATTAAGCTCCAAAAGTCTAAAATATATTCAGCGATAAAAATTTGGGGAACTTAAAAAGAGATGCCTCATCTCTAGACACCTCTTTTGAGCATCAAATTTCAAGTTATTATTTAAATATTGCATTGTCAAGTCTGTCAAACAGTTTTCCTCCGTTACCCGAACCGGTGCAGTTTTGCAATACAATTTTCGCCGGATTACCGTTGCCGGTAAATCCATGCTTTTTATTGTTTTTAGCCACACAATTTATAAGTATATGGGGTACTGAAGCGGTGTCATCTCCAAGTTTGTATCCGTTACCGTCTCCGCCTGTATCTTTTCCGTTCACATCATAACCGTTTCCTATAGCCTGGCAGTTTTCCAAAGTTACAACGCCTATAGCTCCTGTTTCTTTCTTGGTATACAAGTCCCACCCGTCATCACAGTTGTTAATGGCTATACAATTTCTAAATACGTTACCTTCTCCGCAGGTAAGTTTTGCCGCAAAACCGTCGGCATCCTCACGGCGGGAATCCATGTTCATGGTTGACAGGCAGTCTATTATAAGATTATTGCTGGGCCATTTGTCTTTTGTATTATAGGAGGTATTGTATCTTGACAGCTGGAGTCCTGAGTCGCGGTTCTCTCTGAACGTACATTTTTCAATAATATTGTAGTGTCCTGAGAGCAGCATTCCGTTGTCTCCCGCTCCTTTTATGGTTATTCCTTTGACATGCCAGTATTTGGCATCAAGAACAATACCTCTGTTGGAGGAATTTTCCGTCATCGCTGAGAAGTCAATAATTACTTCTCCGTCCCCATAGGCCGCCAACGTCTTTCTTGCGTTTGGCAAACCGTCATTTCCTTCTTTTATGAGTATAGTTTTTGAATATTTGTATGTTCCTGCTTTCAAATATATTGTCTTTCCCGGTTGAATCAAGTCAATGGCTTGCTGAAGCGTCATTGAACCATTGGGTGAAAGAATAATGTCTCCTTCCACAGGGATTGCAGATGTTGATGTTGGCACTGTTGGCGTTGGTGTGGTTACAGGCTTGGTTGTTGAGGGCGGCGTTGTTGCCGGTGTGTATCCTGACCCCCCGGCACTTACAATTACTTTGTCAATTCGCGGTCCACCGTCATTTGAACGTGTTTTGATTCTTATAACATTATCCGAACCGCTGTTCATATTTGCTTTTACACTGAGAGTGCTCCATATATTCCATGCTCCTGTGCTTGGAAATTCTTTATTGCTTTCAATGGTAGTGCTGTTTACTTTGATTTCCATCGGCAGGCTTTTCCCCGAACCGTTTGAATATACAATGGTAATTGTCACCTCACCGGTTACAGGTGAATTAACTTTTTTCATTTCAATATACGCATCTTTCGTCTGGTCAAACACAACATAGTTGGATTCCACTTTGGCGTATTTCAAATGGTTGCTGCTGCTTTCCGCCTCGTGTACCACACCTTCGGTCGGAGTTGAACTCGGATGCGTATCGGTGGGCGTCGGCGTTGCCGGAGGTGTCTCGTTACCATAAGGCAGCTTCTCAATTATTTTTAACAGGTATCTGTTCAGTATGCTCCTATCGGTCGAATTCACTCTGCCGTCAAGGTTCACATCCGCAGCCTTAAGCTGTTCTTCATTTAAATCAACACTTTTCATAAGATATCTTTTCATTAAAATCGAATCTGTTGAGTTGACATTTCCGTCTCCGTTCAAATCACCATATTTCACAGTCGGCTGCTGAGTATTTTTCGGTTGCGTCGGTGTACCCGCAGGTGGATTTGTCGGAGATGTAGTCGGCAGTACAATATTACCCTGGACACCGGCGTAACGCAGCACAGTTTCTTTAACCTGGCTTGCAGGCTGCAATACATGGTCATACTTGTATGGCGGCTCAAAGCTGCATGTTGAAGTAGTAGGCTGATTTCCTTTACAATCAATAAATATATTGTCTCTTACATCCCAATATCCGATTTTACTGCTGTAATACGAACCAATCGGTCCTTCCGCAAAGCCTGTTTTGCTGTCTACCGCTCCACATCCGACCCTTTCAAAAATGTTTCCTTCGATTCTTAATTTTGCGCCCACTCTTGAGTTTATACCGCTGCCTAAAACATCCACATAATAGTTGTTGAACATATGCCCTGTACCGCCTCTGTAGCTTGGCGTACGGGATTTAACGTTTGCATATATATTATGATGGAAAGTTATTTTTCTGTCATAGTCATCACCGTCCGATGAGCCTATAAGACTTGTTTTGTAGGAGTCATGGAAATAGTTCCACGATACAGTTATATATTCGCTGGACTTTTTAATATCCAAAAGTCCGTCATACCAGTCAACATCTCCGCCTTCGGTGTCTCCGTCATTCGGGTCAACTATTCCGTCACCGTTACAGTCGCCAATCTCGTTATACAATTCACAGTGGTCAATCCAAATATTCTGGGAATTCTCAATACCGATTGCATCCATAGGGGCTCTTGTATGGTGAATTTTCAAATTTCGAACAATGATATTTTTTGACTTGACTATATTGATTCCGGCACCTTCCAATTCACCTTTGCCGTCAACACCGAGAAATGTAATGTTGCTTACTTCTTTACAGGCAATAACTTCTGAACCGGTCAATTTTCTGTCAAACTTGATTACAAGAGGTGATGTGTCTTTATTCTTTTTCCTTTGGCTTAACAGCTCGTTAATCTGCGATATACTGGTGGCAGTCACTTCTTTACCGCCCGTACCGCCCGTGGTACCGCCGTTCAACGTTGCAAATCCAACCAGTTCAAAGCTTGGCGCCGCTTGAACAGAAGAATTTCTGGATATTACAAAAAACATACCAATAAACATTGATAAAACCAACAAGAACGAGATTTTTGCCGAAACTCTTTTTTGCACAAAGCTATCCTCCTAAAAATTATTTAAAATAACAAAGATTGTTTTTATGGTGGGCGCTATAGGGCTCGAACCTATGACCCCCTGCTTGTAAGGCAGATGCTCTCCCAGCTGAGCTAAGCGCCCGTCTATCTTTCATGCAAAAAATATTATATCACATTGAAATAAAAAGTCAATATTGAAATAAAAAGTCAATAATATTGAAAAGGTAGTTATTTCATCCTTTCCCAAATCAAATCAGCATTATGCCAGTCACAAGTATACTGTCTGCAACCACGAACATACATACCATTTATATATTTAATTTACATAAGTTGTTATAAAGAAAAGTTGTTATAAAGAAATTCAATGCAAATTGGCTGTTAAAACAGAATATTTGCTATTATTCCGATAAGAATACATTTTTAAACGCAAGTGCTGAATTGATAAAATAAAACACATTGTGCTATAATCGGCTTTGCAGGAATCGCCTGCCAACCGACGGTCTCTGCATCGTATTTGATATAAGTTTTCTTCTTTGGAGATGACATTTATGAAACAATCAACCACTTTTTACCGCAATCAATTTATCATGTGCATTGCAGCCATTCCGCTCGGTGCAGTAACAGGTGCAATCTGTGCCGTTTTCGGCTTAACCCTGCTTAAGATTACAGATTACAGAACCAATCATTATCTTTATCTGCTTCCGTTTCTTGGAGTCGCCGGCGTCTTCATTACTTGGTGCTACAACAGGTTTGGTAGCGACAGTGCAAAAGGAATGGCTCTTTTGTTTGAAATACACCAAGACAAGCGCTCATCCATTCCTTTAAGGCTCATTCCTTTCGCAGTGGGCAGTACATGGCTGACCCATTTGTTTGGAGGCAGTGCGGGCCGCGAAGGAGTTGCCACACAAATCGGCGGTACTTTGGGCAGCTATATAGGGAATAAAATCAGAGTTTCCGGGGCAAATAAAATATTAATGATTTCCGGCATGGCGGCAGGTTTCAGCGGTTTGTTTCACACACCTCTTGCAGCCGTTTTTTTTGCTCTTGAGGTTCTTCACTGTGGAGTAATTGAGTATTCCGCACTTCTTCCGTCGTTCGTATCCGCCTATACTGCAAGCTGCATTTCAGAAATTCTTGGCCTTCAAAAGTCAACTTATTTTTTAGATTGTAGAATAGTGCCAAGCTTTTCCTTCATAATGAAGATAATCGTATTAGGTGTACTGTTCGGTCTTACAGGCATGCTGTTTTCAATTTTGCTGAAGAAATTAAGAGCGCTGTTAACAAATTATATAAAAAATAATATTATACGAATATTTGTATTCGGTACAATTATCGGTATTATTTCTATCATCTGTTTTCAAGGCAGATATTCCGGGCCGGGTACAAACCTCATTTCGGCATGTTTTTCGAACGACATTATGCCATGGGATTTTATGCTCAAAATACTCTTTACTGCGTTGACTCTGGCAGCCGGATACTATGGCGGAGAGGTTGTACCGTTATTCTCCATCGGTGCATCCGCAGGTTTTGTATTGGCAAATGTGTTGGAATTGCCTGTTGAACTGTGCGTGGCTCTCGGATATGTAGCAGTTTTCGGAAGTGCCACCAATACATTTTTCGCACCCCTGTTTATAAGTACGGAAATCTTTGGAACTGAATACCTTCCCGTGTTTGCTGCAGTATGTGCCATAGCTTACATGTTCAACGGAAACAATTCCATCTACCCTCTTCAGATTCCTCATGAGGCAATAAGCAAAGTTCTGCCTTTAAGTGAAAAAAACTTCGCCGGAAAAAAGATATTTAAAATCTTAAACCACCAATACAAAGACAGAAAGGTATATCATTAAAGGAAAAGAAAAATAAAAAAACTGCACACTTTTCTTGATACCGTAATCGTATCAAACCAGTGTCCAGTAATGGTCGGGGTGAGAGGACTTGAACCCCCGGCCCCATGGTCCCAAACCACGTGCGCTACCAGCTGCGCTACACCCCGATATTTTAACCACTTTTTTAACGACAAATGTTATTTTACTACACAGCATGTTTCAATTCAATCTCATATTTGTTCTTCTTCTGCAAATTATTGTGCCTATTCTTCATTTTTCTTTTAAAATCGGATATTTTCGTATGCTGATTACAAAATACCCAGCCCAGTATTTGTAACACAATGTTAACTTGATACCGGTAATTACATGACTTATAATTAACCTGAGGAATCTTGTTTGTTTATGTAAACTAATCTTCCGAAGAACAGAAAGAGGTGTTACATATAAAAAGATTATTAGGCCAAATACGCAGAGCCATACAGGACTATAACATGATTCAGGACGGTGACAGAATAGCGGTTGGGGTGTCCGGCGGCAAGGACAGTCTTACCCTTCTCGTTGCCTTAAGACAGCTTAAGAATTTTTTGCCGGTAAAGTTTGAGCTTAAAGCCATAACTCTCACAATGGGAATCGGAGAAGTTGATCTTTCACCAGTCAGAGAACTGTGCGAAAGAATTGATGTAAGTTATACCGTTGAAGAGACCCTTATCGGTAAAATTGTATTCGAGGAACGCAAAGAAAAAACCCCCTGCTCCCTTTGTGCAAATCTCAGACGCGGCGCTCTGCACAATACCGCCAAAAGACTGGGATGCAACAAAGTTGCTCTTGCTCATCACATGGATGACGTTATCGAGACTTTTCTCCTAAGTCTTTTTTACGAAGGCAGAATTCATACTTTTTCGCCGGTAACGTATCTTGACAGGAAAGGCCTCTACCTGATAAGGCCACTGATATATACTGAGGAAAAGCTCGTAAAACAGTTTGTCAAAGCAAATAATATAATAACGGTGGCTAATCCCTGTCCTGCCAACGGATATACAAAAAGGCAGTATATAAAAGACCTGTTGGCGGAGCTTAGGAAGGAAAACCGGCAAATAAAAAGCAATATTTTCGGTGCCATCAAACGTTCAGGAATAGATAACTGGTAATACTATACATATAACTAAAAATTGGATAGGAGGAAAGAACATGAAGTACATAAGAAAAAGCATTTCCATCTTTGCAGTTTTGGCTCTTGTTTTTATTCTTTCATTTGGTAATGTCAGCGCCGGTACTATTTATGAATCAAAAACAAAAGAAACAGTCACTTCCGGTGTGACTTTGGAAACCATCACAAGATTTACCGATGACGGATGGCAGAAAATCAACGTACTCAGGGTTGACCTTGAGAACCCGAACGTCAAAGTTGACACTTTGATTGATTCTGAGTCCATAAAAAAGCTTACCAATGTAAAAAATCTGGCACAATCAGCCGGTGCAGTGGCTGCTGTAAACGCCGGCTTTTTCAACTGGCTGAAAGGTGAATCCGGAAAGGGTTATCCCGACGGACCCGTAATAAAATCAGGGGAATTTCTGTCTGTGGATTCCGAATACAACAGATACAACAATTCCATGGCAACCATAGCCATCGACAAAGACAACAATGTGTATTTTGATTTTTGGAAAACGGACATAACTCTGCATGCTCCGGACGGAAGCACAACCAGAGTTTTTCAGTACAATAAACCCAGTCCTTTCCAATATACCGACATAACCATCTGGACCAGTGCCTGGGACAAATATTCTTTAGGTGTATCCCAGCAATATCCTGACTTGGTGGAAGTAGTGGTCGACAACGGCACTGTTGTGGAAATCCGTCAGGGACTTCCCGCCGTTGAAATTCCGCAGAACGGTTATGTAATTATATCAAGAGGTGCAAATGCGCAGTTTCTTCTGCAGCACTTTAAAGTGGGAGATCCCGTGGAAATCTCATTTTCCACCGTATTGGACTGGCAAAAGATTGAAATGGCTGTAACAGGCAGCGCCATTCTCGTTAAAGACGGCCAAATACCTGAAAAATTCTCCTATGAAATCTCCGGAGTTCATCCCCGTACTGCCGCAGGAACTTCAAAATCTGGCAAGGAATTAATACTTGTAACTGTTGACGGTCGTCAGGCAGCAAGCAAGGGTATGACCCAGCGGGAGCTGGCAAATTTAATGTTGAGCCTCGGAGCCTATAATGCCATAAATCTCGACGGCGGCGGATCCACTTCAATGGTTTCAAGAATTCCGGGAACCAATGACTTAAAAGTTGTAAATACTCCGTCCGACGGGGCATTAAGAAGCATTTCCACCGCCATAGGCGTGTTCTCCGTTGCGCCTCCCTCCGAACTTGCAGGCATGATAATCGAAACACAGCCCAATGTGTTTGTAAATTCGTCAACCACATTAACCGTCAAAGGTTATGATAAATACTTCAATCCTGTATCAGTCGACCCAAACAGCATCAACTGGAGCGTTTCCGGTATCAAGGGAAGCTTTGCGGGAAATGTTTTCCGTGCTGAGTCTTCGGGTATCGGCACCATAACGGCAACAGTAAACGGAATAAAGGCAAGTACAACCATACGGGCTTTGGAAGCACCAAACAAACTTATTTTAAGCACCACAAAGCTCAATCTTTTGAAAGGAAGTTCATATTCTTTTACCGTCAAGGGCGTTGACAACAACGGCTACAGTTCATATATAAATTTTGCTGACATCAACTGGACAGTCAATGGAGATATAGCAACCATTGAGAAAAATAAAATTACTGCCGTAAAACCCGGCACCGGATATATAGAAGCTGCTTTCGGCGATGCCCGGGCCTATTGTGCCGTATCGGTTGCATCGGAGTCTACGTACCTTGTAGACGATTTCGAAAAGAAAAACGGTTCATTTGAAACCGTGCCTGCGAATTTGCCGGGAAGCTATGAACTTTCTTCAGAAGTAAAAAAATCAGGCAATTACTCCGGGAAACTCAGTTATGACTTTTCATATCTCGAGGGTACCAGGGCTGCATACCTGGTGTTCCCCAACGGAGGCATTGACCTTGACGGCAACACTGTCGAAATTACCATGATGGTAAACAATCCCCAGCAAAACCCCAATTGGCTTAGAGCGGAAGTAATTGACTCCGGCGGTCAAAAGCATCTTGTTGATTTCACCAGGGACCTTACCTGGACCGGATGGGGCCGGGTATTTGCTTCACTGAGAGACATTAAGTCTCCGGCCAAGCTTACGAAAATATATGTTGTTCAGGTCAATCCTGTACCTTCTTCCGGTTGTATTTACATTGACGACCTCAGTTTAGTCAAGGCAACCTTCCCGGAAATTAACGAAAGCACCATTCCAAAAGACGTTGTTCTTTCCGACAGGGACAACAAAGAGGCAGCTTTGAACAAAGATTCAATCAAAATCTCCGTTTTTTCCGGAAAAAGCAACCCCGAAAACATGTTGCAAAAGCTTTTAAACACAAAATTCTACAACAAAGTTAAGGCTGACGGTTACATGAAAAGCATTCAGGACATCTCAAACATAAACACCAATACCCACGTGGATATAGGCGGGACCCGACTGATTACGCTCAACACTACTGATAAAAGCATAAGAACAAGTGCTTCAGGCCAATGGCAGTGGTTCTTTGACAAGCTTAATTCCCACACGGGAGATAATATATTCATATTTATGAAAAACTCTCCGGATACATTCGTTGACCCGCTGGAAGCAAAATTGTTCAAGGATATCCTGATTGAACACAAAGAAAAAACCGGAAAGAATATTTGGGTCTTCTATGGCAACAGCTCTGAAACATACTATGCCGACAACGGAATTAAATACTTTGGTGTTGCAGGATTAAACATTGGCGGGCTTACTCCCGACAATGCGAAAAACGTAAAATACATTGAAATAACTGTAAATGGAAAAGAAGTAAGCTACCAATACAAATCTCCGCTTAAATAAGGCAACCTTAAATTTAAATTAATCAAATCAAAATTGTATTTCAATCCGCTGCAATAAATTATTGCCGATTTAATCCAAGGCGCTGAAAGTCTGGTTAAATCGGCAATAATGTTTATCATACAGTGTTAATTTAAAATTAATATTAACGTCAATAAAATTATCCATACAGTATTTCAAAAATTTTCGAACCGGTTGCTTCATTTTTAATTACAGTTTACAGATAATCTCTTTCAAATATGCCTCGAATTCTTCTTTCAAGTCATCTCTTGCCAGAGCAAACTCCACCGTTGCTTGTAAGAATCCAAGTTTGTTTCCCACATCGTAACGCTTTCCGATAAAATCATAAGCGTACATTTCTTCCTCTCCCATCAGCTCTCTTAATGCGTCTGTCAGCTGAATCTCTCCTCCCTTGCCGGGTTTTGCATTCTCAAGATAATCGAAAATCCTTGGAGTAATAATATATCTTCCCAGGATGGCTATATTGGACGGTGCACTGGCTGTGTCAGGCTTCTCCACAAGATCTTTCACCTTGTACACCCTGTCACTCACAATCTCCCCGCCCACTATACCATACTTGGATACTTGATCTTCGGGAACTTTCTGTACTCCCAAAACCGTTGTTCTGTACTTATCATACACATCCATCAATTGTTTGATGCAAGGCACCTCTGAATCCACAATATCATCGCCTAACAGCACTGCAAAAGGCTCGTTGCCAATAAAGGACTTTGCACAATATATGGCATGTCCCAGACCTTTTGCTTCTTTTTGTCGTATGTAATGTATGTTTGCCAAGTTTGATATATCTTGAACCAGCTTAAGAAGGTCATGGTTTCCTTTTTTTTTAAGCTCCTGCTCCAGCTCATATGATTTGTCAAAGTGGTCTTCTATCGCTCTTTTGCTTCTTCCCGAAATAATTATAATATCTTCTATACCTGACTTTATGGCTTCTTCAACAATATATTGAATTGTAGGCTTGTCAACAATAGGAAGCATTTCTTTGGGCTGCGCTTTTGTGGCGGGTAGAAATCTGGTTCCCAGACCTGCTGCAGGAATTATTGCTTTTCTGACTCTCAAGATATTTACACCTCTCTTCATCCTTTTGAAAAGTTCATTGACAATTTCTATTTTATCAGAGAAAAACATTATTTCCAACATATATTCAAAAGTATTTTTTATTCATACGTACATTTTTGTTATTGTTTGTAAACATAATATAGATTATAAATTTTCTGTTTTATTGTCCATTTTTCCTTTTTATACTGTCAAAAAGTTCGCGGGCTGGGGGAATGAACACCGTGATTGTCAAAACAAATTTAAAATTGATTGAAATCATCAAAGATATATACACAAGATCCAGGGATGATGACGTACCTGCACTGGCAGCACAACTAACCTATTATTTTATCCTTGCTCTTTTTCCATTTTTAATTTTTCTGATTACACTTTTAAGCTACACACCCATAACCGGGGAAGAGGCAATGAATTTTTTCGCCCGGATACTCCCGCCACTTGCTTTTAACGCGGTATTGGACGTTGTAAACGAGATAACCGCTTCTCCCAGGGAAACTTTCCTGTCCTTCGGCATGATAGCCGCTTTATGGGCATCCTCCAACGGAATGAAGGCCGTTATAAGAGGAATAAACAAGGCTTACGACCAAAAGGAAACCCGTCCGTTTTGGATGGTAAGGTTAATATCCCTGGTTGCGGTAATTATTCTTGCCTTCACTGTTATTTTTTCGTTGGCACTCTTGTTATTTGGAGAAACTGCAGAAAAGGAATTATTTTATCATTTTAGATTTCCGAATATCTACAGGGGGGTTTGTACGACCGTCAGGTTTCTCTTACCTGTAATCTTGATGTTTTGTGTGTTCATCCTGCTTTACATGCTGACACCCAGCCGGCGGCTTTCTTTAAAAGAGGTTCTGCCCGGTTCCGCATTTTCGGCTCTAAGCTGGATATTGGTCACCACACTCTTTTCATTATATATAAACAACTTTGCGGACTTTTCCAAAATGTACGGAAGCATAGGCGGGATAATAGCGCTCCTTGTCTGGCTGTATTGGATAAGTATAATAATAATGCTGGGCGGAGAATTAAACGCTTCCCTCGCGCAAAAAAAAGAATAGAGCAAGCAAAAGCAAACAAAAAAACAGCCCGCAAACTCCAAATGCAGGCTGCTTTTATTTTTCATCATATTAATCCGCCGTGTAAGGCAGCAAAGCAATATGTCTTGCCCTCTTTATGGCAACTGTCAACTGGCGCTGATGTTTTGCACAGTTTCCGGATATTCTTCTTGGCAATATCTTGCCTCTTTCGGAAATGTACTTCTTCAGCTTGGCCACATCTTTGTAATCTATTCTCTCCACTTTATCAACACAGAAGGCACAAATTTTCTTTTTTGCCCTTCTGACCTTTACAGGAGTTTTAACATCAGTTTTATCTACCTCTTTATTGTTCTTATCCTTCTTAGGAGTTGACATAACGCGACCAATGCCTCCTTTCTCAACCTTTTAATTACTCCGCTTTACAATTTCCCATATGATCTTCAGAATGGAAGTTCGTCATCATCGTCCAAAGGATAAAATCCATCCGTCGGCTCCGCAATTTCCGCTGCAGGCTTTATATCTTCCATTCCCTGGCTCTTTTTGCCCTCGGCAAAATATAATTCTTCCGCAATCACTTCGGTTACATAATGCCGTTTTCCTTCATTATCATCCCACGTACGAGTCTGCAATCTTCCAACAACTACCACCTTAAGACCCTTCGTAAAATACTTTGAGCAAAATTCTGCGCTTTTGTCCCAGGCCACAATAGGGAAAAAATCCGTCTGCCTTTCCTCCCCCTGCCGTGCAAAACGCCGGTCGACCGCCAGTGTAAAGCTTGCCACAGGAGTATTGTTGACAGTTGTATATCTAAGCTCAGGGTCTCTGGTGAGTCTTCCCATTAAAATAACCTTGTTCATAATTTCACCTTATTTTTCCCTTTTGACAATAATATCTTTAATTATACCGTCGGTTATTCTGAAAATTCTTTCGAGCTCGCGTGGAAAATTGGAATCGGCAGTGAAATTCGCCAAAACATAATACCCCTCATTAAAATGATCGATAGGGTAAGCAAGCTTCCTTTTGCCCCATTCATCTATACTCTCCAATTGGGCTGAAGCTTCAATTGTGCCTTTGATTTTTTCAACCAAGGCTTTTGTCTCTTCTTCACTCAATTCAGGATTAATGATAAAGATAGTTTCATATTTTCTCGTCATTCGACTTCACCTCCTTCTGGACTAAACGGCCCTGTTTCACAAGAACAGAGCAAGGATTCACAGTCGTTAATTTTATCACATTTTTTTTACATGTACAACTCTTTTTATTAAATTATTATTAAATTAATTAAAATTTCATTTACTTATAACGAAAGATTTATTATAATTGAAACAATCTCTCAATATAATTTGTCTATATAATTAGTTGTTTTATGTATAACTATTTTTAATAGTTGACGCATTCAGTGTGTTCCAAAGGGGCTCTCTGTTTTACGCGCTTGTTCTGTTTCTTTGGAATATAATGTAAATCGATAGCTGAATGTGTAAAAACTGTTCCCAAAACACTAGTTATATGGTATTATATTATTATATATAAGTATAAAATTATTAATTGAATATTATTCAAGCTAAAAAATAAGTTATCCTACTGCTTTGTACGAACAGATGTTTGTGATAATAAGATTGGTCAACAACTTTTTATTCGACATTTCACCAACACTGTAAACACGACTCCAAACTCGTTGGACTCGTTTGAAACCTTAAAACCTGTGAAGTGATTTGTATTGTTATACATCCTTCGGAAAGGGTGAGATAAACGTGTCAAAGAAGACTTCAAATAAAAATAAAAGTAAAAAGAAGCCCGGTTTTTTTACTTTATTGCTTTTTTCCCTAATTGCCGGTGCAGCTTTGGTCTGGCCTACTCACATATTGTTTTCCTATTACGCTGAAAATCCTCTTCCCAATGTTCCTTTAATCTTGTTTGCTTCAATACACAGCGGAATTTTGTATGTTATAATATTTCAGGTCTCAGGCATATTGATAAGAAATTATTCCGTGGAGCGTGCAAATGAAAAGGAACTTAAAAACTTTAAAGATTTTACGGACACAATTCACAGGGCAGTAACGGAAATCGAAGCGTATCAAACCCTCTACGAGTTTATACAAAAAATTCGTGTGAGCAGCCGCATAACACTGTTCTACCGAAGGGAAGTATCTTCAAGTGAAATAGTATGGGAGAGACTTACAAAGGAAAGATTCCCTCTTTGCACCATGGAACCCAGGAACTGTCCTGTGGTCAAGTATGGGCGGGAATGTCTGGTAAAGAACATTGCCACAGACATACCATGTGCCAACCAGCTTCCGGAGCATAAATCAGGAAGCTACATTTGTCTGCCGATAACCGAAGGAAATATAACATTGGGAATTTTACAGCTTTATTCAAAATCAAAAAATTACTTTGATGAAGCTCTAATATCGAAAGTCAAATCTTACATAGAAGTCGCCAAGCCGGTTATCAGCAGTAAAAGGACATTGCACCAGCTTAGAAAGAATGCCACCACTGACAAACTTACCAAGCTTTACAACAGGAGATTTCTGGAACAGTATCTTGACAATCAGCTTGAAATTACCGGCTTCTCAAATCAAAAATTAAGCGTCATCATGATGGACATTGACAACTTCAAACGGATAAACGATACTTACGGACATAATGCCGGCGATGCCGTCCTGGTTACATTTGCACGAGTTATTTTGCGTTGTTTAAGGCAAACCGACCTTGTTGCCCGTTATGGAGGAGAGGAATTTATAGCAATACTTCCGTCCTCGGACACCAAAAACGCCTATGACATAGCAGAACGTATCAGGGAATCCATAGCTGCGGAACCCATGCCCAAAATAAATGATGTCCAGCTCCCCAATATAAGCTGCAGCTTCGGAGTCTCAACCTACCCCACCCATGCAAAAAACAAAAATGACCTGATAAAAGCTGCGGATATAGCCTTGTACAAAGCAAAACAGGCAGGCAAAAACCGAGTCATCACCTACTCTGAGGGTATGGAAATGTAGAGTAAACCGTAATTCCCTGTATTATTGTTTCATGGATATTCAGACTTCTGTCCAATATTACAATATCTGCATCTTTTCCTTCTGACAGGCTTCCCTTCCTGTCAAAAATGTTTATAAGTTTGGCAGGATTTGTTGAAGCCATTTTTATTGTATCCTCAAGGCTGAATCCCAATTTTTTCACCATATTTCCGATACCGTCTGCCATCGTAATGGTACTTCCGGCCAACACACCGTTTTCAAAAACGGCCGCACCGTCTTTAACTGTAATCATGCTTTCTGCAAACTCAAGTTTTCCCTCTCCGAGTCCGGCCGCCAAAATAGAATCGGTTACAAGAACCACCCTGTCCGGTGTTTTACACTTGACAACCATTTGAATTACCGCTCCATGCACATGTATCAGGTCGGGAATTATTTCCACAGTGACATCGTCGCTGTCCAACGCCGCTCCTGCAAGCCCCGGCTCCCTGTGATGAATACCTGTCATTGCATTAAAAAGGTGAGTGACATGTTTAAAACCATTTTTAAAGGCTTCTTTCGCCCCGGCAAAATCAACACCGGAATGTCCCGCACTAAAAATTATGTCTTCTTTGAACTTTCGGATAATTTCCTCAATTTTGTCCAATTCAGGCGCAGCCGTAACAAGCTTTATATTATTTCCTGATTTTTCAACAAGTTCATCGATTAATTTCACATCAGGCTCCAGTATATATTCCGGCGGGTGAGCTCCCCTGTATTTTGGGTTTATAAACGGCCCCTCCAGGTTAATGCCGGCTATTTTGGCACCATCCAATCCTCTTTCCACGGCAAGACGGATATTCTCAACGGCACGGCAGATATTCTCCCTGGAATCAGTCATAACTGTAGCAAGAAAAGACGTAACTCCTTTGGATGCAAGAAACAAAGACAGCTCATTTAACCGGCCCGGGTCTGCCTTTATAATATCGACACCTGCCGCTCCATGCATGTGTACATCAATAAATCCCGGAACAACATAAAAGCCTTCAGCATTCAGGACTTCATAGTCCGTTTCCGAAACTTCAATATTCTTACCAATCTTTGCAATTTTCCCACCGGCAATCAATATATCATTTACTTCAAAACCTTTTTGACTGTCTAAAACAAGTCCGTTTTTTACAAGCTTCATTTTTTCCATCCACATCCACCTTTGTTTTTCATGTTTGGTTTATCTCTTATGATTTTTACATATAATAAATTTAAATAATTCAGAATAAAAATAACTGTAATATTTTAATCGGTTATGGTATTATATTATCATAACATTTGCGTTTTTTTCCAAGGTATAAGTACCAATTTCACTTATTCTGCTTTTTATTCGCGTTTTATCCGCATTGTTGAAAATAAAATAAAGTTTTGTTTTGAATTTGTCGATTTTGTTTAAGAAAAAATATTACCAAAAATAAATACGCAAAGAAGAGGTATGATAGCGATGAACACAACAGCAAATATTGACGAGGTTTACAAGGTTATCAATGCAGAGCATCATGATCCGTTCAGTGTGCTGGGAATGCACCGTCTGGAATCTGAGAATGCAATGGTCGTAAGGGCATATCTGCCAAATGCAAAAGAAATAGAAGTAGTGGAACTCTCCAAAAACAACACATACCCAATGGAGAAAATCGACGAGAGGGGCTTTTTTGAGGTTGTAATAAAAGACAGGAATGACTTTTTCAAGTATAACCTGAGGGCCACCGACTACGTAGGCAACACTTTTACCTTTTACGACCCTTACTGTTTCATGCCCGTGATCTCTGACTATGACCTTTATTTATTCAATGAGGGCAACCATCATAAAATCTACGAAAAGCTTGGTACCCACAGAATGACTATTGACGGTGTTGAAGGCACACTTTTTGCCGTTTGGGCCCCCTGTGCAAAACGCGTAAGTGTTGTGGGAAATTTCAACCAGTGGGACGGCCGCAGGCACCAAATGAGAGTGAGAGGAAGTTCCGGAGTATGGGAGTTGTTTATTCCGGGTGTTGGTGAAGGCGAGCTTTACAAATATGAAATAAAGACACCTCACAACGAAATTTACATCAAAGCCGACCCCTATGCTTTTTATTCGGAACTTCGGCCAAATACAGCTTCCATCGTGTATGATATTGAAGGATATGAATGGCATGACGCAGACTGGATGCGTGAAAGAGACAGCAGCAATTCCTTTGACAAGCCCATATCCATATACGAAGTGCATCTTGGCTCATGGAAAAGAGTCTCCAACGATGAAAACGGCTTTTACTCATACAGGGAACTTGCAGATATGCTGGTAGAGTATGTGAAATACATGGGTTACACCCATATTGAACTTCTGCCGATTGCAGAACATCCTTTTGACGGTTCGTGGGGATACCAGGTTACAGGATATTATGCAGCAACCAGCAGATACGGACAGCCAAAAGATTTTATGTATTTTGTGGACAAATGCCACCAAAACGGCATAGGAGTTATAATCGACTGGGTACCGGCTCATTTTCCCAAAGACGGCCACGGTCTGGCAAGATTTGACGGCACAGCCCTGTATGAGCATTACGACCCCAAACAAGGCGAGCATCCTGACTGGGGAACTCATATATTCAATTACGGAAGAAATGAAGTTAAAAACTTCTTAATTGCCAATGCCATGTTCTGGTTCGATAAATACCATATTGACGGACTTAGGGTTGACGCAGTGGCATCCATGCTCTATCTGGATTACGGCAAAAAGGACGGGGAATGGATACCCAATCGCTGGGGAGGAAAAGAAAACGTCGACGCCATTGAGTTTATGAGGCAGCTGAATTCAACCGTGTTCCAATACTTCCCCGGTGTTATGATGATCGCTGAGGAATCCACAGCCTGGGCTTTAGTAACCAAACCTCCTTACACAGGTGGTCTTGGCTTCTCGTACAAATGGAACATGGGCTGGATGAACGACTTTTTGCGCTATATGAGTATGGACTCGGTATACAGAAAGTACCATCAAAATCTTATAACCTTCTCCCTGATGTACGCTTTCTCGGAAAACTTTATACTTGTACTCTCCCATGACGAAGTAGTACACGGCAAATGCTCCATGATAAACAAAATGCCGGGAGATTACTGGCAAAAGTTTGCGGGCCTGCGTGCAAGCTACGGTTACCTGTACGGCCATCCCGGCAAGAAACTTCTTTTCATGGGGGGAGAATTTGCACAGTTTATTGAATGGAACTACAAGCAAAGCCTTGACTGGTTCCTGCTGGATTATGACATGCATAAGAAAATGCAGGATTATGTACGGGACCTCAACAAGCTTTACAGAAGCGAAAAAGCACTGTATGAAGTTGATTTCCATTATGATGGCTTTGAATGGATAGATTGCAACGATACGGAACACAGCATTATTTCCTTTATGAGAAAGGGCAAGGACTGGCATAATTCTCTCATATTTGTGTGCAACTTCACTCCCGTGCCCCATGAAGACTACCGCATTGGTTCGCCTTTTAACACCACTTATGATGAGATTTTCAACAGCGACTGGGAAAAATACGGCGGAAGCAATGTCGGAAACTTCGAGCCTATTAAGGCTGAAGAGATAAGCATGCACAACAAACCTTATTCCATGAGGCTTCGCATTCCGCCGCTTGCAACAATTGTGCTAAAGCCAAGGTTTGACAGGAAGGATTAACTCTAATTAATTGCCACTTTGACCGGGCTTCTCAACCAGGTTGAAGTGGCAATTATAATATCACGAAGCCATCATGATATTATATTCATGATATTATATTTAAGTTCAAAAATTCCATAAGTTTTATAGTTAAAAATGCTTTCTGAAACTATTGTATATTCTTAGAAAAAGGGAAGTTGTAAAATAAAATGCCGTAATATATAGAAAACTCATGGTAATCCATTGTAAAATGTTTAATAACCAAAGAAAAACATTAGCAAAGGAGTACCATGAGTTATATATGAATAA
>Ga0134091_1000212_pt1 | contig 57522 bp, 59 predicted proteins | sample 2_5taG_FD_94451 | JGI IMG/M metagenome (GOLD analysis project Ga0134091, IMG submission 94451) | Switchgrass degrading microbial communities from high solid loading bioreactors in New Hampshire, USA - 2_5_20_6_A2 metaG | ecosystem: Engineered > Bioreactor > Semi-continuous > Anaerobic >...
ACTGCCCTTGGCCTGTCGGATGAAGAATTTAGGATTGAAATCTCCAATGCTTTTGATAAATGGTTAGGCGGTAAGAAGCCTGATAGATCTTAGTGCTGTCTGCCAGCGTTTGACGCTTACGGACAAACCTCTTCTAATAGATACAGAAGCAGTAATTTTAGAGTCAGAAGAAGTGCAAACATACTCTTTAAGCGATTTGAAAAGTGATGCTAAATATTTAAGGTTAGATACCAAGTTTTCAGTATCAGAAGCAACAAAGTCAAATTATAGACCAAAGGTTAAAGCAAGGGTTGAAGTATCTTATAAGAATACAGACCTAACAAATGATATTTTCTACATTATCTTAAATAGAGATTTGAAAGTATCAGAAACCTCTTATAAGAATAGTTCTCAATTACAGTTAAAAGGTAATGACATAGAATCAATCAATATTACTATTACTAATAACTCAACAACTGAAATTGAATTGCTATCTACTACTTTATACCAGAGTAAAGACCTATCACCTATGCAGTTGGTAACTGTTCTAAAAGAACAGACAATAGCAGCAGATGTCATACAAGCAACATCCACTTTTTCAGATAGCCTATTTACTCAACTACTTCAAACTGCAGTAATGTCTATGACTACACGAAATGCTAATCTTGGTGATGAGGTGAATTATATCAGGGTAGAAGATTGGACTATGAGTTTCTTTACAGCAACCTTGGGTAGTGAAACAGAGCAATTTTCTATAACAACTACCACAGCAGGTTATCAAACTACTACTCACTACTGGTATGCTGTAATAGAAGGACCTGATGCTTATAAATACATAACAACAGTAGACCCAAGAAGTAAATATCCTGATATTTCAGATAGTGATAGAAATGCGTTCAAGTTAATGGTTTATAAACCATCTACTTTATCAAAGAAAATGAGTATAGAGTTTGCTGAAAATAACGAGGGATACACAGTACCAACAATAGTATATGGTGTGGGTACAAGTTCAGCAGAGGGTAGTAGGCTTGGAAAGGGTTTCACATTTAAAGACCAAAATGGATTTTATCATATCTATGAAAAAGAAGATGGAAGTGGTTCAGTTGGTATTGTTATGGACAAAGATGGGGTGCATATTGTAGGTTGGGCAGACCAGCACTGTGAGTATATCACTTTTAAGGATAATGGGATAAAATTCAAGTTTGCTGGTGAGCCAGAACAAAAATTTGAATATGTGATAGATGAAGTTACAGAAAAAATTTCAGGGTATATTCAAAATTCTCTATACCTTACGACTGTAGGATATGAAGCAGGCACAGTATAAAGTAAATGGACATAAAAAGGAAAACTGGACATAAATAGAGGGAGTTAAAAAGACTATAGTAGAGGGGTTAATAAAAGTAGTAAAAAAAAGTTCGAGTACATGGCGTCAACTCAAACAAGAAAGACAATAAGAAAGGGGTTGTGATAAGTGGAAATACAAAAAGAGTTAGACTGGGACTGGTATTGGTTGGGTTATAGTATGGGTGTAAATAGTAGAAAGAGAATAAAAGCATCACCAGATAGGATAACTAACATAGGAAAGCAAGGTGTCATCACAATCCCAACAGAACAACAAAAAACATCTTTTTTCATAGGTTTAATGGTAGGTAGAAGAAAGATAATAAATAATCTCAATGTTATAAACATATTAACAACCATAGGGCGAAATGGACTATCTAATGCTGATATGCTAACTTTAGGCACTGTTGAAGTAAGCGGTGAAAGAGGTTACTTTGTTGATATACCAGTATATATAAATAAAAATGTTGCAGATAACAGAGGTGTAGCAGGTTTTCAACTAAAAATGTATTATGACGAGAATTATTTAGAGTTTGTAAGTATAACAAAGTCATCATATTGGACAGGTAGTTTTATAAGTGATACTTCAACAGCAGGGTTGATATTAGCGCAAGGTGTCAAGGAAGTAGCAGATAAGCAAGATGTGATAATTTGCACAGTAAGGTTTATAGTAAAGAGTGATGTGCCAAGTGGGGTTAAAAAGATACCATTAACACTTCAGGGTAGAGTTGGAACTGGTCAAGGTTCAGAACTATTGACGCTTATAAATGATGTACTATATTACATAACACCAATTAAACTTCAAAATGGTGCTATTTTGCTTGAAGAGGTAGAGAAAGAACCAATAGGTAGTATAGTTTATCCGAGTTCAGGAACAGCAACTATAGGCACAGGTAACACCACAGTATCTTATGACTTCACAGCCACAGTAGGAAGTCCAGTAGGTATGACAGGTGGTGGTGTAAGTGCTTGGGTTAATGTTTACCTTGACGGTCAGTTAATAGGACAGCAGAGGGTAGAGTTAGAAGATGGTGAGAAGAATTACAGGGGTAAAATACCAATTACATTACCAAATCTAAAAACGGGTAAAATCACTTATGAAATAGTAGTAGAAGATGAAGATGGTTTCCATTATGTGTTTATCAAGGCAGGAGCCCTATTTATCCTTGAAAGTGAAGTAAAGAGAGAAGAAGTAAATGAGTTAAGTGATTTAAGTAGATTAAAGGTATTAAACGCAGATATACAGTTAGGCTCAATATTGACAATGAAGTTTAACGAAGTAGTAGAGCCAATAGATTTGAATGGTGAATTAAATACTACTGTTAAAGTGGGTAGTTTAATGATAATTAAATTAGAAACACCAACAGAACCATTTAACCCAGAAGAGCAGGATATGATAGCAGGGTTGAAATTAGGTAGTATAACGATAATAAAGGGGGTTTAAGATATGGCGGATTTAAGAATAGCACCATATATAACATTAGAGCAAGGTGATACAGGTGATGTATATGCTAATGTCTTCACACCGTTTGGGCAGTTTATAGCAACCTTGCCTTTTGATAATATGTTTATGCTAAATCAAAAGAGTTTATTTGGTAGTAAGATATATGGTTTAGGTAATCAGCATCTTTCAACAAATAGTTATGGAATTAGTTCAGTAAATAAGTTGTATTTTTACTTTTTTACTACAACAACAGGTTCAACAGTAGATAATAAAGGTAAAATTCCGAGTTTTATGGATTATTTGCTTGATATAGATGAAAGTAAGTTAGTCGCTTATGCTTGTGATGTTACCGTATTAGATAGTGGGAAACCTAAGCAGGGTATTACAAAGGAAAGAGAAGGAATTATAAATTCACCAGTAGCAATAACAGGTTGCACTATGTATTGGCCCGCAGGTTATGGAACAGGAGATATAAATGCAATGGCTGTATCATTGGTAGATTTATCGACCTTAAAGACACTTTCAGCATCAAATGCAAGAAATTCAGCAGTATTTGGTGGTGTGCAATTTTATGTAACCAGTAATTACACAGGATATAAAGAACAATATGGGTACTTAAAACCTGGGACAGAAGATTTTACAACAGAAGAAGAAATGCTAATAAAAGTAAGCAATACGACATATTTATATAATCTTGTAACAGGTGAATATTCAGTGTGGGGAGGTACTTTTCCAACAAACTTACCTTTTTATGGTGTAAATTATGTTAAAGTAGAGGATAAAATATATTATGCTTCACCTTATGGTTCTTCACAGTATAGAGTTACAGAAGTTGATTTAACAGCAAAGACAGCAAGACATGGCAGTGGAGGTTATAATGTCAATTATATGAGTTCTGCAATTCTTATTGGTGAAGATATTTATTTTCAGACAGCAAGAACAAATGCAACAATAACATTGAAGAAGTTAAATGTATCAACTTTAGCAATAGACTCAACAACAATAACAGTAGAGTTACCATCTTATATAACAACAACAAATAGAAATGCAGCTTGTCTAACGCAGTTTGATAATGGTGATTTTGGACTACTTGATGGTGCAAGTGGTATATGTTACAGATTTACTGATTTAGAAGATATTGAGGGTAGTGTAATTGATGTCTTCTTTACAGGTGCAACAGCAGGTTATCCAGCAGTACCTATTGCAAATGGTGTTAATACTTTGTTTTTGGGTATTAGTCAGAGCGGTTTCTTCCTAAATGCTACTATTGCAGGTAAAAATAGTGGTGACTACAAGTTTATTCTTGCAGATGGTCGCTATGGTCCAGTTATCGCACATAACAAGTTTGAAACTTCTTATAATAAGTTTGAAACAGCAGAACTAACAAGTTCATTTATGATAACAGCATCAACTTTATAAAATTAGAGAAAACTTACATAATTTAGACTACCTTTCAATGAGGTAGTCTATTTTTATTCAGATATACGATAGCAGTCAGTAACCACGCCATTTTTAACTTTATATATGGTAGTAAGTCTCAAATTATCTGCATTATAATCAATAAAAACATCATAACAACCTACACCTTTTATTTTAGACCATACCTTATGCCTTACTATCCTTACTTCATATGGTATCTTACTATTCATCATATCCTGATACTTGATAGCCTTATATTTTGCCACTTCTTTACCTATGAAACTACTTAAAAATAACATAAAACAAACTACTATAACTTTTTTCACTACTACCACTCCCCTCCCCTATTATATCATAAAAAGTGGTAGTAAAAAGTGGGGGTTTTTGAGGGTGAAAAATGTCCCACTTTAATTTTTTTTGAAAAATAGTGCTTGAAAGACGTGGTTTTTAGAAAAAGAAAAATAGAGTAAAAGTAAAAAGTGGGGGTAAATTATAATGAAAAGTTTTTAGATTGTAATGGCATAAGTTGTAAATAACTTCAAATATTCAACGGTTGATAAGTGTTAAGTTTTACTTAATAACACTGGACATAAATTATAATTTAAATGAGACATTTTATAATTTAAATACTATATTTTATAAAAGATTGAACATGTTTTATAAAACAAATAATAGGTTTTATAATAGTTGGATTTTTTGCTCTTATTGGTGATTAAGGGAAGTCAGTTTATAAAAGTATCACAAGTGCTATTTTATATCCTAATGAGGTGAAAAAATCCACAATAAAACCATTGAAAGTCTGATGTTTCAATGGTTTTATTGTTATCTGTATTAACTTACAGTATCAACGATTTGCTGTTTTTCAAGAAAATCACGAATAAATTTATCAAGGGTAGGTCGCGAGATTTTAAGTTGTTTGGCAAGTTGTACCTTGGTGACTTCTCTACTCATATAACGAGCATAATGCTTATCAAAGTCCTTGATAGTTTTAGCCTTACTGCCTTTATACTTACCTTGGGTTTTGGCTATTGCTATGCCTTCCCTTTGACGCTCCAGTAGGTTTTCACGCTCAAACTGTGCTATGGCTGCTATCATAGTGAGTAATAGAGTGCCAGTTGGGGTTGAAGTGTCGAGATTTTCTTTAAGTGAAACCAAATGCACACCTTTAGATTTAAGTAAATCGACTATTTCAAGTAAATCTTTTGTACTTCTTGCTAACCTCGAAAAGTCCAACACATAGACAATATCACCATCACGAACAAATTCAAGCATATCTTTAAGTTTAGCTCTATTAGTATCCTTAGCAGAGACTTTCTCAACAAAATACTTCTCAATATCATATTGCTTTAATGCTTCTACTTGTCTTGCTTCATTTTGCTCTACTGTACTTACTCTTATATAACCAACTTTCACTACTAACACCACCTATCTACTTTTGTCACATGATAACTCCGATGTAAAGAATCGTCAAGGATTTTCTTTACAAAGTGTAAAAATAATAGTTAAACCAATATCATTTTTACTTTTAATATAATGTAAATTCAGGGTATGCCTACTTTACAGTAAGAATCTTTTTTATTTCATATACATTTACACTACTCATAGATTATAATAGACATATGAGAGGTGTGACATGTTATGAAAGTAACAAGAGATAAAATCAGCAAAGTGGCAATTTATTTGAGAAAGAGTAGAGTTGAAGAAACAGAAACCGATTTATTAAACCATAGAATCCTATTAGAAGATGTCTGTAAAGAAAACCTTTGGAAGTATGACATCTATATGGAAAAGGGTAGTACAAGCAGCCAAGATATCGAGATAAGGGATGCTTGGACTCAATTATGTGAAAACATCAGTAATTATGACGGTGTTTTAGTTGTTGAGCAAGCAAGAATCAGCCGAAGTCTTGAAGATAGTGCAATGGTAAAGCGTGTGCTGATTCAAGCAGGTGTTTATCTGATAATTCATAAACATATTTGGGATTTATCAGACCCAATCTATTCAAAAATGTATGACTTCAATTCTTTTGTTGGTAGCATGGAGTATTCTGAAACTAATCATAGACTTCAACTTGGTAAGAAAATGAGGTTCTTACAGGGTAAGTGGGTTAATGGCCCTGCTCCTTATGGTTATAAATATAATCGTGAGGTAAAAAAGTTAGAAATAAACCCAGTAGAAAAGGAAACGTATTACTACATAAAGCACCGATTTTTAGTAGATGAGTGGTCGACTAACCAAATAGCTTATGACTTAAATAGGCGTGGTAGAGAAGCAAAAGAAAAAGGTGAGAAAAGTCCCTGGTTGACGAGGAAAAATAATTATTGGAAGAATAAGACAATCATTGACTTGCTTACTAATATGGTGCACCTTGGTGTTGTTGTATCAGGTAAAGAGAAGGGTAGTCTTCATAAAGATAGAAAGGGTAAATCAGCCACACCATACCAAAAATTAGATAAGTCAGATTGGAAAGTAGTGCAAGGCGAACATACTGCACTTAAAACACCAGAGGAACACACTCTTATACTATATAGACTACAAAAGAGTAGATTAAATAGTGTAAGTAAATGCAAAACCAGGAAGATATATAGTCTATCTGGTTTAGTTGTTTGTGGTTTATGTGGTAGTCTGATAGGCATTATACATAAAGATACAGACGATAAAGACTACTTAAAGAAGTGTCACTATAAGGATGCCTTTGGGGTAAAGTGTCCTAACAAAAGCATAAGACTTGATTATGTGGAAGATGCTCTTTTAGATGAAATAAAGCAGCAACAGACCATAGTAGAGCAGATAACCACAGTAGAAGATTACAAGCAAGAACTTATGCGTATAAGAAATCAAGAACTTTCAGAGTTAAAGGATAGAAAGTTAAAACTTGAAAGAGTTCTGAAAGTTATTTATGACAGTTACGAGCAAGGTGTTTATAGTGTTCAAGAGTTCCTTGAAAGGCGTAAAGATAAAGAGGAAGAACTGGAAACGGTGAGGGTATCAATAGATGCCTTAAAAAGTAGAGAGGAAGAGTTGATAAAAAGCATTGAGCAAGACAGGGTAGCAAGATATAAAGCAGTAATTGAGGAGTACAACAGAGATGATACAACACCTGAAAGAAAAAATGAACTGTTAAAGGGTATCATAGACAAAATCGTTTATACAAGAGCAGGTGAAAAAGGTACAACCTTTAATCTCGAAGTGAAGTTCAAGGCATAAGTATGTAAAACTTGTCAACAATAATAAGAAAAATGATGAAAGGTGGTGTTGCCCAATGATAAATGATTCAAAAGTACCCAATAGACTGATTTCTGAAAAATCACCATACCTTTTGCAGCACGCATATAACCCTGTAAATTGGTATCCTTGGTGTCAGGAAGCCTTTGATAAGGCAAGACAGGAAGATAAGCCTGTCTTTCTTTCTATTGGGTATAGCTGAATTTTTGGTCACAATAGGACTTGTCACTGGTGCCATGTGATGGAAAGGGAAAGTTTTGAGGATAAAGAGGTGGCAGAGCTTCTCAATGAGTATTTTGTACCCGTTAAAGTGGACCGGGAGGAGCGCCCGGACATCGATCATGTGTATATGACCGTGTGCCAGGCAATGACCGGTCAGGGCGGCTGGCCTCTTACAATTATAATGACACCTGACAAAAGACCATTTTTTGCAGGCACCTATTTTCCGAAAACCGATCGTTACGGCAGACCTGGTCTTATCAGTATACTGAACAGCGCACAGAGAGCATGGAAAGAGAAAAGAAATGACCTCGTGCTTGCCGGGAAACAGATAACGGACGCTGTTTATTCTGAAGACAATACCGAACACAGCGCATTAAGCGAAACAATAATTGAAAAGGCATACAGCCAGCTTGAAAGCTTTTTTGACCCGGAATACGGGGGCTTTGGAAATGCACCTAAATTCCCTTCCCCGCATAATTTACTGTTCCTGCTCAGGTACTGGTATGCAGCAAAAAACAAAAAGGCCCTGGATATGGTTGAAAAAACCCTCGATTCAATGTACAGGGGCGGAATTTATGACCATGTAGACTTCGGATTCTGCCGCTATTCCACCGACAGACAATGGCTGGTGCCTCATTTTGAGAAAATGCTGTACGATAATGCCCTGCTTTCAATGGCATATGCGGAAGCGTACCAGGCAACCAGAAAGGACAAATACAAAAAGATTGCAACACAGATTTACAAGTATATCGAAAGGGATATGACCTTGCCCGGCGGAGCTTTCTGTTCGGCGGAAGATGCGGACTCTGAAGGCGAGGAAGGGCTTTTTTACCTGTGGACCCCTGACGAAATAATATCTGTCCTTGGCGAAGATGACGGGAAACGATTCTGCAGCATGTTTGATATTACCCCGGAAGGGAACTTTGAAGGCCGGAGCATTCCAAACCTGATTCATGCTGAAGAAACAGACTGGGATTTCATTGAAAGCTGCAGAGTTAAACTTTTTGAAGCCAGGGAAAAAAGGGTACGCCCGTTCAGGGATGACAAGGTTTTAACTTCGTGGAATGCGCTTATGGCAGCTTCTTTCGCGATCGGAGGCCGCATATTTAAAGACAAATCTCTTATTGACGCAGCAGAAAATGCAGTCTCATTTATCAGGACAAAGCTGACGCGTGAAGACCGAAGGCTTCTTGCCCGTTATCGGGACGGTGAGGCAGGAATTCCTGCGTTTCTTGATGACTATGCTTACCTTCAGTGGGCATACATTGAACTGTACCAGTCAACCTTTGACCCCGGATATTTAGTGGATGCTGTTTCAATTAATGTTGAAATAAACAGGCTTTTCCTGGACAACGAAAAAGGAGGGTTTTTCTTTTACGGAAACGATGCAGAGGAGCTCATTGCGAGACCAAAGGATGCCTATGACGGGGCAATGCCTTCCGGAAACTCGGTAATGGCGATGAACCTGCTCCGATTGTCCCGGATAACAGGGGATTTGAGCTTTACAAACAGCTATGAAAACCTGCTGCGCACCTTCAGCGGCCAAATATCCAATACTCCCCTCGGATATATATACATGCTGGCTTCTTTCCTCACCTACAGCCAGCCGTCCCGGGAAATAATCCTTTTTTCGGATGAGCCTGAAAATGCATTGCCTTTTGTTAACGTGATACGGGAGCATTACAACCCATTTACCACAACGGTTTTATATGAAAAAAATTGCAGCAGGCTCCAGGAATTAATTCCCCACATTAAAGACTATGCTGTTCCGGATGGGAAAACACATGCATATGTGTGCGAAAACTTTACCTGTAACAAGCCTGTTTCTGATTTGAACGAATTTATCAGGATGATGTCATAACCCCGGCATGATACTTATGTCATTAAGGCGGGCATAAACGTAAGTTATTGCCCGTTCGTATTTTTCTCACTTTCAATTATTCTTTATAACATAATCCAGGCATTATAAGGATTTCACGGTATAGCCGAACTACGCGGACAAGACGGAGCAGTCTTTAAAAACTACGGTTTCAGGGCATAGTATATATTGCAGGAATGACCTTTACACTGCAAAAGAAGTGAATATGTGAATAAATAAACAAATGTTTCAGTATCAATAACCGTGGTAAGTAAGTATTAAAATGCATGATATTGATTTTACCATAATAACATACTCTGTGAGGTGATAATAATGATCGAAAGGAACAGAAAAAATATTGATCCTGACAAGTTAAAGGAATGGAGAACACTGGCGATAGCTGAAATACATGAAGAACTGCCTGAAACAAAGGTTTCCGTTCCATCTGAAATCAGTGTTGAAGCTGCCAAGGAGTTTGCGGATGAGAATCATAAATAAGTGCATCGGATAGATGCACTTATTGCCGGTGAACCGATAACTGCCTTTAGTTCGGCGGAAGTGAAGTTTAAACCGGTCAGTTTTTACACAAAGGTATAATTCATGCCGCTGTTGTTATCCCAGTGATCCGCGCTGTCCTTGAATGCAAGGTTTACATTGGCACCGGGCATTGTAGGTATTTCAGCCTGGAATGAGTTCCCGATTCTGTTCATGCGTATTGTCTGAACATTTTCCCAGTTGTTGTTGCTTCCGTATCCGAATACGGTGTATACGTCATCGGCTCCGCTTTGTGCAAGCAAACCGTCGTATCTTACCGATGCGGTATGGTCCGAAATTCTTGTAAATACAACCCCGTTATTCCTGTACGGCTGGCTGTCAAACTCACTGAGGTTTTCAGAGAACTCCTCCCTGAACTCCTTCAGCTTGTTCGCTGCTTTTTTGCCTAAGATTTGCTCAGATGAGCGTTTATTTTTATCCTTTTTTGCATCAGTTTCAAAAACATTATCAAATAAACCCACGCTTAAACCACCCTCCTGTTTTTCTTTTTTTGCTACATAATTAGTATGCAACAGAAAGGTTTATTTATAATTAGGATATATATGATTGTCAGCCATATTATTTCATGCTGGAAATTTTTGTCATTATATATCAAAAATAAAACCTGCCTTAAGAGGCAGGTTCTTACGGCATCCTGATAAACGCATCCAGCAGTTTTACAGCATTTACCGCATCGTTTTTATCCACCATTTCGCATGGGCGGTGCAGGTATCTGCACGGTATTGAAACAGCACCTGCCGGGATTCCTCCTGCGGCTGTATGAATGGTACCTGCGTCATTTCCGCCTACGCTCATGACTTCCAGCTGATAAGGAATATTGTTTTTCCTTGCACATTCAATCAAAGCATTCTTAACCATTGGATGGGATATGGTCCTGTTATCTTTTATCATAACTGCAGGGCCTTTACCCAGTTCAATGGCCAGGGGCTTGCATTCAGGAGTGTCGCCTGTGCCCGTAACATCCACAGCAACCGCAATATCGGGTTTAATGCCGAAAGCGGCAGGGCCTGCCCCGCGAAGGCCCACTTCTTCCTGCACTGTGAACACAAATATAACCTCGTTCGGACAGTCGCCCATCTTTTCAATAAGCTCTATCAGGATTGCGCAGCCTATACGGTCATCCAGTGCCTTTGAGATAAACCTGCTGTTCTGCTCAACAGTCTCACCGCAAAAAACAGCAATGTCGCCCGGCATAACGCATTCCATAGCGATTTCCCTGTTTTTCGTCCCTATATCAATATACATCCTGTCCAGTTTCAGATCTTTAAAGTCTGTTATGCTTTCTTCATAGCAAACAGCCCCCGTTATTCCGTTCTGGAACTGAACCCTTTGACCAATGGCCACATACGGGTTTATCCCGCCGATATTGGATACGCGGATAAAGCCATTGTCATCAATATACGAAGCTACCAGCCCTATTTCATCCATATGGGCGGCAAGCATGATTCTTTTCCCATTTTCCTGCCCCTTTTTTACAGCTATAAGGTTTCCAAGGGCGTCGGTATACACCTGGTCAACTTTTGACGATATTTTCCGTTCAATCAGATTCCGGATTTCCTCTTCACGGCCTGAAGGGCCATAAGCGCCTGCCAGTTCCTTCAGTAACGCTATCATATGATTCTACCTCCTATTGCCTCAGGTAAGGTATGCAAAGCCTTGCTCACCAGTTTAAGCATATTTTTCAGATCGTTCAAATCCAGGACCGATACGGGCGAATGAATGTATCGGCACGGAACTGATACAACCATTGTTCTGACGCCTGTGCCCGCGGTTTGTATTTTGCCTGCATCATTTCCGCCTGTGGCTGTCCGCTTTACCTGGTATGGAATACCTTCAATTTCTGCGGTTTTTAAAAAGTGGTAAAAAAGCTCCCTGTCAGCCAGCGATGTTCTGTCCGCAAAACTTAACGCAGGGCCTTCACCCATTACCGTTGACATTTCATGCTCTTTTACCTTCGGTACATCTGCGCATGTTGTTCCCTCAAGCACGATACCGATATCGGGTTTTATCCTGTTCGCAGCTACAAGGGCTCCGCGCAGCCCCACTTCCTCCTGAACGGTAAAGCATGCGTATAATTCAAAGGGCCATACCTCTTTCAGCAGTTCCATAAGAACGGCACAGCCCGCCCTGTCATCCAGCGCCTTGGCCTTTATCCTGCTTTCGCCGAAAAACACCGGCTCGGAGGCAAAAGCTGCATAGTCGCCCGTTTTAACGTATTCCTCGGCGTTTTCCCTGTCTTTTGCAGCTATGTCTATATACAGGTTCTTAAGTTTGATAACGCTTTCTCTTTCACTTTTATCCTGCAGATGTATGGACTTGTATCCGATAACGCCAGGGATCCTGTCCCTGCCTACGCGTACATGCTGGCCTGCCAGAATACGGCTGTCCAGCCCACCGACAGGTGAGAATTTCAGTTTTCCGTCTTCGGTTATATAATTTACCATAAGCCCTACTTCATCCATATGAGCGGAAAGCATTACTTTCAGGCCGCTGCTTCCGTCGGTTTTACCCTTTACAATAAGGTTACCGATATTGTCGGTATAGTGTTTGAGGAACTTATCTTCAAGGTTCTGTATGATATAATTCCGGACTTCATGCTCGTTTCCCGAAATACCATCAATCCTTGTAAGCTCGGCAAGTTTACGTACCATGTCAAAAAACTCCTTCCAAAAGCTCTGACCCGTATTAAAGAAAGGCCTGGTACACACCGGTTATTGAGGTCTATGCCTGAAAAATATCCTCTGGTGTTTTTATTATATCCCCGGATACATACCTTGCAACAAGCGTGGCTGCAGCTTCAATATCCTTAAGGGATACAAGCTCTGCCGTTGTATGCATATATCTCAGCGGTATGCATACTTCCACGATGGGAATGCCAAAACGGGATACCTGGATAGCCCAGGCCTCGGTTCCGGGATCCCCGGGTTCAATACAGCGCTGTGTCGGAATTCTTTCCCTTTTCCCGGTTTCAAACAGCGCATTCGTATATTCACTGTGAAAAGCCGGGCCCACTGCTACAGGCACGCCCCTGTTAAGAGGAAAACACTGGGATTTGTCCACATCGGGCATATCACCGTGGCAGACATCAATAACAACAGCCAGGTCGGGCTCTATCGAGTACGATGAGGTCACTGCCCCGAAAAGCTCGGTCTCTTCCTGCACCGTTGCCACTACATATATATCGTTCGGATGCTTCACATTCTGAAGCTGTTCAAGTATTAAAACCAGTGCAGCGACGCCGGCGCGGTTGTCAAGGCTCTTTCCGGCAACGCAGCCGTTTTTCATTTCAACCACCGGAGCTGCAATCGACACAGGATCTCCTATTTCCACCTTTTCCTTCAGCGTATCATCAGAAAAACCTGTATCAATGAATAACTCGGTTATTTTCACATTCCTGCCTGTTTCGTTCTCTTTTAAAAGATGCGGCGGCTTTGCGCCTATAACGCCATAAACCTCTTCCCTGCCATGAACAACAACCTCGCGTGCAAGCAGGGCTTTTGTGTCGATACCGCCAAGGTGGGAGATTCTCAGGAAACCTCCCTTTTCATAACCCGTGACAATCATACCTATCTGGTCATAATGGGCTGTAATAACGACCTTTTTCGGTTCGGGGGAAGTCCCCTTTTTATACCCAATCACGTTATAGAACGGATCAATATAAACTTCGTCGCATAAAGGGTTGAAAAAGGATTTTATTTTTTCTGCTGATAAGTTCTCATACCCAGTAGGTGCATTTATCTCACAAAGCTGTTTTACCAATGTACCTGTATCCATACTGTACACTCCTTTAAAAACACTCGGAATAAACCATGTTAGCCGGGGTGAAAGGATCCAACCCCGGCTTTTTCAGCTTTCCCGTATTCCGGTTATTCCAATACTTCAGCACAGCGGCTGCAAAGGGTGGGATGAGTATGGCTTTCCCCGACGGTTGTACTGTATACCCAGCAGCGCTCGCATTTTTCTCCTTCAGCCTTGGCAACCTCAATTTTAATCATATCAGCAGACGGGCTCTTGTCAACAACAACATTCGAAACAATGAAAATCATCGGCAGTATATCCCTGTTTTCATAAAGGAAATCGTAATCACCACCCGATGCCGTAAGCCGGATTTCAGCTTCAAGGGACGCACCAATGGTTTTTTCGTTCCTGGCATTTTCCAGCGCCTTTAATACATCATCCCTTATTTCGGTTAACCTATCCCATTTTGCTTCAAGCTGGGGATTATTGTATTCATCATTCACCACAGGCCAGCTGTTCAGCTGGATGCTTTCGGGATCGTCCGTGCTCCTGTGCGGAATGTATTTCCAGATCTCCTCGCTTGTAAACGCTAAAACAGGTGCAAGCAGCCTGACCAGAGAATCAAGTATAATATACATTGCAGTCTGGGCTGATCTGCGCTTTATGTCATCGGGCTTTGAAACGTAAAGCCTGTCTTTCAGCACGTCAAGGTAGAAGTTACTCATATCCGTCACGCAGAAGTTGTGTACATTATAGGTAAAGCTGTGGAACTCGTAGCGTGAAAAGGCATCTTCAACCTTCTTAATCAGGTTGTTCAGGCGAAGTAATGCCCACCTGTCTATCTCTTCCATTTCATTGTAAGGCACCATCATGGTTTCAGGATCAAAATCCGAGATATTGCCCAGGATAAACCTTGCGGTGTTCCGGATTTTCCTGTAGCTTTCGGTAAGCTGCTTAATGATGTCAAATGAAATACGTATATCGGTTTTATAATCGGAAGATGCAACCCAAAGCCTCAGAATGTCGGCTCCGTACTGGTTGATCACATCCATCGGGTCAATTCCGTTTCCAAGGGATTTTGACATTTTCCTGCCCTGGCCGTCAACAACATATCCGTGGGTTATAACCTGCCTGTACGGTGCTTTTCCCTTTGTCGCAACCGCGGTTAACAGCGAGGACTGGAACCATCCGCGGTACTGGTCGCTGCCTTCAAGGTATACGTCGGCAGGCCATGAAAGCTGCGGGTTGGTTTCCAGCACGGCAGCATGGGTTGAACCCGAATCAAACCACACGTCCATTATATCGGTCTCCTTGCGGAATGCGCCGTTTCCGCACGAACATTTTATATGGGCAGGCAATATTTCGGAAGCCTCTTTTTCAAACCATGCATTCGAACCTTCTTTTTCGAACAGGGTTTTTACTGCTTCTATTGTTTCCCTGTTAATAAGCTCCTTACCGCATTCGGTACAGTAGAAAATCGGAATGGGCACACCCCACATTCTCTGACGCGAAATACACCAGTCATTCCGTTCCGACACCATTTTTGATATGCGTTCCTCACCCCATTCGGGAATCCATTTCACGTCCTTGATTGCTTCCAATGCTTCTTTTTTGAAGTTTTCCACCGAAATAAACCATTGCTCGGTCGCACGGAAAAGCACAGGATCCTTGCATCTCCAGCAGTGGGGGTACTGATGCTCAATAACCTGTTCCGCAAGCAAAGCGCCTGTTTCCCTGAGATGCTTTGCAATTGCCTTGTTTGCCTGGTCGTACTTCAGGCCTGCAAACTGCCCGGCCTCTTCGGTCAGAAAACCTTTTCCGTCAACGGGCACTACCACTTCAAGGCTGTCATATTTCCTGCAGACCTCGAAGTCTTCAACACCATGACCAGGGGCTGTATGAACGCATCCGGTACCTGCGTCAAGAGTAACGTGGTCGCCTGTGATAACGAGTGAATCCCTGTTCAAAAACGGGTGACGGCATACCATGTATTCCATGTCTGCGCCGTGAAGCTCGCCAATTACCTGGTAATCCTTGATTCCGGCAGCCTTCATTGTGTCTTCTGCAAGTTCCTTCGCAACTATATAGTTTTCGTTTCCTGCTTTTACAATGGCATAAACAAATTCCGGGTTCACAGAAATGGCCACGTTGCCGGGAAGGGTCCATGTGGTGGTGGTCCAGATTACGACATAGGTATTGTCAAGGCTGTCAACAATACCACCAAGTTTGCCCATGTCATCCTTTAAAGCAAACTTGACATAGATGGACTGAGTTCTGTCTTCCATATATTCAATCTCGGCTTCGGCAAGGGCCGTTTCGCAGCAAGGACACCAGTAAACCGGACGAAGTCCTTTATAAATGCATCCCCGTTCAGCCATTTTACCGAACACTTCTATCTGCTTCGCTTCAAACTGTGGAAGCAGCGTAATATACGGATTATCCCAGTCCCCGATTACACCTAACCTTTTGAATGATTCCCTCTGGATATCCAGGTATTTTCTGGCTATGCTTTCACATGCCTTTCTGAATTTAACCGGCCCGGTTTCATGGCGGTTTATCCCCAGCTCACTGATAGCCCGGTTTTCCGTTGGCAGGCCATGGGTATCCCAACCCGGTACATACGGCGTATAATAGCCTTTCATATCATAGTAACGCAGTATTATATCCTTCAATACCTTATTCAGCGCCGTTCCAAGGTGGATATCCCCGTTCGCGTAGGGAGGGCCGTCGTGAAGAATAAACTTCTCGTGCCCTTCATTCCTTTTAAGGCGTTTGCTGTAGATATCATTTTCATACCAGCTTTTCATAATGTCGGGTTCTTTCTGAGGAAGATTACCCCGCATTGGAAAATCGGTTTTCGGAAGGTTTAATGTTTTTCCGTAATCCACGTTCATTCCTCCATCTGTTTATAGTTTTTATTAATAACACTCAAAGGCAGAATCATTGCTTTCATATAACCGCATCCCGGTTTCAGGGTATTGCCGCTGAGCCTTGCTTCATACCCGAAATCAGGAAGCCGCCGCATATATAAAAAGCCTTTCATCCCAATGGGACGAAAGGCATTAACACCTACGCGGTACCACCCAAATTACAGGCAAACTGCCTGTCACTTGTGCGGGGGATAACGGCCCCTGCCGTCTTACCTACTCCTTTGCAGTTTCAGCTCGAAGCTACCGGAGGATTTTCAGCGGGAATTACCTGCAAAGCTTCCACCTGACCTTTGCTCTCTGTAAGGGACTTCCGGCCTACTCGTTCCGGTCACTGCTTTTTTCTTATATTTGAACCATATTATACATGACAGTTCAAACCAATGTCAAGCCTATGCATCTTTAATCTCCAGCAGCTTCTTCTTAAGCTCGCTTTCCATGCTCTTGAGCTCAGCTTCGGCCTGCATCCGTTTTTCTCTGCCTTCCTGCTGAATCCGTATTGTTTCTTCAATGGTCTCAATCAGGTCACTGTTCACTTTCTTCAATGTCTCAATATCAACAATTCCTCTTTCGGATTCTTTTGCCACTTCAATAGAGCTTGTCTTCAGCAGCTCTGAATTCTTCGTCAGCAATTCGTTGGTTGTACGGTTGACCTCGTTCTGAAGCTTCAGGGCCTTTTCCTGGCGGAACAGGGTTATTGCTATGATAAGCTGGTTCTTCCAGAGCGGGATTGTATTCAGGATGGAGCTCTGGATTTTTTCAACCAGCACCTGGTCGTTGCTCTGGATAAGGCGAATCTGCGGTGCAGCCTGGATTGCAATCATCCTGCTCAGCTTCAGGTCGTGAAGCTTCTTCTCAAAACGATTGGCAAGGTTAATCATGTCATTAGCCTTCTGGGCATCCACCGGGTCATTGCTTTCCTCGGCTTTTTTCTTAAGTTCGGGTATTATCTTCTCATGTAATTCCTGGAGTTTCAAAGAACCGGCAAGAATAAACACATCCAGTTCATGCATGTACTCTATATTCTTTTCATACAATCCGTCCAGGAGGGTAATATCTTTAAGAAGCTGCATCCTTGCCTTCTCAAGCTCGTTGATTATCCTGTCAATGTGGACGCTCAGTTTCTCATACTGCCCGACGAATTTTTTGGCCTTGGATTTAACGCCGCCGAACATTTTGCTGAAAACCCCTTCATTCTGACCAAGGCTGTCCACATCAAGCTCATTGACTTTAACCATCAGTTCGGTTAAAATATCGCCAACGCGTCCGCTGTCCTTGGCACGGATCTGCGAAAGCACGGTATCTGAAAAACTTGAAATATTGCTCTGTGCCTGAACCCCGTACTGTATTATTGCCTGGGAGTCTGTAATATCAATAGCATTCTTTATTTCGGTAACTTTCTGCTGCTGTTCGGGGGTTAGTGATTCCCAAACCTTCATTTCGTCATAATCCTGTGTCCGTACCTGGGTCTTGGTATTGGTCAACGAATTGGTTGCTTCCATATCCACTCCTCCTTGAGAACAATAAAATCATTATAGTAAATTAAATACCCTCTCTTTTTATAGTATTTTGCAATACTTTAACCTCGGCTTCAAGATCCATCACATCGTTCTCGGTAAGCTTCTTAAGATGGCTTCTGAAAGAGTCCTTAATTAAAACCAGCGTGTTTTCGACATTCTTCAATGTCTTCTTTGCTTCGTCGGACAGGTATGTGGACCTGCTCAGCTCGTAATACTTAGCAACAATCCTTTCGGTGGTATCAAGGTAATATATTAAAAATCGGCGCGATGCTTTTATATCTTTAGGGTCCTTTACAAAATTGTCAAAAATGTCATTGGCCACGGTACAGATCTCAAGTATTTCAATACGGACATTATGATTCATTATTTTAAGGGCAATTTCCTCTATCCTGTTTACCTGTTCTTTTCCTTCACGGACAATCCGTTTCAGTTCCCCTCTTGTGATACCGTCGCAAACCAGTTCATCGTCACCGGGTGCCGGGACGGGTTTTTTCTTCTGCTTCGGGGCAGGGTGGGGCCGTGTCTTTTTCGGTTCCTTTTTATTTGAGGGTGAAAACATAAGCATACCGGCAAAAAAAGACAAAACGCCGGCACCGAGAGCCACAGGAAGAGAACTGTGGAACCCTTCATAAAAAAGAGCTATAAACGTAAGTCCAATGATTGAGGATAATATAATTCTTAATGTTTTCATCCTTCATCTCCACATCTTTTCATTCTGACTGATTCCAATCCTGCACATAAGGCTGAATATCGCAAAAGCCATGCATTATATAATACGTTAAATAAATAAATAAGTATGCCGCAATGATACATTATTTAACCATAATATTTAATTTTGTGGGTTTATTTTCCTATACCAGTATAGTATTCGGGATTCTGCTTGTAAATATCATTATTAATTATACCATACAGAATTTTTCTTTGCATTATTAAAGGAAACGCATCCTGAGTCAGCTGATATTTACCGGATATGACCTGGCCGAACCCGTTACCGGAGAAATATCCCCGAAATCGAAAACCATCACTGCACCAGGCGGAATAACCTGCTCCCTTTCAAAACAGAACCGGGCAATATATAACTGGTGCCAAATTTCGTCAACCGACTTGTATTTCAGGCGGGGAAGCAGGTTTTGCAGCATTTCCCTGTATTCGCCGATCAGTTTCCGCCTTTCCTTCCTGCTTACGCAGTCTTCGTGTTTTTGCAGAAAGGGAGGTACGGACGGGTTTTTCATTGAACTGAGATAATCAAACCTCAGGCTTTCGGTTATGTCATTGATGATAAAAGGGTACCCGGTTTTTATATAGTCATGGAGAATCCTGTAAAGCTCAACGGCACCTATCGGCCTGTCCAGGTAACCTTTCTGCCTCATGTGCAAAGACAGTTTTTCGTAAAAACCGAACGGGTCATTAAGTGAATTGTATATTACTTTCATTGTCAGCATGAACCTGCCCGAATTATAAAAAAGTTCCATGCAAGCCTCGATGTCCTTCAGTTTAAGAAGTTCCCGGGGCGAAAGAAAGCCATTGCCTATAACCTCGTAGGGAGGATAATCCCTGTAAACATACCGGTACTGTTCTGCGTCCCTCTTTATTGCAGACCCTCTCAATACTTTAAGGAAGCCTAACTGAAAATGATGGGCGAACAGTGAGTACACCCGGTTGAAGGAATGCCTGAAGTCATTGTACGTTTCGTAGGGAAGCCCGGCTATCAAATCAACGTGAACATGAATATTTCCAAAGGATAACAGCCTTGAAAGGCCTTCCAATGCTTTTTCTGCGTTGCCGGTTCTCTGCACGGCCGAAAGCGTTTTCCCGTGTATGGACTGAATGCCCGCCTCAACCTGGATCAAACCCTCGGGCATGCCCTCAAGGCATTTTATCATATTATTGGTTAAGAGGCCGGGATCAATTTCAAAATGAAAAACCAGACCCCTGTTGTGAAACTTTTTAACATGCTCCCATATCGCCAGTGCTCTTTCCTCATTGCAGTTGAACGTCCTGTCAACAAACTTGATTATGCCTGAACCGCTTTCTGCAAGAATATCAATTGCTTCATAAACCTTCTCAATACTGAAGTAACGCACGCCTCTCGTCACCGACGATATACAGTAGGAGCACCTGAAAGGGCAGCCTCTTGACGCTTCGATATACGCTATCCTATTTTCCAGGGATCCTTTCTTAATCAGCCTGTATGGCGAAGGAAGGCCATCCATGTCCTGGATTTCAGACCATGTATTATACCATTGAATTGTCTTCTTATCGGGCTTTTCGTTGCTTCTCAGTATGTTCAGCAGGTGCGGCAGTTTTTCCTCTCCCTCTCCAGCTATAATATAATCCACATTTTTGTTGTTCGCGAGCATGCCGCCGTTCTCGAAGCTGACTTCGGGACCGCCCGCAATTATTATAATATTTGGAAGGGCTTTTTTAAGATCATCACAGAGTTTTGAAACAATCTCTATATTCCAGATATAGCACGAAAATGCCACAACATCGGGATTTTCAGCCACTATACCCGAGTATATGCGGTTCAACGGTTCATTCACAGTGAACTCAACTGTTTTTACATTGCCTGCTCCACAGCACGCAGCCTCAAGGTACAAAACTGCAAGATTTGTATGAACGAACTGTGAATTTATCGCCACAAGCAATGTTTTCATCCGGATTCTCCTTTATATCAAAAGCTGATGACAGGTGACGCGGTTTCTGACTTATCGTGTAGAATATATCACAGTTTATCGCAAAAAAGCAAGCTCCGCATTCTTTGCCGTGCTGATTAATATTTTATACTCTGCTGAATGTTTCCCTGAATTGCACGATATTTACGAGGGCATGACAGTAATAGTAATAGGAGATATTGCGCAATGCGAGGAAACTTTCAGCGAAGTGCAGCATAGAGATGGGCAAAAAGAAGCGAGGACAAGCAAGCCAACGGAGCAAAAATGCTACATACTTTTTTTATTCTAAAGAATATTTGCGAGTTTCGGCTTGCCCGAGCTGAACCGCACAGCTCTTGCAAACGAAGCGACTGTTTCCGAGCATTCGCACGATAGCTTTCTTTACCACAAAATATCAGGTGTTTGAAGATATCATTGGCATAAACAGGTGGAAATTTATGCTTCTGCAGGAACCTTTCCTTTCAACCTGTAAACAAAGGCAAGAATTTCAGCAACAGCCTGGTACAACTCCGGCGGCACCTGCTGTCCAATATCAACGCTTTTGTACAGGGCCTGTGCAACTTCCCTGTTTTCCACCAGTTCCACACCGTTTTCCTTCGCAACCTCTTTTATGCGCTGTGCAAGGTAATCCTGCCCTTTTGCGACAACAACAGGCGCCGGTGCCTTGTCTGAATCATAAACAATTGCAACTGCGTAATGGGTAGGGTTTGTAATGACCACGTCAGCTTTCGGCACTTCGCTCAGCATTCTGCGCGTAGAAATCTCGCGCTGTTTGCTGCGGATTCTCTGCTTTGTTTCGGGATTTCCTTCTGTCTCCTTGTATTCTTCCTTCACTTCCTGCTTGGTCATCCTCAAATCCATCTCATACTGCCACCATTGGTACAGGAAATCCAGAACCGCTATCGCGACCATACACATGCAGATTTTTATCGCAACATTTATTGCCGTGGATGCTATGTATCCTACAATGGACAGCACATCCAGATTCATAAGTTTTGCAATGTTGACTGCTTCGGCCTCTATGCTTTTCCAGCCCACAACACCTATTACAACTATTTTCAGGATGGATTTGATAAGTTCTGTCAAACCCCTGAGTGAAAAGATTCTCTTTATCCCGTTTATCGGGTTGAGCCTGTTGAGCTTGGGTTTAAGCGGTTCAACTGTAAACAGCGAACCAACCTGGGCATAGGTTGCCCCAACACCGATAAACAGCGCAATCGCAAACAACGGCCCAGTAATTTTCAGCAACTGGATTAAAACCAGCCCCAAAAGGCCATTAATCTCATTCATTGAATCGGCGTTAAAGCCTGTAGCAAGGGAAGTTGTGCATAGCCTGAAAAGGGCTGCTATCTCGCTGTAGATATAACCCCCCAGGGCTTTTAATGCAAGAAATACAAACAGGAGTATAAGCGCAGAGGAAATCTCCCTGCTGTGAAGTACCTGCCCTTTCTCTCTTGCATCCTGCCTTCTTTTCGGGGTAGCCTTTTCGGTTTTCTGTCCGTCTGCAAAAAACTGCAGGTTTACCCGGACAGTACTTCTCCTTACTTGAAATTGTATTGCTTGTTTTCTGTAATCAGGTGAACCTGCAATAATTTCATTCACCCCTTATTATTCTCAGAAAGTCTATAAATTCCCTGTTCATGCCGTCCATCAGCACATGAATTATGCCTCTGAAAGCTGTTATTGTTATCGCCATGACAATAAAACCGACCAGGATTTTCAAAGGCAGACCGACGATGAATACATGAACCTGCGGAACAGCCCTGGCGATAATCCCGAGCGCAACATCGGTTATAAGGATGGCGCAGGTTATCGGTGCTGCGATTTTAAAACTTATCACAAAAATGGATGTAATCATATTCACGATAAAATCCACCAGGGACTGTTCAATAACTATTCTGCTCCCTATCGGGAACAGCGTAAAACTGTCGCACAGCGTGTAAATAAGAAGGTGGTGCCCGTCCATGATCAGCAGCATCAGTGACGCAACAATGAAATAGAAGTTTGCTGTAATAGGTATCTGGATATTGGTCAGCGGGTCAAAAACATTTACCATGCCAAAGCCTATATGCATGTCAATCATTTGCCCGGCAAGGTATATGGAAGTTGTAATAAGGTAAGATATGAATCCCAGGGTAAGACCTATGACAAATTCCTTGGCAGCCAGAAGAATAAACGACAGCAGGGTAGTATATTCCCGCAGATCGGGCACCGGTATCGTTAAGGAAAGAATAACGGCAAGCAAAAAAGAAAAACCTACCTTGTAATATACGGGTATGTTTCTCCTTCCAAAAATGGGCGATACTACGAATAAACCAGTAACGCGAACAAATACCAGTAAAAAGATATCCCAGAAATCAAGAAATATATCAAAATCCATACCGGTCTCCCTGTACAGCCGCAACTTTTTTCAATCTTAATTTGCTATCGGTCTAATAGCTGATAAACCTTAGAATATTATCGTAAAGGTTCAAAGTGAATTCCTTCAATGTTGTCATTATCCATGCTCCAAAAATATACAGCGAAAGAAAAACCGCAAGAATCTTCGGCACGAACGAAAGGGTCTGTTCCTGGATCTGTGTTGTGGCCTGGAATATACTTATTGCCAGCCCCACTATCAGCGCTACACCTAAAAGCGGTGCCGACAGTTTGATAATAACCAGAACCGCATTTCTTGCAATATCCAGCACCTGCTGTTCCATGATTACTCTCCCTCCCCTTGGCTAATTCTCAAAGCAGCAGAACGGATTTACCCAAAGGATTGTATAATGGTTCCTACTACAAGATTCCAGCCATCGACGAGCAAAAACAGTAGTATTTTGAAAGGCAGTGATATCATCACCGGGGGAAGCATCATCATTCCCATTGACATTAATGTACTGGCAACTACCATGTCTATTATCAGGAAAGGTATGTACAACATGAAACCTACCTTGAATGCTATCGTCAGTTCGCTGATCATGAATGCGGGAATTACTACTTTCATCGGCAGATCATTAATATCATCAGGCTGCTCCACTCCCGCAATATTGGCGAACAAGGCCAGATCCTTCTCCCGGACCTTTGCCTTGTTCAGCATGAAATCCTTCATAATGTCCGACGCATTGTCAATGGCCTCTTCCAGCGTGATTTCATTCTCTGAAAACGGTTTTAATGCCTGTTCGTTAAGGTCGGTCAATACCGGTGACATGATAAAAAATGTCAGAAACAAAGCCAAACCGATAAGTACCTGGTTTGGCGGCATTTGCTGTGTTCCCATGGCATTTCTTAAAAATGAAAGTATGACAATAATCCTTGTAAAGGAAGTCATCATAATAATGATTGACGGGAGTATCGAAAGGACTGTCAGATAAAGCAGCAGCTTTATACTGTTTGTTACATCTTCCGGATCATCTGAAGTATTTATCGTAATACCTTCATCCGATATGGTTATGCCTGTCTGTGCATATGCAATAATACCTGAAGCTACTGTCAGAAGCAGAATTACAAGTATCGAGGCTATCAGTTTTGATTTTTTTCCAACCATATTTAAACTTCCTTATCGTAGCTTTTATCCTGCATTTTTTTCAGCCTGTCAATGTTTTCCCTGAGCGTTTCTCCTTTTTCCTCAGGAGCGGCACTGTCACTTTTCTTTTTCTTCTTTTTCAGCTTTACTATGTTTTTGTTCACATACTTGTCGAATATCTCGCGAAAATCAAAAACAGATTCGTTTGGCTGATCATCCTGCCCCTGCTCTTCAGCAACTTCTTTGTCGACTGCAACTTTTGCCACCAGCCTGAAATCCTTCCTGCCGGACATAAACAAATAGTGTTCCGCCCCGACCTTTACAAGGAATAAATGCTTGTCAAGACCAAGGCTTACCCGTTCAACCACGTTTATATACCTGGAACGGCCTGCTGCTGCAAACTTTTTGCCTATAAAACGTGATGCAACATAAGCAAGATAAAGTACACAGCAGAAGATAAGGAAAATACCCAGCAATTCAAGCACCGGATTTGTTCTGTCCGAATTTTCAAGAAGGTTTCCTGATGTCAAAAGTATTGATGACCATTTCAACAAACCTGTCATTTCAACTTATCCTATCCAACCACTTTTTTAACGGCCTCCAGGACCCTGTCGGCCTGAAATGGTTTAACGATGAAATCGCGGGCACCTGCCTGTATTGATTCAATAACCATTGCCTGCTGGCCCATAGCCGAACACATGATAATCTTGGCATCGGATTTTACTTCCTTAATCTGCCTGACGGCTTGAATCCCGTCCATTTCAGGCATTGTTATATCCATTATCACCAAATCGGGATTAAGCTCCTTGAATTTTTCCACAGCCTTAAGACCGTTCTCAGCTTCCCCAACTACTGTATAGCCATTCTTCACAAGAATATCCTTAATCATCATTCTCATAAATGCTGCATCATCTACGATCAGAATATTCGCCATATCATTAATCCTCTCCTTGCAATCATATAAACAGTCAGTTTTTATTCAATAAACCTAAACATAAGTTTAAGTTTTATTAAAGGATTATTTATTATTATAGCCTTTTTGACGGATGAATGATATCGGTAATCCGTACACCAAAACTTTCATCGATTACAACTACTTCACCTTTTGCAATATTTTTTCCGTTTACCAGTATATCCACCGGCTCGCCTGAAAGTTTGTCAAGTTCAATAATGGATCCTTGTCCGAACTCGAGTATTTCCTTTATTTTCTTTGATGTCCTTCCCAGTTCAACGGTAATCTGAAGGGGCACATCCATTAACAGGTTTATATTTTGTGAGCCCAATACATTCGAACCCGAATCAAAGGACTGAAACTCCGCAGGCCTTACATTAACCGGAGGTTCATGATGTGCAGGCGGTCGCGTATTCGGTGTATATGAATAATCGTACACTTCCTGCTGCGGAATATTCTGCTGACTTACAGCCTGTTTTTCCTGTTGAACCCGGGACTCGGCCGAAGGTTTGGGTTCAGGTTCTGCTACCGGTTTCTCACGGGTTTCAGGTTTTATCTGTGTATCAATCAGGTTGTAAACCATTTCCTTTGCAAAGTCAATAGGAAGCAGCTGCATCATCGAACTGTCAATCAATTTTCCCACCTTCAGCGTGAAACCTACAACCACAACTTCCTTCTTCCTGTCAAACCTTATCTTGTCGATATCTTCGGCAAAATGAACAAGCAGTGATTCAGGCGGCGAGATCTCCACTCTCTTATGAAACATTGATGACAATGATGTGGCTGCCGATCCTACCATCTGATTCATGGCCTCACTGATTGCACTGAGGTGCAATTCCGTTATCTCTGTTTTTTCATCAATCGTTCCGGAACCACCCATCATCAAATCAGTTATAATTTTTACATCAGGTTCTCTTATTATCAGGAGGTTATCCCCCATAATACCGTTTGTAAACTTTATCTTAACAGCAACATATGGTTCGGGATATTGCTTTGAAAGATCCTCCCATTTCATAACAGATACTTTGGGAGTTGTTATTGTTACCTTATGTCCCAGCAGCATATAAAGGGTAGTTGCAGAAGTACCCATGCTGATATTTCCGATTTCGCCCAAAGCATCAATTTCCTCTGCCGTAAGAACATCGGTCACAACAATTTCCTGACTGTCGTCATTGTTTCCATCATCCGGGTTAAAGCTGCCGCTTAACAGAGCGTCAATTTCAGCCTGAGAAAGCATATCATCCATTTATTCATCCTCCCTTCTGATAACCTCGGTCACCTTAATTGCAGCTTTTTTATTTCTGACTCCGGGTTTTCCGTTAAATTTATGCAAAGAACCAACCATAACCTGAATATCTCCGTCCACTGCTGTATCCAGCTGCAGTACATCACCCGCCTGCAATTCCAGAAATTCCGATACCAAAAGGGTTGCCTTTCCGAGAACTGCAATTAACGGAACCTCGGTTTCAGCCACCTTACTCTCGATGGCCTTCTGGGTCTCTTCATCTGCACCTTTTTCGATCATTGAAAACCATATCTTCGTGCTCAGCTTGTCCATTACAGGCTCAAGTACCATGTGCGGTATGCAGAAATTCATAAGGCCTTCAACTTCCCCGATTTTTGCCTGGAACGTTGCAAGTGCAACCATTTCTGTCGGGTTCACTATCTGAACAAACTGTGCATTGGTTTCAATTGCATTCAGTGAAGGTTTTACCTCCACCACGTTTTCCCAAGGCTCTCGCATATATGTGAGCATCTGCGATATCGTACGCATAAGTATCGCAATTTCAATCTCTGTAAATCCCCGGACTTTTTTCATTCTTCCCCCGCCTTTTCCGCCAAGCATCCTTTCTATCAATGCATAGGCAATGGAAGGGGATAAATCAAATATAACACTGCCCGGCAGCGGATTAAAGTTTACAATCGCCAGGACCGCCGGGTTGGCTATGGAATTTGAAAATTCAGAATACTGAACGGCTTCCATCGATATTAAATCTATCTGAACCAATGTCCTTAAATAGCCCGAGAGGAAGTTGGTTACCAGCCTTGCATAGTTTTCCTGGATAATCTGCAATGTGCGCAGGTGATCCTTTGCAAACTTGCTCGGCCTTTTGAAATCGTGGTTCTTTATCTTCTTTTCGCTCGTGCTGGATTTAAGTTCATTGGCATTCAATTCCCCCGCACTCAACTGGGCAAGCAAATCATCAATTTCGGTTTGGGACAGTATGTCTCCCAAATCATTACCCCCCTTGCATCACCGCTATTGCGGAAGCATATTCAAAGTGACCCTGTAAACTATCTTCTGCTTTGACTCTTTATTCTCGTTGAGTATGCTGTTAAAGATTTGCAAAAGGTCGTCTCTTGCCTTATAGCGGGTCTCGATGTCCTTTGCCTCGGTGTAGGTCATATTTGCGAAATAATCTCCAACAGCCTGCTCAAGTTCGCTCTTGTATAGTGTAATCAGATTGACTATTTTTTCCTCATCCCTGCGTTTCACTCCGGTATCATACTTTATTGAAACCGACACCAGTACGATTGAATCGGCGCGGTCGGGTTCATCCTTCAGAGCAAACAGCTTTTCCTGGCCGTCGAACAGCTTGAACTCTCCCATTTCTTCATCGGGAACAACCCGCTCTGTGATAGGGTTATCGGTCTGGATAAGCCTGTTATCCTTTTCCCTGCTCGGGTACGAGATAAAAAGAAATACCACGAGCACTGCCAATGCCAGGGATAACACAGCGATTATTGACAACAGAATTGTGTATGTTCCTTTTCTTTCCAATCTGTTACACCCCTTATAGAATTACTCTTCGATACGACAGAGTATTTTTCTCTTATATTCTATCACTTTTTCGACAATATCTTCAACCTTTTCAGCAACAACGTATTTCTTTCCGTTGGTTAACGTAATAATGGTATCGGGAGTTGCCTCAACAGTCTCTATCAGCTCGCAGTTAAGCACAAATAGTTTATTGTTCAGCCTTGTTACTTCTATCATATCAACCACCAGCCCCGTATAAACCGATTGGGCCCCGGCGGAAACCGGAAATTGCATTTACCGGCTTCCGCCATCCCGTTTAAGTAAAATTATCTCTTCATATTAGCCAGTTCCTGAAGTATTTCATCTGAGGCTGTTATTACCCTGCTGTTTGCCTGGAAGCCGCGCTGGGTTACAATCATTTCGGTAAACTGCTGGGCAAGGTCCACATTCGACATCTCCAGTGTTCCCGGGTTCAGGCTACCCGCACCCTCGGTACCGGGTTTGTACGCCCTGGCAAAATCACCTGAGTTCGTGGTAGGAACAAACAGGTTGTTTCCTGATTTCTGCAGGCCGGCAGGGTTGTCAAAAACCGCCAGCGCCACCATGCCAAGAGGCTGCTGCCTGCCGTTGCTGTAAACACCGGTAATAACACCGTCGGAACCTATGCTGAAATATTCCAGTGTTCCCGGAGGATAGCCGTCCACCTGGGTTGGTTTCACCGAGCTGTCGCTGGCATACATTGTAAGTTTTTCAAAGTTCAGTTCGAAGGTAAATGCATCTGACCCCACTTCAGAACCGGGTGTAAGTTCGATCATCGGCCTTACATTGTATTCATCGTCGTTCGTCAATATTCTTCCCTTGCTGTCAAACATTATGAATCCCGTTGCCGCATCATTCAATGAGGTTTGCGAATCTCCGGCACTTACGGCATAATACCATGTTGTTACCGTTGAACCGTCCACCTCGCCGACATAGTTTTTCCAGAAGCTGATATTCAGCTTGTATTCATTTCCCAGGGCGTCATAAACGGTCAACGGAACTATGAAGTGAGGATCGACATTGCTGTCATCGACATCGGGAATACCGTCCGAACCCACAGAGTCCCTGATTTGGTTAAGGTTTTCACCGACAGGTATCTTTGTGGCGTCCAGGTTTCCGGCCAGAACCGCCTTGCTCGTGGACTGGGCTGCCAGTACACGCTTGTTCAGGTTGTATTCGTCCTCGTAAAGGTTCAACGGCCTAAGCTCCTCCTGTGTGTCAAATATATAGTTTCCGCTGTTGTCTACGCTGTATTTCTGCCAACCCAGCAGGTTCAGTCCCTGTGCCGTAACCAGGTTCCCCATCCTGTCGATGGCAAAATTCCCTGCACGGGTAAACATGTTTATACCTTCATTTCCATTTCGCACAATAAAGAAGCCTTCGCCTTCAATTGACAAATCGGTAGGATTGTCCGTACGCTGCAGGCTGCCGCGTGTCATCAGGGTATCTACCGAATTTACATTCATACCAAGACCAATCTGAACGGGGTTGGTTCCTCCACGTCCGGTATTTGGGTCGGGAGCGCCTGCTCCGGACACTGTCTGCGCGAATATCTCGGCAAAAGTGGTCCTGCTGGCCTTAAATCCAATTGTATTTACGTTGGCAATGTTATTGCCGATTACGTCCATCTTGGTCTGATGAGATCTCAAGCCTGAAACGCTTGAAAACATCGAACGCATCATATAAATCCCCTCCTAAGGTTTCCGTTTCTTCAATCGTTCCGAAACGGTCAGCCTCCCTGGCGGGTCCGGCTGAATAAACCCTTATTCAATATATCGGTTTTTTGACTGTATAAAGTTAATCATTGCAGGCTGCCTTTTCAGTCGGCAAATACAGCTCCGTCAATGTTTGTGAATACATTTTCCTTCATTTCGCTGCTGTTTAGGGCTGTTATAACAGTTCTGTTCTTCACGTTTACAACAAAGGCCATTCTGTCCATAACAACCAGCGTATCCCTGACACCTTTGGCATCGGCTTTATCCACTGCCCTGGCAAGTTTCTCACGCTGCGCTTCGGTGAGGGTTACATTTCTCATTTGCATGCGCATTTGTGCATGCTTTGAAATTTTGATATCACCTTTCAGCTTCTCGTTCAGAATATCCTGGAAAGTACCGGCACCCTGCACGTTTGGTCTTTTCTGAACTTCACTGGTGGGTGTAAGGGAAGGTATGGACTGAATAGGTCTGTTGTTATAAATCATGAACCGGTCCCTCCTGTTTCTGCTGCTTCGCCAGGTTCACCGTCACCTGTTTCGGTGTCGGTTCCGTCGGGTTCTTCTGCACCGGCTTCGATATCAGTTGCTTCGCTATCCGGTGTTTCCGGCTCTTCGGTTTCAGGTGTTTCGGTATTCTCCCCTATCCCGGCTGTTTCGCCCGGAAGTTTCGTCTCAAGCGATTTCAATGTCTCAAGAATCTGCCTCAACAACTGCTGTTCGGTAGAGACGAGGTCCACCTTCTGGGTTGAAACAATGTCTCCAACTGGAACCTGTACGTTATCCAATATTACATGGTAGCAATCCCGTTCTTCATCCTTCACGCCGTCCCTGAGCACACCTTCAAGCCTTATTTTCTGCCCGGTGAATGCATCCTTCGCGGTAAATGTGATCTGCATGCCTCTCATACCTTCAATGAATGCTTCAACACTTTCAAATGCTCCCCTGTCAATATCGTTCACGCTGAGTATTACCTCGTCAAGAGTAGCATAAATGCCGTCCTGTCTCTTCTCGATTCTTGCGACTATCCCTTCTATTTTGTATAGGGACTCATCTTCAGCCAGGGTTGTCTCCACAGTGCTGAGCAAACCTATCAGGCTGTTGTATTTCTCGAGGTCGGCGCTCTTATAATCAGCTGATTTTTCGGATACGTAAGCAATGTTGTCCAAAGGCACATCAAAATCATTCACCACAAGGTATACCTTACCCGACTGGGAATGCACCGATGAAACCTCGCCGGATATATAACGGGTTTCCCCGGTCTTATCATCCGTAATTGCAGCAGTAATATATTTCCCCAGCAGCGAAAAGCCCATGGAATATGAAAAAGAGTGATTCAGATTCTGCATCTGTTCAAGCGCACTGAACTGGGCTATTTGCGCTATAAAATCCCTGTCGTCCATGGGTTCCAGCGGATTCTGGTACCGAAGCTGCGTGATAAGGAGCTTGAAAAACTCATCCTTGCCCAATTCATTAGACACATTCCTCCCGGTGTCCTTGGAGTTGATTATTTCTTCAATTGTCATCTGCTTTACCGGGCTCACTTCAGGCATAGTATCCCTCCTTACGCAATAAGGTTGATTTCAGTTCCCATGAACGAGTACAAATCACCTTCAAGTCCGGTGTAACTGTAAGTGCTGCTTATACCGTCCGCTTCCGGCAGGTCTTCAATGTATAATCCCTGCGGTCGGGACTGCATAAACCTGCTCTCGTAACTTTCCGTGTCATCGCTGTGACCGTGCTGCCCTACCGATACCGACAGGCTTTGGATGTCAACACCGCTCTGTTCCAGCGAATCCCTCAGATACTGCATATTGCTTTCAAGAATTGCCTTAACCTGTTCGTTCTCTGCCAGGAACTTAGCTACTATTTCGCCCCGTTCGTGTATAACCTGCAGCTGAATCCTGCCAAGACTTTCGGGTTTCAACTGGATTATCATTTCAGAACGGTCGGAACCGGCAAGTACCCGGACCTTTTCCGCAACCTGGGCCAATATGTCGGTCTTTGCAATAATTGCTGTTCTTACGGGTCCCGAATAATCAGTCCCGCCTGCCTGCGTGCTTTCGACCGTATAGTCCTGCATAAACCGGTCAATATCGCCTCGCAGATTTGCATTGCCGATATTCCGCCTGCCCAAAACACTGACCATTTCATCTGCCGTTGTGCTGCCTTTGCCATCGTCCTTCGGCCGGTCTTCGGCTCTCAGCCTTTGACGGCCATTCTGGCCTGTTCCGCCGGTTTCCTTCTGCTGCAAGTCCTGCGTGCCGATTTCGTCCGGAGATTCATTCCCGGCAAAGGTTTCGGGCTCAATACCTTCTCCGGCGTTTTCAAGACCGAGTTCAGACTTAATACTTTCGGCTTCACGCAGCATCCTGCCGACAAGTTCTGAAAAACCTGCGGTGCTTTCGGAAATGAGTTCTCCAGGAATCACTCCTGGCAGACCGTTTTCAAGCATCTGGTTCAGTTTCATGGCAAGCTCACCGGCAAGCTCGCTGACCTTCCCGTCGGTGCAACCGGCTATTTCAAGCAGCATGCTGACCGACTGTGAAATAACTGATTCAATCTCATCAGAAAATGCAATACCGGCTGCATTTTCTCCGGCAGGTTCAGCGCTTTCAAGCAGTACGCCCAGTTTTTGAAGGGCTGCGATAACTTCATCAATCAGGTATAAAGCATTTTTGGGCCGCTTTCTGTCATGCACGGCATCGGATGCAGAAAGCTCCTCCAACCGCTTCGGATTATCCTTCATGGCTGCGCTGTTTGCCCTGACGTTACCAGGAACGGTTTTTGCAATATTCATGCTGCGCCTGTTCCTCTGTAATTTCACAGGTGCAACATTCTCCTTCCTGTCATGGATCATTTCCCCAAGGCTGAGGCTCTTTTTCAGGTAACCTTCAAAACCGATGCCTGGATCTGTTTTTTCACGGGTTGACCTTGCCTCATTCTGAGTGTAGTTCGCGGACAAGAAAAGACCGTTTACGCTCACCGCCATACCTCACCACCTCCTTTCAGTGAAATTCCGTATTCTCCATAAAAACGCCGAATCGGCGCTAATGAAGGCCATTATAAGGTGGTTATTCTGCAAACTTCCTGTCGGCTATACTTTTCATCAGTTCGGCTGCAAACCTGGGATCCATGTTTTCAATGATCTCTGCCTTTTCATTATTTTTCATCGCTTCTATCAGGTTAACCACGAGCTCCATGTCTTCCCTTCCAAGCTCTGTCAGGATAGCTGCAGCATTGGCAGGTTCCATTTCGGTATAGGACTTGGCAAGATCCTTGTAGTTTTCCTTTACGGCTTCTTTCTGAACGATTTCACTGTACAGTTCCTTTGCATTTTCGGGATCGACTTTTTCATAATACCTTGCAAAGGCTCCTTCATCTCCCATTGCTACGAGCCTGTCAAATTCCTTCCTGTCATTGTCGAGCTGCTCCATCTTCTCAATAACCTGTTTCAGCGTTTCTTCATTTTTCTCAAGTATTACCTGGCCTTCCCCCGCCATGGAACTCCACCTGCTTTTTTCGGCTTCCAGGTCGGCAATGCGTTTATTGGCATCCTCGAGCTGTTCAGTCAGTTCCCTGTTTATTGCTCGCAGCTCATTATATTTTGTAAGAAGCTCTTTCTGGGTAAGGTGCTTTGGATCATAGGGATCTTCGGTTTCGGGAAGCGGCGGCAGAGCGAGTTTCAATACAGGTATTCTTTCAATGCTTGGCCTGAAGTATTCTCCGAGCCCGCCTATATCATTTTTCAGAAGATAATAAAAAGCACCTCCGAAAATAACAAGAACGATAAGTATTGACACCAGGATGGTCAGAAGACTGTCCAGTATCCCGGACTTAATTTCCTTTTTACTCTTTTCTTTCAATTTGGGTGCTATTGATCTAACGTTCTGAGCCATTATGAATCTCCTATGGTTTATTTTGCGGTGTTACTGTTTCATTAAAGCAAACAATTTCGTCAACAATCAGCTGCTGTTTCTTCTCCTGTTCTTTTCTGAACTCGGTCAGCTTTCTTTCTCTAAGTTTTTCAAGAATCTTTTTCTCCTTCATTATTTCAATCAATCTTTTTCTAATTTTATCGACATTTTCTTTTTCTTCATTAACCCTGTCAACCTGCACTCTTTCCTTATTTTCCATGACTTTTATATATTGCAGTCTCTCCTTCAGTCTAAATGCCGTGGTTGCCGTCATTCCCTCTTTTCTGAACTCCTCGTGCTGGCTCTCCTTTTCCTGCCTGATCTCCGACAGCACTGTAAGCTCGTGCTGATACCTCTGAATTGCAATACCAAGCTCATTTTTTATGTTCTTTTCCAGCTGTTTTTTCAGGTTCAGGAATGATTGAAGCTGAAACTTAAACCGGGCCATCAGCCTTTACCCTCCAGTGCTTTTTTCATAAGCTCAAGGGTTTCTTCAAAATCGAACTTCTCGTATATATCCTGTGTCAGAAATTCGTTGATGCTTCCGATAACCGAAATTGCCCTGTCTATGTCAGGATTGCTCCCTTTCACATATGCGCCCACGTTTATAAGGTCCTCAGCCTCCCTGTACACGGCAAGGTTTTTCCGGATCTCCGCCGCTATCATCTTATGCTCATCGGTTACAATGTCGGTCATGACACGGCTGATGCTCTCCAGTACATCAATGGCAGGATAGTGATTTTTATGCGCCATCTGCCTGGATAGAACTACGTGCCCGTCAAGAATGCTTCTTGCCGTATCGGTTACCGGTTCGGTCATATCATCACCGTCAACAAGAACTGTATAAAGACCCGTTATTGAACCTTTGTCGGAAGTTCCTGAACGTTCCAGCAGTTTGGGCATCACCGAAAAAACAGAAGGGGTATATCCTCTCGAAACGGGCGGCTCGCCGATAGAAAGGCCTATTTCACGCTGAGCCATTGAGAAACGGGTTAATGAGTCCATAAGCAAAAGGACATCCTTGCCGCAGTCGCGGAAGTACTCCGCAATGGCTGTTGCCACCATCGCACCTTTTTTTCTTATTAATGCGGGCTGGTCCGATGTTGCAACAACAACGACAGAGCGCTTCAACCCCTCATCGGTAAGATCTCTTTCGAGGAAGTCCCTTACCTCGCGGCCGCGTTCGCCAATCAGTCCTATAACAATAATATCTGCCTTGGTGTTTCTTGCTATCATTCCGATCAATGTGCTCTTCCCGACGCCGCTGCCTGCAAAGATACCAAGCCTTTGACCCCTGCCCAGTGTCAGCATGCTGTCTATGCACTTTACTCCGAGAGGCAGCACCTGGTTAATCCTTGGCCGCTTCAGCGGATGGGGAGGTACATTTTCAACGGGATAAAAACCGTCTGCCTGAATATTCCCTTTTCCGTCAATTGGATTTCCAAGACCGTCCAATACTCTTCCAAGAAGGCCCGGACCCACCCTGACCCTGAACTCGGTACCCGTTGCAATTACAAGATTACCCGGGCCTATTCCGGTCATTTCCCCGAGGGGCATCAAAAGAACGTGTTTATCGCGGAATCCAACCACTTCCGCAAGGACTTCCCGATCTGTTCTCTGATTAACAATGCGGCACAGTTCGCCGACCCGTGTTTCGGGACCTGAGGATTCAATTGTTAATCCTACAACCTTTGTGACCTGGCCTTTAAGACATACAAAGTTTTTGTCCGAAATTGCCTTCCTGTATTTATCCAGGTTTATTTCAACTCTCATATGTATCTCCGGTTTTTATTTATTCCTTTTCTTCTGTTGTAATGGCTGTGTCCTCGGTGTCAAAACCTCCAAGCAGTTCCCTCAGTGTATTTTCCACTGCCTGAAGCTGGGTTTCCAGGCTGCTGTCCACAGTTCCGAAACCAGTGTCTATGATGCATTCGCCTTTTTTTAACGAGTTGTCCTTTTTAATCTCAAAATCGCGTATGCCCTTGACTCCTTCGAGAACCCTGTCCTTATTCTCAATGACATAATCGTAATCGTCGGCACATACGCAAATTGTTATTTTCTCGGCGGATGATACCGCTGACAGCGCGGTACGGATTAAACCGAGTATTACATCCCTGTTCTGAGAAAGCTCGGTTCCGACAACCTTTTTCGCTATTTGGATTATTAGCTCAACAATTTCACTTTCGAGCCCGGAAATAGTATTGTCATATATCTCTTTGGCCTTCTGCCTCAATTCCTCTGCTTCTGCTATCAAATTCTGGTAGTGCTGTCTCGCAAGAGCCTCTCCGTGTCTATAACCCTCTTCCTTAGCAGCCCGCTCTGCCTCCCTGGCCTGTTCAGCCACCTTTTCATGTGCAGACTCAAGTATTGCCTCGGCATTAATCCTGGCTTCATTAATTATTCTTTCCGCTTCCTTCCGGGCATTTTCCAGGATATCGTCAGCCGTCTCCTTTTTCTCCGGCGCAGCTTCCTTTTTTTCGTTTTCGGCAGGTACACCCTCCTGCCTTGGTTTTATTTTCACCTGGTAGGGTCTTCCCATATTAACCTGGTAATTTTTTAACACATTACTGCCGTATCCGTTAAACAATTATTTCGTCTCCTCCGCCTCTTGAAATAATGATTTCACCGGCATCTTCAAGTTTACGTATTACGTTTACAATCTTCTGCTGTGCCTCTTCAACGTCCTTAAGCCGCACAGGTCCCATAAATTCTATGTCTTCCCTGATCATTTCAGCCAAACGCTTCGACATATTGCTGAAAATAACGTTCTGAACTTCCTCGGTTGCTCCCTTCAGTGCAACAGCCAGCTGGTAGTTGTCCACCTCACGCAGGAAGCGCTGTATCGAGCGGTTGTCAAGCTGCAGTATGTCGTCGAATACAAACATTCTTTTCCGTATTTCTTCTGCAAGATCGGAATCTTCAATTTCCAGTGTCTCTAAAATGTATTTTTCGGTACCGCGATCCACGGAGTTCAGTATGTCAACAATTGCCTGCAGGCCGCCCGTTGCAGTATAGTCTTCGGTTACCAGTGATGACAGCTTCTTTTCAAGTATCCTTTCCACTTCCTTGATTATCTCGGGCGACGTTCTGTCCATCTGTGCAATACGCTTTGCCACATCAGCCTGTTTTTCCTGCGGCAGCGCAGAAAGTACCGCAGCTGCCTGCTGTGGCTTCAAATATGCCAGTATCAGGGCAATTGTCTGGGGATGTTCGCTTTGAATAAAGTTAAGAACCTGGGAAGGATCGGCTTTTCTTACAAAATCAAAAGGCCTTACCTGCAATGAAACGGTAAGTTTGTTAATAATCTCCATTGCCTTTTCGGTTCCCAGGGCTTTTTCAAGAATATCCTTTGCATACCCTATGCCGCCTTCAGCAATATACTCCTGGGCAAGGCAAATCTGGTAAAACTCTTCAAGTACCTTCTCCTTATCCTGCGGGGAAACTCTTCGTATATTTGCAATTTCCAGGGTCAACTGCTCAATCTCATCCTCTTTAAGATGCTTGAAAATCTTCGAGGACAACTCCGGGCCCAAGGTTATCAGCAGCATAGCAGCCTTTTCCCGTCCTGAGTAGTCCCTGGTACCAGTTCCAACCGCCATTAATTTCACCTCTTACTATTCCCAATCTTCAGCAAGCCAGTTTCTCAGCAGCTGAGCAACTGCATCAGGTCTTTTCTCCACAAACTTCTTGATTTGCAGTTTAAACTCATCCTTTTCTTCAAGCTCTATATCCGGCAGTTTCTGCTTAGCAGCATCGGATACGGTTAACTGTGTTCCGGCCAGTGCAGCCTCGCCAAGAGCCTCGGGAAGTTCCTCCTCAAGTTTTCTTCCTCTCGGTATCATAAGAACAACCATAACTCCAAGGAGAACTGCCATCAATATGTAAAGACCGTATCTTTCAAGAAAACTGCTGAACCTGGATGGTCCAATATCAGCAACTACTTCGGGAGCAAGTTTCTGTATGCTTACAGAAATATTGGCGGTGGGTATTCCCATTGCATACCCGGCATCCTGCTTAATCTGCTCTATATACTCGCTTGTAAGCGCATCGGCGGTTTCAACCCTGTGTCCATACCAAAGCGTGATTGAAGCTCTTGTCTCTTCCGGAATCAGTTTCCCCAAAGCCTTCCTGCTTTCAATCTGTTTTTCATTAAACAGGCGTTCTTCAAGATTATGTTCCTTTTTATAGGACGAATCGCCTCCCGAACCTACCTGGTAGGTTGCTGTTCCCGGATTTGTATCCAGCCCGGGGGCATTTCCGCTTTGGCGGCCTTCCATTTTTTCCTCCAAGGTTTCCTGGGATCTGATAAATCCCTCTCCTTCGCTGTCAGGGGCTGAATACTGTATTTCGGTGCTGTTCAATGTATCAAAGTCAAGCTTGGCACTGACGGTAACACTCATTGTATCAAAATGGGCATTTTGGGCAATACCAACTTTGAAGTGCCTGTAAACCTTCTGCTCCAGCTCGAGCTCACGGTTACGCCTCATTTCTTCCTGCGTGTTTGCAAGGCTTACCGATGAATCGTTCTGCGTGAGAATTATAGGATTTAAGAATTCGTCAACAAGGGTTATGTTTTCTTTTGGAATACCGATTGAAGCAGCTACTACCCGGGCAGCTGCATCGGCCTGTTCGGGTGTCAGCGGTGCTTTTGTTTTCAGTGCCACAAAAGCTGAGCCTTTGTTTTCAGACTCATTCCTGTATGCCCAGTATGTCTTTTCGGGTTTTGTAAACTGAACTGATGCATCGATTACATTCTCGAATTTTTTCAGCTTGTAAACGAGGTTGTTCTGTTCGAACTGCCTCCACAGCTTTTCCTTGTCTTCCTCGGTAACCGTAAGGGACAGCTTTGACCAGCTCTGGTCGAAAATAACATCAGGACTTATAAGCCCGACCTCGCTTGCAAGATCAAACTCAATGTCCTGCTTCTTTCTGCTGTCAACATATATCTGGCTGCTGCTCTTCCTGTATCTTATCCCTTTTGAATCAAGATACTCCACGATGGCTTTTACATCGTACTCGTTTCCGCTTTCAAGGAGCGGCACGTAAGTGGTTCTTAATACGAAAAACAGTGTTGTGACTATTGCTGCAAGTATTACTCCGGCTGTTATGTACAAACGGGTTTTTTGACTTTTCTCCAGATCATTCCAGTAATCCTTAATCTTATTCCACAGTTTCATTAACCCTTCCGGCATTTCCCTTTCCCCCCAGAGCGGCTTCTTCTTTTGTTAATACCATGAATTTATGATATTAAACCTGCATTCTCATTATTTCATTATACGCATCAATTACCTTGTCTCTTATTTCTACCAGTAACTGTAATGCGATAGAAGCCTTCTCGGCCGCGATCAGAACCGAGTGAATATTATCGGTTTTGCCTGAGATAAAATCTGTGGTAATGGCATCGGCTGTCTTTTCAAGTTCACTTACATTGTATAACTCCCTTAAAAGCACATCCTTAAAGCTGATGTTTTCTTTCTCCTGCACCTTGTTTAACGCGCCCTGTACAGAAATGTTATCCATAACCGGCGATATTCTCGCAACACTCATCCTTCAATCTCTCCTTTGCATTAACATCTTAACAGGCCGTTCTTTCTCAACCGCCTATTTCCAATGCTTTCAATGCCATGGATTTGGTCGTGTCAATAGATGTAATGTTTGCTTCATAGGCCCTTGACGCTGATATCAGATTTATCATCTCGGTAACTATATCGACATTCGGCATCTGAACCATCCCGTTTTCGTCTGCATCGGGATGGCCGGGATCATATACGCTCCTGAACGGTGTCTGGTCTTCAACAATAGCTGATACACGGACACCACCGCTTGTATTGCCGATTAGTTTTTTGCTTGCACTGGTCAAATAGGAAGAAAACGGAACATTCCCGTTCCGGGCTTCGAATATAACGGTTTTTCTCCGGTATGGGGTTCCGGCCTCTGTACGTGTTGTATTTACATTTGCTATATTCTCGGAAATTATATCCATTCTAAGCCTTTGTGCAGTCAGCGCAGATGCACTGGCATGCAACGCTGTGAAATAACCCATTTAATCAGCCCCCCCTTATAATGGTCCTTATCTTGTTAAACTGACCATTAATACGATTGATAAGAGTGTAGTATCTTATTGTGTTTTCCGCCATAACAGCCATTTCTCTTTCAATGTCCACATTGTTGCCGTCAAGGCGATAGCTGTAGTTGGCATTGTCGGTAACTACTCTGATGGTTCCGCCGCCGGACAGTTTTAACTTGCTTTTGATACGGCCTGATTTCAGTTCAGAATTGAGATAATCTTCAAACTGTATATCTTTTCTTTTATATCCGGGTGTATCGACATTGGCGATGTTCTCAGAGATGACTTCATTACGTTTCCATGCAACATCAAGCGCTTTTTCAATGCCTTCGCCAGAAAAAAGCAGCTTTCCTACCACCACTCTCACCCCTTACAGTTTTATCTTATGTCAAAAATATACGTAAAATTATCTATATGTTATATTATCACACTGAAATTTGAAATACAACAAAGTAGACAAATAAACTTGCAAAATATGAGTTATTTTTTAATATTTGTGAAAAATTGAATATATATTTTAGTATATAAAATAGTTTTGTGGAATATTCTGTATTTTTCAAACCATTTGCACCATAACTTACTACTCATATAAATCGGTCTTTCAGCCATAATAGTTAATGAGGAGGTGAAAAAAAGATGGCAAGAAGCAATAACAGAAGCAGAACCAATTTTGAAAATATGAAATTTGAAATTGCCAGCCAGTTAGGTATCAACCTGAAACAGGGTTACAACGGTGACTTGACTTCAAGGGAAGCTGGAACAATCGGCGGAAATATAGTTAAAAAAGTTTTTGAAAGCTATACAGGAAACCAGTATCCTCAGTACGACGTAAACAACAAGCAGTAATCGGTAGGTTTTTATCACCTTTCAGTGTAATAAACCTGATTAATCTATAATAAAATATTACCGGAAGCAGCAGGAACTTAAAAAGGTTCCTGCTGTTTCTTTTCCTCCCTGCCGTTTTTGCTTTTTTCCTCATCCTCCTTCTTGTTTGCCATCAGCGGGGAAATTTTATCTATCATCGATGGTATGAAATCCATTATTCGATCAAGGGTTGTATTATGTTCTACCGGAAGCAGCTTGATTGTACTGTTCCTGCCTACAACCAGGAAGGCTACCGGATGTATTGTGACACCTGCCCCGCTGCCGCCTGCAAAAGGAAAGCCGCTGTTTTCCGAACCCGATCTTGAATCGGTTTGTCCCTGGTAATCTCCTCCTCCTGCCGCGAACCCAAAGGCAACACGTGAAACCGGAATAATGACGGTATCATCGGCGGTCTGGACTGCATCACCGACAATAGTATTTACATCCACCATATCACGAATGCTTTCCATGGCAGTTTTCATGAGTTCATCTATAGGATGTGCTCCCATATTGTTACCTCCTTAATAACTGAATCCTTGTTTATCCTTTACAATAATGGATAATTCTATTCAGCTACTATTAATTTTAGTTTTTGAATCCAGATAATATTTTATTATCAACAATAAAGCCTTAAATATAACAACGCGCAGAATCAGCCGGAATATCAGTTCGTTCCTGTTATTGTGAAAATCGGGATAAAAGCTGTAATTCTGATGCTCGAGCTTAAAGTTTGCCGAAAGCAGAATTAATATAAACTGCCATAATATAAGAAACGTACCGTAAAGAATTGAATCGGCCGCTGCATCCATCGTTGTAAAGGTTCCTGACAGGGAGAGTTTTTCTATGTGAAATATCTTTCCGTTTTTTCTGTCTATTGCAACTCTTACCAAATCGAGAATTTTCTCACGCCTTTTCCCGGATTTTTCTTCATGCCTCCTTTTCCTCCCGGTTCCGCTTTTTACCTCCATTATACTAATATATTTGAATATGCTTCCCTTGATGGTATAAGTAACACCCGAGCTTTTCGCCGTAAACTCAACCGATATTCTAAGGCTCATAAAAAGCATTGCCGCAAGTATCGCAGCAAGAACCAAAATAACCGGAAGGTACATTCTTTTCACCTCCCGGTTATTTTATCCAGCCATTGCATGTTATATTCTTCCTTTAATGTTAATCGACAGGCATATCGTTCATTACCACCTGGATATCATTCATACCCAGCTGAGGCAAATCATTAATTGAGCTGAATCCGAACACCCGCAAGAATTCTTCGGTCGTACCGTACAGTTTGGGCCTTCCCGGCGCTTCCTGCCTGCCGACCTCACAGATAAGATTTTTCTCCATAAGGGTTGAAATCACGTTATCGGAATTCACACCCCGTATATGCTCTACATGGGCTTTCGTTACAGGCTGGTGATAGGCAATGATTGCAAGGACCTCGTACGCAGCCTGGGACAGTCCCTGCTTTCTCCTTCCTGTTCCGAGATATGCTATGTATTCATCATACTCGGGTTTTGTGCACAACTGGTAATTGCCTCCCAGCTGCCTGAGCATTATTCCCCTGTTTGAGTTCTTATACTTCATTTCCAGCCCCGACAATATACTCGCGGTTGTCTTTTTATCCTGGCCTATAATTTCGGACAGCTTGTCCAGCGAAACAGAATCTCCCGCTGCAAACAAAACCGCTTCGAGTACGCTTTCAATCTCTCTCAGGTCATCCATTTGCCCTATCCCTTCCTTTTGATTTTCGGATCTATATATATTTCTCCGAATTCTTCCTTCTGATGAATAGCAGCCCTGCCCATCCTGGCTATTTCGAGCGCAGCGAGGAACCCTGTCACCACTTCAAGGCGGGACATTTTCTTCAGATTGTAAATTTGTGAAAAACACAGCCTTACGCCCCGCTTCAGCCTGGACAGCAGTTCCTTGATTTTAAGCCTTAACGAAACCTTCTCCTGCCTCAATATCCTGTTCATCTTCTGCGTAACATCATTCTGCCTGTCGTAATAATTCTGCATGCATCTCTGGTAGCACTCTTTCAGAAGCGGCGGGGATACATCCAGGATCACTTCAAAAGCAGATTCCGGCAAAGCCTCCGGGAGCTTGTAATAAACCCTGCTCCAGGTTTGCTCCCTTTCCCGCAGAATGTCTGCAAGCTCTCTTACCCTTTTATATTCCACCAGCTTCATAATCAGTTCCTCGCGAGGATCGGCCTCTTCCTGTTCCTCTTCCTTTCTTGCGGGCAGAAGAAGCCTGGACTTGATATGCAGCAATGTTGAGGCCATGACGAGGAATTCACTGGCTATTTCCAGATCCATCTGCTGCATTGCAAAAAGATATTCCATGTACTGATCGGTTATTTCAACAATCGGAATATCATAAATATCAATCTGGTTCTTTTCTATCAGGTAGAAAAGCAGGTCAAAGGGGCCTTCAAAATTATTCAGTTTAATAGTGCATGCATCATGCAGTGAACTTTTAAGTTCACTTCCCATATTCCATCCCTCACAGAAAAACTCCGATTACAAATTCAGCACACCGGATCATACCTCTTAAAACAGGCATAATCAGGTAATTCAGAACCTCGCCTAAAACATCGGGAAAAACCAATACTACAAGCAAGAAAACCATGCCTATATATCTTTCATACTTCATGATACCAAAATACCTTTTATCCGGCAAAACCCCCGAAAGTATCCTTGAACCGTCCAGCGGCGGGACAGGCAGCAGGTTGAATACAGCCAGGCTAATGTTCGTAATGAAAAACGACAGCAGGAATTTCATAAAAATGCTTTCTTCCATAAGCCCAATCCTGAACAGAACCAGATACAGCAAAACCCCTGCAAATGCCATCACCAGGTTTGACAGCGGGCCGGCGATGCTCACAAGTATGGTGCCCCTTTTTCTGTTTTTGAAATAGGCCGGGTTGACAGGCACCGGCTTTGCCCAGCCAATCCTTGAAAAAATAATCATTATGGTGCCCACAGGATCAAGATGTTTCAAAGGATTCAGGGAGAGCCTTCCTTCGTTTTTTGCAGTAGGATCCCCAAGCAGCCAGGCCGCATAGCCATGGGACAACTCATGGACAGTAACGGTTATAAGCAAAACAGGTATCCTTATCAGAATCTCTTCCAAACTTATATCTAACATTGCATTCCCCTTCAGCGAAATTAAAAAATACGCCTGACAAGATCAATTACAGGCCCGATAAACACTAGGACGCCTGTAATTAAGGCAACAGCGGCAGATATTAACACAGCACCGGCAAGCATATCCTTGACTTTCTTTGCTTCTGCCGAATATTCCCTCGTAACCATATCTACGAGGATTTCGCCCGCGGTGTTTACCAGTTCGCATACAAATACAAAGCCGATTACCAGGAATAAAAGAACCCATTTTTGTATGGGCAGTTTAAAGACAATTCCTGATATGACAACCAACAGCGCTGCAAAACAGTGTATTCTAAAATTCTTTTCATTGGCAAACGCTTCCCTGATACCCTGGCCGGCATGTTTAAAACTGTCTTTCAGTGATTTATTCTTCATAATAATCTCCAATCACAGACTTCAGCGGGGCAGGCCTATTGACGAAAGAACCTCCTCCTGCCTTTTTATCATTTTCTGTTCCTTTTCAGGTATATTATGATCGTACCCCAATAAATGCAACAAACCGTGTACCGCCAGAAACGCAAGTTCCCTTTCGGCTGAATGGCCATAAGTTTCGGCCTGCTCAATGGCCCTTGGAACAGAAATAACAATATCGCCAAGAAAAAGTCTTCCCTGGTCCATAGCCGCCTCACAGGGTTCGGTAATAAACACTCCGTCTTCCATTTCCAGCATAGGGAATGAAAGGACATCGGTAACACTATCTTTATTCCTGTACTGTGAATTTATTCTCCTGATCTCGTCATTCTCGGCAAGAAGTATCGACACAAGCACAGGATATTCTATCTGCTCGGTTTCCATCGCGGCGTTGACAGCCGCATTAATAATCGCCTTTATATCCTTAACCGGCAGATATCTCCTATTCAGTTTGTTTTGAATTACCGTTTTCGTTTTCATTTCGGTTTTCACTTTCCTTATCCCCGTTTTCATCGGCAGCGGCATAATATTTATCAAGTTCACTCAACCTGGTCTTCTTCTCAAGCTCGGGATATTCGGTCCTTTCATGGAAAAATCCGCTCAATACCGTCATAAACGCATTTGCGATCTCATTCATGTCATTAAGGGTCAAATCACAGTTATCCAGCTGCCCGTCATCAAGTTTATCCTTAATTATCTTTCTGATCAAGCCCTCTATTTTCCCCTTTGTTTTATCGGGCAATGAACGCACCGCCGCCTCCACCGAATCGGCCAGAAGAACAACTGCTGCTTCCTTTGACTGTGGTTTCGGACCTTCGTACCTGAAATTGCTTTCCTTAACCTCGACCCCTTTTTCACCCTGTTTGGCCTTATGGTAAAAATACGCAACCAGGGTTGTACCGTGGTGCTGAACAATAATGTCACGAATGGCCCTCGGTAGTTTATATTTCAATGCAAGCTGCTCTCCGTCCTTTGTGTGGGATGTTATAACAAGGGTGCTTAAATTCGGCGTAATCCTGTCGTGCGGATTCTCGGACATCTGGTTTTCCTTGAAAAAGTTCGGCCGTTTAAGTTTGCCCACGTCATGAAAATATGCACCAACCCTTGCCAGCAGTGCATTGCCGCCTATCTCCCTTGCCGCTACTTCTGCCAGGTTCCCTACCATCAGGCTGTGGTGATATGTTCCCGGTGCTTCCATCAGCAGCCGTTTCAGAAGCGGATGGTTTGGATCAGCCAGCTCCAGGAGTTTCAGCGGCGTTATCATGTTAAAGATACCCTCAAAGAACGGCAGGATACCGATTGCAAGTATTACCGAAAGGATGCCGCTTAAAAAAGCAAGCCCTCCTTCGTAAAGGATCGTAATCCAGTCTTTCTTTTCTATAATACCGATGCAGGCTACCATAAGGATGTTTACCGCACCGATGATAACTCCCGACAGCGATATTTTCCTTCTCTGATCAGCATTTGCGGACAGAAATGAAGCTATTGTACCGCTTATTACAAACATGACTATGAAAATCAGGTTGTCCCTGAAAATCAGCGATACCGACAATGTTATTACCAGGTTTACAGCAACTGCAATCTGAATATTCAGGAATATGGCTATAAGCACGGGAGCAATGAACCCGAGCGTAATATACGGAGAGTATTCGGGCATTATTTCCTTCGTCATAAAGGCTAAAAATACCGTAAGAACAATAATGCTTGCAATAAGCAGCAGTTCGTTCCTGCTTTCAAAGGTTTTCCTCGAAAACTGCCTCAGGAATAATGCCAGTATAATCCACAGCATCAGCAGAACCGAAAATACCGAAACAAGAAACAGGTAATCCGGCCCCGTCTGCTCGTCAAGCATGCCAAGTCTTCTCAGAACGTCAAGTTTGTCGGCGGTTATAATGTCCTCCTTGCGGATAAACCTTTCGTTCTTATAAATCATTACAGGATTCTCAAGTTTATATGCTTCGATAAAATCGTTCATACGCTCCTGGGTTGCCAGTTCATCGACCATACTGTTCGGAATGAGCACGCCTGAAAGAATATACCTTGCAACCTGCTGCATTTCAACCGAAGGAGTTTTTTCTTCGATTTTCCCTATAAAATCCTCAAGAACCTCAGACAGGTTGTCCTCTGTAATTACGGTGGAAGACAGCTTTGGCATAATCTGCTTGATCAGAAGCTCCTTAAGCTGCTTGATATCTGACTGTGAATCCCGCTTCAGCAAATAATTCTGCAGCTCTTCAGGCATTTTTGCCAGGATGGGAATTGTCGTATTAACGTTTTCCTGCTTCAGAAGCTCGGCAACACTCATCCCGGTATCGGCTTCAATCACCGGTATTATCCTTGCACGCAGATTGTCGAGAGTATCAAAGAAATCATATATATTCCCAAGCATTTGGGTGTTTGCTTGTTCCAGTTCCCTTATAACCGGTGGGATCTCCTTTACCCGCTCAAGGGCAAGTTCCTCGGTTTTCATCGTGTTTTCTATGTCCCTCGGGGCGCGTATGTCAAAACCCGAAGCCATGCCCAGCGTCAGCTTGTATTTTCTTGGAGCCGCCCCGTTCGAAATCATGATAAAGACCAGGATCAATGAAACAATGCCTATCAGAATACGCTGAAAAGTGGTGTTCCTTATGACTTGCCCGATTTTCTGAAATCTTTTTTTATCCTTTTTTTCTTTTTTCTCCGCCACATCGCTCCCTGCCTTTCACTTCGTAAATCAACAGGCTTGCCTTGCCATGAGCTTTATGGTTTCCATGCATGCGTCACCAAACCGGTATATCATTTCTTTGCTTTTGATTTCATACGGTTTTCATACTGTTCATACGCATTGATAATACGCTGAACAAGCTCATGGCGGACAACATCGTGACCGCTCAGGTAAACAAACTCGATGCCTTCCACGTCTCTCAGTATTTTCTGGACCTCTATAAGTCCCGACTTCTTGTCGCCGGGGAGATCTATCTGGGTAATGTCTCCTGTAATAATGGCCTTAGAGCCTATACCAATCCTGGTTAAAAACATCTTCATCTGCTCAGGTGTTGTGTTCTGGGCCTCGTCAAGAATAATAAAAGAATCATCAAGGGTACGTCCGCGCATATAAGCCAGAGGCGCTACCTCAATAATACCTTTCTCCATATTGGTCATGTAGGCTTCGGGGCCCATTATCTGGTACAGGGCGTCGTACAGGGGCCTGAGATACGGATCAACCTTGTTCTGTAAATCTCCCGGCAGAAAACCAAGTCTTTCGCCTGCTTCCACCGCAGGACGCGTCAGTATTATCCTGCTGACAGTTTTTTCACGAAAGGCTTTCACAGCCATGGCAACTGCAAGAAAGGTTTTCCCGGTACCCGCCGGTCCAATGCTGAAAACCACTGTATTCTTTTTTATTGCCTCAATATACTTCTTCTGGCCGTAAGTTTTGGACTTTATTGGTTTACCCCTGTGGGTAATGCAAACAAGATCCAGGGGCAGGCCGTCTTCTTCCTCCGTATGTTCCCCGTTAACCGATATAAGGTATTTCACATTCTGCGCCGTAATGGTTTCTCCCTGTTTTATCAGCCCCAACAGTTTGTGTATTACTTCCAGGGCCTGTTCAACCCTGGATTCAAACCCGGATATCTTCACCTCATTTTCCCTGTTTATTATTTTTACATCCAGTGCGTCTTCTATAATCCGGATGTTTTTATCATACTGCCCGAACAGGTTCATCTCGGTTTCAATATCAGGTATCTCTACGTTTTTTTCAATGACTGATTCCATCAATTCCCTCCAATTCCTGCTGTATTGCAATATTTTCGGTACATTCAACAGTAACCAGTAAGTATTCCCTGCCCTCCGAAGCAACAACCTGCATCTGCCGGTCAACTATTTCAGCTTCCCTGGGCATCTTTTCAGAGATTTTATTCATTGCAATCATATATGCAAATTCCCTTGCCTGCTCCTTTTCAAGTGCCTGCTCCTCTTCCTTCAGCTCGTGGTGTTTTTCAACAATCAGGCCGAATGGGAACTTGAAGCGGTTCATAATTACAGGGGACTTGTCAAGCACACTTGTTTCATACAACGCGAACGGATTTCTCCCTGAAGGAAGCCTGAGCCTGAAATCGAGGAAATAAACACTGTACCTGTTCCACTCAAGCCCCGTTCTTATCCTGATAATTCTCTTTTCGGGCACCTCTTCTTTCACTTCATACCAGGTACGGGCCATGACCTCTCCCATCGCATGCACGTATTTTGAGCCGAACTCGGGATGTATGCTTTCCAGTACTCCTGAAATAAGTACCTGTCCCTTCTTTACAGTATCCCCTTCCTTAACAAGTGCCAAACCGTTTTTGGCCATTACCGATATAACTATTCCATCCTTTGACGCAATCACATCACAGGGTTGTTCCATGGGTATCATGGCCGGAGGCTGTATCCCCTCCCTGACCGATATAAGGAGTTTCGTGCCCTTTATTTCAACCCCTGCCCACGACAGCTCCCTGTTTTTCAGCATTAACATATCGGCTACATATTTCGGGTTTATCGACCTTTTCGCCGATCCCCTGAATATACCCATTTCATTAATCTGCTTCATCAGCAGACCTGTTTCCACGTTATAATTACCGGTGATTTCAATGGACCAGATAATTGATGTCATCAGGTATATCAGGGCTGCAAACGCAATCAGGCCGATTATGAAACCTTTTCTCTTCCTGTATTTCCAGATGAGAAATGGCAAACCTTTTTTGGCTTTAATCCGTACCCTGCACCTGGATTTTCTTGCAGCCGAACGGGCATTCCTAAAGCCTCGGATACTCATTTTCATAAGGACCGCGGCGTCATTCAGCCTTTCAATGTCCCAAAGCAGGATCTGCCTTCTGGTGCAGATGTTGATGAACCTCTCCACCGACAGCCCGCTTACAATAATAATAACATACCCTTTGAAATAATGCCATAACCGAATAAGGAACATAAAACCTCCATAAAAAAGCGTAGTATTTTGCATGCCATCAGATTTACCTGTGCTCATACAACGTAATCAATGTTATCTATATCCCCTGTTATGATAATGTCCTCATTCGTTATCTCCCTTATTTTCATGTTTTTTCCGGTTATTGTTATTATCCCGTAATTGGAATTGATTCTGACAATTTCGTTTGTGAACTCGATAATTCCCCGATAGTTTTCAACAAATACTTCCTTTCTGCCGACAGTGGTAATTTTAGGACGATCGGACACAACTTCTTCAGGTATTTCAAGCATCTTCGCCACCTTTTCCCTGACAGTTGCAGCCTCTTTCCTTCTGACCTTTTCAGCCGGTTTTCTCCTTCTCATTCAGCTTCACCCCGTGCAATCTTTATAAGGTCAAACACATCCCCGAACTCATACCCCTTTTTCCTTGCATCGCCAATAATGCGATCAAGGGCCTGGGCATTATCACTGGAGACTGCATGCAGCAAAAGAATTGCCCCGTTGTGAAGATTCGGCATTACATTGTTATAGGCATGCTCCCAACCCTTCTGGCTGTTCCTGTCCCAGTCCTTGTAGGCAAAACTCCAGAATACGTTAATATAACCCATTTCCGACGTAATTTTCAGGGAACGTTCGCTGTATTCGCCCCGCGGCGGTCTTAGAAAAACCATATGCTTTTTGAATTTTTCATAAAACACCCTGTCCAGTTCCGAAACTTCCTCCTTCATCTTTTCATCACTGAGGGTGGGCAGGCTGAAATGCCCCACGGTATGGTTTCCCACCGCATGGCCTTCCTCAACCATTCTGCGCACCAGGTCCTCATGCCGGTTCAGATACGGCCCCGTGATAAAAAAGATTGCATTGACATTATGTTTTTTCAGGCAGTCAAGTATCCCCGCGGTATACCCGGCTTCGTACCCCTCGTCAAAGGTAAGGTAGATTACCGGCTTATCCGTGTCGGCAATATAAATACCGTTATACTTTTTCAGAAGCTCGGGCGCTCCAGGATCTGCCTGCGGTGTTTTGTTATCCTTCGCACGGACAATGCCCCAGCCCCGTATACGGTTCGGATCACTGCTGTTTGCCGAAGTATGGATATAAGCTGCAGGGGAACTTGTTTCGCTGAGAGATGCTATTTCATTTTCAAAATCAAGGTCGCTGAAGCTGAGCTCAAAAAGTGTTTTATTCCCGGACTCCCGAACCGAAACCGGACCGACATGATACAGAATAACCGCCGCAATGACTGAAAGAATAAAAGGAATTGCAACAACCTTTCTCTTCATACCCTTTTACCCAACAAAAAAAGAGCCCCTCTTAAGCCGCATTCAGAGCACTTAAGAGACTGAACGGATTATTGTTTTTAAACAACCATCCTTTCAACAGCTCTTTAAAATTCCTAATACTATATATATAGTTTTTTTTATTAAATAATTACAGGCTTATTCGTCAGTCAACCGGGGTGAGAAGATCATAGCGCAGAGTTGTCCCGTCATCACGCACCGCCGGTATTATGATATTGTCATCCTTCTTGATGTCCACTTTTATATTATAATACTTCAGTACGTCAACAACACCGGCCATTACGGTAAGAGATTTTTCCAGCTGCTCGGGATCGGCAATGGCTTTTATAGCAAACGGCGGCAGCAGCTTCCTGCCGTTAACTATCATGTAGCTTCCTACCTGCCTGATCTCGCTTGTAGCAATGATTCTTTCGTCGTTTACCGCAAGGGCCTGTACATCAGCGGCCTTCAGCTCATTTAGAACGGCAAGGATATTACTGTCTTCAACATGGGTATTCCCGATTCCTTCAAGCGTTACAATAATGCCCTCACCCTTTACGGTTTTCAGCCCGGCAAGGATCTCCAGCTTTTCTATCTCTTTTCTCAGACCCTGTATGGTCTCATTCTCGGTGTTGGTACCGGTACGAAGGTTTTCAAGATCCTTTTGAAGTTCATCTATTCTCTTCTGCAGCTGCTTGTTGTTCTCCTGTTCGCGCAGCAGGTCGGTTATCAAATCACTGACACGCTGCTGTTCATACACGGCCAGTGTAGTATTAGCCTTTACACTTCTATACTGCATTGCAATGATTATCCCCAATACAAGACAGACAACAGTAAGGGCTGCTTCCCTAAAAAACTTCATTTTTCCACTACCTCCAAACCCGATATCATATTTTCAATGCTTCCGTATGTTTTGTAACCGGGTATTACAATCTCGGATTCCTTGCGTATATCCACCTGTATATCATATATTCTCAGAATAACAACCGCTTCGTTCTGTTCAACCGCATTATACAGCTCATCAGGATCACCGATGGCCTTAATAACATACGGGACGGGATACCTTTTCTGGTTAATCAATATTGTAGGTCCGGCGCAGAAATGCTTGCTTGTGGTTATAATGCGCTCGTCATTTATTGATATTGCCTGTGCTCCCGCCGCTCTTAGAATATTCAATATCTGCACTATATCCATATCATGTATAATCAGCTGCCTTGGATCTATTTCTGTCCTTGCAGGTGCGTCATTCAGCGTAATAACCACGCCGCTGCCCTTAACATCGGTAAGCCCGCTAACCAGCAGAAGCTCGTCTTTTTTGTTCAAAAGCTCATTAATCACCGGGTTTCCGTCATTACTGAGCTGCCTCATTATTTCATCCTTTTCCTTTTCCAGCCTCTGAAGTTCTTCCAGCAGCTTAATGCCTTCATTTTTGGCCTGTTCAAGTTCAACCGTCAGCGACTGCACCTGGGATTCGCCGCCCGTACTCTGCTGCTGGGCCAATAAAACCGTTCTGAACTGCATGGTAATAATCATGCCGAAAAGGAGGAATACAACAAAAAGAACACCCTTTGCTTTTTTCATTCCATCAACCTCCCCTTCATGAATAATATGTGCAGGTACATTCCGGTTTGCTCTTAACTTCAGAATCATAACCACTATTATGAACTGTACCACTTTAGCGGACACAATGTCATGATTATATTGTAAAGATTTTTGGCTTAATATACAATACTTTTCCTTGGCAAGGACAGTTCCTGTTTATTCCGTTGTAGAAAAGCTGGCATTATCTCCCATCTCAGCGACTGTTTCCGGGCATTCGCACGATATCTTAGCTATACAGGTCAACTGTTTGGAGATATCGTGCAAATGCGAAGAAACTTTTAGCGTAGTGCAGCTTAGAGATGGGCGAGAAGAAGCGAGGACCAGTAAGCCAACTGTTTGAGCAAAAATGCTTCATACTATATTTTTTATAAGCATTTTCGCGAGTTTCGGCTTGCCCGAGCTGAACTGCGCAGCTCTTGCAAACGTAACGGCAGAGCACATAAAAAACCGGACCGTTCAGGTCCGGCATGGGATATAAACTAAACAAAGAAACCAGAAAAGAGAGAAACTGTCCTAAAAATTATATAATTCAAACAAATTATAATTATCAACTATATCTATTACTTCCTGTATTGAGCTTAAATTAAACTTCGCAAGTATCCTGTTGATTTTCGGGAAGATCTCAACTTTATCATCCTGGTATCTCTCGAGCAGGGAAATATCCTGTCTCAATGCTTTCAACAGCTCTATTTCATCCTTTGAAAGATTGGAAATTGCATGTATCGTATACATCAAACTCAGGCGTTCGGCCTTGTTGTCAAATGCGAAGTCACTGTACCTGTTTTTCATACTTTTTCCTCTCTCTTTATATTGTTTATAACCGCACAAAAACTTTTTTATTTATAATATATGACGCTTTTTACAGAATGACCAAGTATATTATATAAAACAGGGCGGTTTTTAAACAATGTAATATATAGAGAGAATTTTCCCAGCCAATGGTGGAAATTGCACAAAATTATTTCCCGGGCCTTATACCTTCGCTAATCCACTGCAGCAGCTGCTCTTCGGTTATTATTGGAACTCCCAGTTCCTTTGCCTTTTTATTTTTTGTCGAAGTGGAACTTATGTCATTGTTTATCAGGTAATCGGTGCTTGACGTAACTGAGTCTGTTACTTTTCCTCCCCTTTCCTCGATTGCGTTTTTCAGTTCGGCACGGTTTTTGAAATGATTTACAGACCCGGTAACCACGAAGCGGATATTCTCAAAAATCTTCTCCTCGTTCGTAATATTCTCCTTCACAAGCTCTATTTCACCGAGCAGCTCCTGGATTCGTCTCCTGTTTTTTTCGACGCTGAAGAAGGCAACATACTCGTTTGCCATTATTTCCCCGATACCGGCAATATTCGTTAACTGTTCGGCTGTAGCGTTCTCGATAAGATCCCAGTCATGGCCGAAATAATTGCAGATGCGCTTGGCATTCGAAAGACCTATATTCGGTATGCCCATGCTGTAAAGAAGGCGTACTGCAGTTGTTTTCCGGGCTTTATTAATTGAGTCTATCAAATTATTATAGGACTTTTCTCCGAACCCTTCCATTTCAACTATTTCATCCCTGAACCGCTCCAGCCTGAAGATATCGGCATAATCCTTAATAAACCCCTTCTCAACAAATTTAACAATTGTGGCTTCGGAAAAGCCGTCAATACCCATGGCATCCCTGCTTACAAAATGGGTAAGGGATTTTATCTGTTTAGCAAGACAGTCACTGTTCACACAGTAAAGAAATTTTATTCCGTTCTCCTGGCGGATTTTGGTTTCACCGCCGCATACAGGGCAGTTTTCAGGTATTTTTACATTCCTGCTCCTGGTCAGGTTGTATGATATCTGCGGTATTATCATATTAGCCTTGTAGACGCCCACTGTATCACCAATTCCGAGTCCAAGAGATTCCATGACGCTGATATTGTGGACACTGGCTCTTTTCACCGTGGTTCCCTCAAGTTCAACTGGTTCAAAAACCGCAATCGGGTTTATCAGGCCTGTTCTTGAAGCACTCCATTCAATCTTCAGCAGCTTCGTTTCCCTTACCTCATCCTGCCACTTGAAGGCAATGGAATCCTTCGGGAACTTTGCAGTGGTTCCAAGGGAACGCCCGTACTCGATATCATCAAATGCCAGTACAAGGCCATCGGCAGGGTAATCCGTATTGACTGCCTGTTCCGAAAACCATTTGACGGTATCCTCAAGATTTGCCGAATCCACTTCTTTATATTCCACCACATCAAACCCCTGGCCTTTAAGCCATTTGAGATGCGCGCTTCTGAAATTGTCCAGGCCAGGATCATCAACCCTTACAATACTGAATGCAAAAAAGTAAACATTTCTCTCGGCAGTAATCCTGTTATTAAGCTGCCTTACAGACCCGCTGCACAAATTCCTCGGGTTCTTGTATTTTGCATCTACATCCTCAATCTCCCTGTTGATTCTTTCAAAGTCGGAGTACCGGATAACGGCCTCCCCCCTGAGTACAAGATTTCCCTTATGGGAGATTTTAAGGGGCAGGTTCCTGAAAACCCTTGCATTATTCGTAACCACTTCGCCGACTTCACCGTTGCCGCGGGTTACCGCCTTTACAAGTTCCCCGTCAGCATATGTAAGCACAATGGTGAGGCCGTCCAGTTTCCACGAAAGTATTCCTTTTTTATCGCCCAGCCATTCCTTAAGAACATGTATCTCCTTGGTCTTGTCCAGGGAAAGCATGGGCTGCTCATGGGCTTCCTTCGGCAGGCTGCTGAGCAGCTCATATCCCACCTTTATGGTAGGGCTGTTTGAAAGGACTATACCCGTTTCCTTTTCGAGTGCCTCAAGCTCGTCGTACAGTTTATCGTATTCGTAGTTGGACATTATCTCGCGGTTTTCCTGGTAATATGCTTTGGCTGCTTCATTCAGCTTATCAACAAGCCCCCTTATCCTTTCAACTTTTTTATCCATACATATCCCCTTCTGCTAATAATCAAATAAACTGAAGCGATAACTATAAGGAAGCGCAGAATTTACTCGTCCAGCAGTATTTTGTATACCCCGTCTTCCATGTACGCACCCATGGTTTCAAGGATACGCATTGTACCGTTGAATATGCCCTGGGCCATGTTTTCCCTGAATTCATCGGATTTCAGCCTTTCATGGTCCTCCTTGTTTGTAATATATGCTGTTTCAACAAGCAATGCCGGCATTTCGGACAGGCGCAGCACACCCAGATCTGCAACGACTGTGCCGTTATATTTCGTATCAGTAACCGCATCTATCTCCTCGCCCATAATCTGGGCAAACTGTTTGCTGGTAAACTCCCCGTGCTTTTTCCCGTAATGGTAGACTTCGGTTCCGTTATAAACATCCCAGTTTTTCTGTTTCGTATCAAAGGCATTGATATGTATGCTTATAAAGAAGGTTGCTCCTGCTTCATTTGCAATCCTCGGCCTTGCCCATACATCCTCTTTCCAGTAGCTGTGAAGTTCCTTATCCTCCTCCCGGGTCATTATTACCCTGACGCCGGCTTCCTCAAGCTTTTCTTTCAGCCTGAAGCTCATATCAAGAACTATATCCTTTTCATAAAAGGTAGTTTCATAAGGTGATGTCGTTCCGGGATCACGCCCTCCGTGCCCGGGATCTATGCATACCAGTACTTCCTTCAGCACTTTTCCTGCAGGCAGCGGTGTTGGAGCAGGCGTAGGAGACGGAGTCGGCGTCGGCGTAGCAGGTACCGGCGTAGGAGAAGGCACCGGTGTGGGAGAAGGTGTTGGGGCAATTGCATTCATTACTGCCTTAACAACCTGAAACTCGCCTCCCAGAATGGTATAAACGGCTATAATACATAAAAGAGCCACGAGAATTACGGCAATAAACCTTGGTGTGTTCTTTATGCGGAATCTTTTATTTCCGGAATTAATGTTCATATACTTTGACTTGCGGCTCCTTTTTCCATTAAAGTTTGTGTTCACGATTTGACCCCCATAAGCTAAGTATAAAAATCTCTATATCAAATATGCTGCTGCTATTCGATATAATACTATATGGTACTATAAAAATTGGATTTACGAAAGCCCTAATCGGCGATTTGCCCCGATTATTTATCTACTGCAGATACCTGTCGATATCATTGAAACCTATATTCTTATGAAGGGCAAGATTTATCCCGTTTGCAACCACCTTTGAAACACGTTCTATCACTTCATCCATCTCTTTTGGCGTTACAACAAGGTTTCCGCCGTATGGCTCAAGCACTTCACGAATCAGGTTATACTTGTCGTTTTCATCCAGTTCCTTCAGCATTTTGTAAAATTCCGTCCCTGTTTTGGAATGGGCCATGAGATTATCTATGACAAGTTCAATTGTGTCATTGGCCATTGTAGCGGCATCCACCACCGTAGGAACGCCTATGGCTATAACGGGCACACCGAGAGTTTTTTCCGAAAGTTCGGCCCTTTTGTTTCCCACACCCGAGCCGGGTGATATTCCGGTATCGGCAATCTGTATCGTGGTATTTATACGGTTCATTTTTCTTGAGGCGAGAGAATCAATTGCAATAACGAGGGCGGGTTTTACTTCATTCACCACCCCTTTCACAATGTCACTTGTTTCAATACCGGTTAAGCCCAGAACACCAGGCGCAATTGCACATACCGGCCTTACCCCGTCATCTACCTGCTCTGGAAGATACTCATGCAAATGTCTTGTAACCATCAGGTACGAAGAAACTTTCGGACCTAACGCATCCGGGGTAATGTTCCAGTTTCCGAGGCCGACCACAAGAACAGTATCGTTTTCCTTGAGTTTCAGCAACTGCTGAAGTTCAAACGCCACCGCACGGCAGGTGGTTTCGTATAAGTCACGGTCGTTCTCTTTCAGCCGCGGTACATCAAGTGTAACGTAATTTCCCATAGGTTTTCCGATATTCTTTTCACCGGCGGGAGATGTAATTCTTACTCTTGTGACATGGATATCCTCGTTACCGTTCTCGGTAACCTCCACTCCCTCGGCATACGGGTACGTTGTTGCCGTTCCGGAGCGGCGTACGTTTTCCTGGTTTTTCTCATGGACCTCCAAGGCAAGGTCGGTACGGACTCCGTTAAACTGCTCTATGAATAGTTCTTCCATACTTGTTTTGCTACCTCCGTTTCAGTTTTTTGCTGAATTGCATTCTGATAAAGGCTTATTGAAGCACCGGGTATTTATACTCTCTGCAGTAATATTCTCTGCAGTTTGGTATTTACTATTCAGTTCCGGTACCTGTATTATTTTCAAATACGAATCACCGGATATTTTTTAACGGGAAGTTGTAAAATAAAATGCCGTAATATATAGAAAACTCATGGTAATCCATTGTAAAATGTTTAATAACCAAAGAAAAACATTAGCAAAGGAGTACCATGAGTTATATATGAATAATAAC
>Ga0134091_1000223_pt1 | contig 56374 bp, 48 predicted proteins | sample 2_5taG_FD_94451 | JGI IMG/M metagenome (GOLD analysis project Ga0134091, IMG submission 94451) | Switchgrass degrading microbial communities from high solid loading bioreactors in New Hampshire, USA - 2_5_20_6_A2 metaG | ecosystem: Engineered > Bioreactor > Semi-continuous > Anaerobic >...
GGCGATGGAAAGAGCCTGCAGGAAGGCATCAACATGATATTCAGGCAGATGACAGACATTTTGGAGAAAATGGGCGTAAAACCTATTGAGGCGGTTGGCAAAACCTTTGATCCGGAACTCCATCATGCGGTGATGCATATTGAGGACGAAAACTATGGTTCCGGCGAAATCATTGAGGAGTTCCAGAAAGGCTATATCTACAAGGATCAAACTGTCATCCGCCATTCTATGGTGAAGGTGGCTAATTAGACTTTCTTTGGCCTTAATTTTCTATAAAACGGGAGTGATAAAACTATGGGAAAAGTGATTGGGATAGACCTTGGCACAACCAACTCATGTGTTGCCGTTATGGAAGGCGGGGAACCTGTTGTTATCCCCAATGCTGAAGGAAGCCGTACCACGCCGTCCATCGTGGCGTTTTCCAAAACAGGCGAGCGCCTGGTGGGACAGGTGGCAAAAAGGCAGGCCATTACCAATCCCGAACGCACAGTTATTTCCATCAAGAGGGATATGGGCACCGACAGAAGAGTTAAGATTGACGATAGAAGCTATACGCCCCAGGAAATCTCGGCTATGATCCTGCAGAAGCTGAAGGCCGACGCCGAGGCTTATCTGGGCGAGCCTGTTACCCAGGCGGTTATCACCGTACCGGCCTATTTCTCCGACTCACAGCGTCAGGCCACCAAGGACGCGGGTAAGATTGCCGGGCTTGAGGTTTTAAGAATCATTAACGAGCCCACCGCCGCAGCCCTAGCTTACGGCCTTGACAAGGAAAAGGACCAGAAAATTCTGGTATTCGACCTGGGGGGCGGAACCTTTGACGTATCCATCCTGGAGATCGGCGACGGCGTGTTTGAGGTTCTTGCCACCAGCGGTAACAACCGCCTTGGCGGCGATGATTTCGACCAGCGTATCATTGACTGGCTGGCCGATAATTTCAAAAAGGACACGGGCATTGATCTGAGAACCGATAAAATGGCCATGCAAAGACTGAAGGAGGCGGCCGAAAAAGCCAAGATCGAGCTCTCTGGCGTTACCCAGACCAATATCAACCTGCCCTTTATCACCGCTGACGCCACCGGTCCCAAGCACCTGGACATGACGCTGACACGGGCAAAATTTGAGGAACTGACCGCTGATCTGGTTGAAAAGACCATGGGACCCACTAGGCAAGCCCTTTCGGATGCCGGGCTCACACCCAACGATATCGACAAGGTACTGCTGGTCGGCGGTTCAACCCGTATTCCTGCTGTTCAGGAAGCGGTTAAAAAATACCTCGGCAAAGAGCCCTTCAAGGGCATCAATCCGGATGAGTGTGTGGCTATCGGCGCGGCCATCCAGGCGGGCGTCCTGTCCGGCGAGGTGAAGGACCTGCTGCTGCTGGATGTAACGCCCCTGTCACTGGGTATCGAAACCCTTGGCGGCGTGTTCACCAAGCTGATTGAGCGCAACACCACCATTCCGACCAAAAAGAGCCAGATCTTCTCCACCGCGGCTGACGGGCAGACCAGTGTGGATATCAAGGTTTACCAGGGTGAACGCGAAATAGCCGCACACAACAAGCTGCTGGGCAACTTCCAGCTCACGGGCATTCCTCCGGCTCCCAGGGGTGTTCCACAGATTGAGGTCACCTTCGATATCGACGCCAATGGTATCGTTCACGTTTCGGCCAAAGACCTGGGTACCGGTAACGAGCAGCAGATAACCATTACCGCCAGCTCCAACCTCAGCGAGGAAGAAATTCAGCGGGCAATCAAGGAAGCCGAGCGGCATGCCGCCGAGGATAAGAGGCGCAAGGAAGAAGTCGAAACCCGCAATGAGGCCGACTCGCTTGTCTACCAGACTGAAAAGACCATGAAGGAATTGGGCGACAAGCTGAGTTCCGAGGATAGGAACAAGCTCCAGGGAGAGCTTGAGAGAGTCAAGGAAGCCTTAAAGGGTTCCGACATACAGGCTATCAAGAACGCCAAGGAGTCACTGACACAAGCCTTCTACGCCATCTCCCAGAAACTCTATCAGCAGGCTGGTCCCCAGGCCGGCGGGACGCAGGGCGGTTTCAATCCGGGCGGAGCAGGACCACAGGATAATGTCTACAACGCGGATTATAAGGTAGTGGACGAGGACGACAAAAAATAAGACATGTTTCCCATAGACACGAGGATGAAACGGTATTTGCCGCAATATGTTTGTTGCCGGCATCTACCGTTTCATCTTTGTGGGTATAATATTTTGCTGCCAGGCATATTTAAGCACAAGCAGCGCCGGAAAGCACAAGGGTTCCGGAATATTCCGCAACGCTCTGGATGTTGCCGCAAGGATATGATATATTATCAAAGGTCGGCTGTTGAAAAGACCGGTAGCTTTTCCCATGCAGTTCACGTATAACGGAAAGGTCGAGAAAAAATGGGAGGGTTGGCTTTTGGCCGCAAAAAGGGATTATTACGAGGTACTCGGTGTAGACAGGAATGCTACCGAGGCCGATATCAAAAAAGCATACAGAAGGCTTGCGAAACAGTACCATCCCGATGTCAATCCGGGTGATAAGGAAGCCGAGGCCAAGTTCAAGGAGATCAATGAGGCGTACAGCGTACTGAGCGACAGCGAGAAGCGTGCCAATTATGATCGTTATGGCCATGCCGCTTTTGACGGCAGTGCTGGCTTTGGCGGGTTCGACTTTGGATTTGGAGGCCTTGACGACCTGTTTGAGACCTTTATGGGCTTTGGCAGGAACAGAACCTCCAGACGGGCTGGACCGCAGCGCGGCAATGATCTGCAGTATGCGATGGAAATTTCATTCATGGAGGCTGCTTTTGGCACGACGAAGGAAATTAATGTCACAAGGCTGCAGACATGCAGCGTTTGCGGAGGCTCCGGGGCAAAGCCTGGAACACAGCCCGAAACCTGCAGGCATTGCCATGGTTCCGGGCAGATTCGGTATTCCCAGTCAACGCCCTTCGGTCAGTTTGTCAATGTCCGAACCTGTGACATGTGCGGCGGCGAGGGCAAGGTCATCGCCCATCCATGCGAAAGGTGCAATGGTAAGGGCCGCGTAACAAAGAGTTCCCGGATCAGCATCGATATTCCGGCAGGTATTGATGAAGGCCAGACCATATCGCTGAGGGGAGAGGGCGAGCCCGGACTGAGGGGAGGTCCTCCGGGCGACCTTTTTGTGACCATACATATCAAACCGCATCCCATATTCAAGCGGGAAGGATATGATGTGGTGTGCGATGTCCCGATATCCTTTGCGCAGGCCGCACTGGGCGCGGATATTGAAATCCCCACCATCGACGGGAAAATGACCTATACCATTCCTGAGGGGACGCAGACCGGTACGGTGTTCAAGATACGCGGCAAGGGTATCAAGCATTTGAGGAGCAACGCCAGGGGAGACCAGTATATCCGAGTGAACGTGGAGGTACCTGTCAAGCTGTCTCCAAAGCAGAAGGAACTGCTGCGGCAGTTTGCCGAAATCAGCGGCGATGAAGGACTGGAACAGAAAAAGGGATTTTTCAACAAGATGAGGGACCTGTTCAAGGACGGGACCGGCAAGGAATAAAGGCAACAGGAGATTGTATGAAGTGGATTGAAGTATCGATAACGACCAGCGAAAGCGCCTCCGAGATTCTGTCGGATTTCCTGATGGAAAGAGGCGCCAACGGCACTGAAATTGTGGATGCAAGAGCCTTCAGGCTGGCAGCAGAGGCAAACCAATATCTTGATTATGCCGATGACGGGCTTGCAAAAAGCTATGGACCCGATGTGGTCATCAAGGCTTATTACCCTGAAGGCACGGAAATGGAGGAACTCCTGGAGCTAATCCGCAAAAAAATCGATGCGTTGTCCCGGCTTATGGACGCAGGTCCGGGAATCATACGCTGGCAAGTGCGGGATGATACCGAATGGAAGGACAATTGGAAAGCTTATTTCAAGCCGTTCCAGTTTACCGATAGAATTGTGATCAAACCCAGCTGGGAGGAATATTCCCCACGCGACGGACAAATCATCATAGAGATTGATCCCGGCATGGCCTTTGGAACGGGGACCCATGAGACCACCAGGATGTGCGCCGCACTTGGCGAAAAACACCTTAATCCCGGGGATCGAGTTCTGGATCTGGGGTGCGGGACAGCCATCCTGTCCCTGGCCGTGGCCAAACTTGGTGCCGGAAGCGTCCTTGCGGTTGATATAGACGAAGCGGCCGTCAGGACTGCGCAACAAAACGTTCTGAACAATGGCGAAGCCCGGCGCATTGAAGTGCGAAAGGGTGTTTTGGACGACATCCCCCAGCAGCCCTTCGATTTGATCCTGATCAACATCATCGCGGATGTCATCCTGTCATTGACAGGCAGCATCCGGAATTATACCCATGGAAATACCCGCATCATCCTGTCCGGTATCATCAAAGACCGGAGGGATGAAGTGGTGGCGGCATGGGAAGCGGAAGGATTCAGGCTAATGGAAGAAGAAAAAATGGGAGAGTGGGTGGCGTTGGCATTCCATGCATAGGTTTATGGTGAATCCCGGGCAGTTCAAAGAAGGGGTTGTCTGTATAGAGGGGAGCGATTTGAAGCATCTCAGTCAGGTACTCAGGCTTGGAAAGGGCGATATCATAGAGGTATTTGACGGAACAGGAATAGCATATACCGCTCGTCTGACAGAGATCGGAAGGGATCGTGCCATGGCCCTTATCATGGAATCACGCCCCGCCGGAACCGAGCCACGTATCCGCTTGACCCTTTACCAGGGGTTGCCCAAAATGGACAAAATGGACCTGATCATCCAAAAGGCTGTGGAACTGGGGGTTTATCGAATCGTACCCGTTTTGACCCAACGAACTGTGGTCCAACTGGACGGTTCGTCTGCGGAGAAGAAGATGTTGCGCTGGACCCGGATAGCCATCGAGTCAGCCAAACAGTGCGGGCGGGCATGTGTTCCGGAAATCATGAATCCATTGACGCTAAAGGAAATTTTAAGAGGGTTTGAATGCCCGGATCTGGCTGTCGCTCTCTATGAGAACGAGCGAAAAAAATGTTTGAAAGAGATATTGAAATGTTATAATATTAATGATATTGGTAATATTGCGCTGTTTATAGGTCCGGAGGGCGGTTTTGCCGAGGAAGAGGCTGATGCGATGCGTCAGGCTGGCATTCAGACAGCCTGCCTGGGCAATCGAATTCTCAGAACTGAAACCGCAGCTATTTCAGGTGTTTCCATTATTATGTATGAGATGGGTGAAATGCAGTAATGGGTAAGACAACATTTGTGATTACAGATGATGCCATATTCATGCGTACGCTGCTGAGAAAGATCATTGAACAGGACGAAAACTATGAGGTTGTCGCAGAAGCCTCAAACGGCCGCGAAGCTATAGAAGCGGCAAGAAAATACCAGCCGGATATCCTGACGCTTGATATTACCATGCCTGAGATGGACGGTATACAGGCAGTTCCCGAAATTCTCAAGGTGAGCCCCAAAACCAATATCATCATGGTATCAGCCATGGGCCAGCAGTCCATGGTTATAGAGGCCATCAAGCAGGGGGCCAAGGATTTTGTGGTCAAGCCTTTTGAAAAATCGAGAGTTTTCCAGTCCATCAGGAATGTGCTTGCCATGAATGAGTAGAGGGGCGCAGGGCAACAGCCTTCCTGCCTGAAGGAGACGATGCATGTTAAGGAGCATGACAGGCTTCGGGTATTATGAATACTCGGAGGATGATATAACCTTTACCATAGAGATTAAGACTGTTAACCATCGGTATCTGGACTTGTTTTTAAGGATGCCGAAACAGATCTCGGCCTTTGAGGATCGGGTAAGAGCCATCATATCCGAAAGGATCCAACGGGGAAAGGTAGACGTCTACATAACTTGTGACAACAAGGGCGATGATGCGGTTGACGTTGTACTGGACGAGGGGCTGGCACGGGCATACACCAATGCGCTGAAGGCCATGGCCGGCAATCTCGGGATTAAGGATGATATTTCGGTATCCACTTTGGCCCGTTTCCCCGATATTTTAAAGGTTGAGAAAAAAGAAGACGACGAGAGAATAGGCCTCATCCTTGAAAAAGCTGTTGAGAAAGCTGTCTCATCCCTTGTGGAAATGCGTGAGAAAGAGGGTGAGAAGCTGAAGGAGAGCATGGTCCAAAACCTGCAGAATGTGAAAGCCTATCTGGAAAAAATCAGGGAAAGGGCCCCGATGGTTGTCAAAGAGTACAAGGAGAAGCTGGAAGCCAGGATTGAAGAACTGATCGGGATGAAGATTGATCCGGCCCGCCTGGCCATGGAAGTGGCGATATTCGCTGACAAGTGCAGCATTGACGAGGAAATCGTGAGGCTCGGAAGCCATATTGAGCAGATGAAAGATTTGCTGAATCAGGGGAGCCCGGTTGGAAAGAAAATGGATTTCCTCATACAGGAAATGAACAGGGAAGTCAATACCATAGGGGCCAAAGCCGGGGATCTTGACATCACCCGGTATGTGGTGGAGCTTAAGAACGAGATTGAAAAACTGAGGGAGCAAGTTCAGAATATTGAATAGAATAGCCGGAAGATATCATGATAAATCCGTCATCCGATTGCGATGGCGGTTTTGGAATGCTATAAACCGGCAATGAAAATAAGTTTTAAGGATTTGTGTGAAAATGAAGTTAATCAATGTTGGGTTTGGGAATATCGTATCCGCAGGCAAAATTGTTGCCATAGTCAGCCCTGAATCGGCACCCATCAAGCGCATCATTCAGGAAGCCCGGGAACGCGGTGTTCTCATTGATGCCACCTATGGCCGCCGAACCCGTGCGGTTATCATCACGGAGAGCGATCACGTTGTCTTGTCTGCGCTTCAGCCCGAAACCATCGCGCACAGGCTGACTGAGAAGGATGGCTTGCATGCTCCGGACGGCGAAACCGAACCGGAGCAGGAACAGGGGGAAGAACTATGAACCCCGGCCTGCTTATTGTGGTGTCCGGTCCGGCCGGTGTGGGTAAAGGAAGCGTTATCAGGCGCGCTATGGAACTTACCGACAATCTTTCAACATCGGTCTCCGCCACCTCCAGGAAACCGCGTCCGGGTGAAATTGACGGTGTCCATTATTTTTTTAAAACCCGGGAGCAGTTTGAGGCCATGATAAAAGAAGAGCGCCTGGTCGAATGGGTGGAATACTGCGGGAACTACTATGGCACGCCAAAGGAATATGTCACCCGGGAACTCGAAAAGGGAAAGAACATCATCCTGGAGATAGAAGTGGAAGGCTCCATGAAGATCAAGGAGATGTTCAAGGACAGCATCCTATGTTTTATCGTGCCACCCAGCTATGAAGAACTGGCCAGACGACTGCGTAACAGGAACACGGAGGATGAGGAGACCATACGGAGAAGGCTCAATCGAGCGCTCGAGGAATTTCAGTATATAGATCGCTATGATTATGTTGTACTGAATGATTCCATCGAGGAAGCAGCCCAAAGGTTTTTGTCTATTATTCGGGCGGAAGAGATGCGAACATTCAGAAACAAAGCGTTGATAGATCAACTTAAAGTCAGGGAGTGATTGCAATGATGATCGATCCGGCAATGTCTTCATTGCTTAAAAAAGTGGACAGCCGTTATACACTGGTCATCCTGACCGCAAAACGTGCCCGTATGCTGACTGACGGTGCCAAGAAACTCACGGATTATCCTTCAACCAAGGACGTAACCATTGCCATCCGTGAGATCGATGAGGGAAAGGTAACCTACCATAAGGTTCAGAAACATGCGAACCAGAATACACAGGAGGACTCCGGCCAGGTCGTCCCCGAACAGACGAAGGGAACCGAATCTGATAGCATATAGATGCAGGCATGGGCACATGGCGCAATCCGGATCGTCATGACATGCAAAATAGGAGTGAATGCAGGAGGATACAGGAATGCAATTTGAGAAAACCATGGACAAAATCGTTGCACTATGCAAGAACAGGGGTTTTATCTACCAGGGTTCAGAAATATATGGCGGCCTGGCAAATGCCTGGGATTACGGGCCGCTGGGCGTCGAGTTCAAAAATAACGTCAAACGGGCCTGGTGGAAAAAATTCATCCAGGAAAGCCCGTATAATGTGGGCGTCGATTGCGCCATTCTGATGAACCCCCAGGTTTGGGTGGCCTCGGGGCATGTGGGAGGCTTCTCGGATCCCCTTATAGATTGCAGGCTGTGTAAGACCCGGCACAGAGCCGACAATATCATTGAAGACTATAACCGTGAAAATAACATATCCATGGTCGTGGATCCGACGGATCATGAGGGCATGATGGCCTATATCAGGGAACATAGAATTCCCTGTCCGAACTGTGGCGGGCATGATTTTACCGATATCCGCAAGTTCAACCTCATGTTTAAAACCTACCAGGGTGTTACCGAGGATTCCAAAAACGAGATCTATCTCCGTCCTGAAACGGCACAGGGTATTTTCGTCAACTTCAAGAACGTCCAGAGAACCACAAGAAAGAAGATTCCATTCGGTATCGGGCAAATCGGCAAATCCTTCAGAAATGAGATTACCCCCGGCAACTTTACTTTCAGGACCCGTGAGTTTGAGCAGATGGAGCTTGAGTTTTTCTGCGAGCCGGGGACCGATATGGAATGGTTCAATTACTGGAAAGAATTCTGCATCAATTGGCTGTATGATCTGGGCATCAAGAAGGAAAATCTGAGGATGAGGGATCATTCCCCCGAAGAGCTGTCCCATTACAGCAAAGCGACCACTGACATCGAATACCTCTTTCCGTTCGGTTGGGGAGAACTTTGGGGAATCGCACACAGGACAGACTTTGACCTGAGACAGCATATGGAACACGCCAAGGAAGACCTTTCATACTTCGATCCCGTTAAGAATGAAAAATATATACCTTACTGCATAGAACCATCCCTGGGTGCCGACCGGGTGGCGTTGGCGTTCCTCTGCGATGCCTATGACGAGGAAGAGGTTGGAGAAGGCGACGTGAGAACGGTTCTGCGTTTGCATCCCGCTTTGGCACCGGTTAAAGTGGCAGTCCTTCCTCTTTCCAAAAAGCTGTCCGATGAGGCGTTCAAAATCTATGAGAGCCTGCTGCCGGAATTTGTATGCGAGTTCGACGATACCGGCAGCATCGGAAAGCGGTACAGACGCCAGGATGAAATTGGCACACCTTATTGCGTTACCTTCGATTTCGAATCCGTCGAAGACAAGTGTGTCACGGTCCGGGAACGCGATTCCATGGAGCAGCAGAGGATACCCATTGAGGAATTGAAGCTTTACCTGAAGGAAAGACTAGTTTATTAGCGTGGGCAGATATTGGTACTGAGAAGCTTTTACATTCGAAAAAGTACGGCTGAATGCCGTATTCGAATATCTTTTTAGGAGGGTAAGAAATGGGAAAGAAGTACGTCTATCTGTTCAGTGAGGGTAATGCCTCAATGAGGAACCTTCTGGGAGGAAAGGGTGCCAACCTGGCCGAAATGACGGGTCTCGGGCTTCCCGTTCCGCAAGGTTTTACCATTACAACCGAAGCCTGTACAAGGTATTATGCTGACGGCCAGGTCATTGCCAAGGATATTGAAGATCAGATTTACGAGTATCTCGCCAAAATGGAGGGAATTGTCGGGAAGGAGTTTGGCAATCCGGACAATCCCTTGCTGGTATCTGTGCGTTCCGGTGCTCGGGCTTCCATGCCGGGTATGATGGATACCATCCTGAACCTGGGCCTCAACGATACGGTTGTTGAAGGACTGGCCAGGCTGACCAACAATCCGCGCTTTGCTTATGACAGTTATAGAAGGTTTATCATGATGTTCAGCGATGTGGTCATGGGCATCGAAAGAAGTAAGTTTGAGGACCTTCTTGATGAGATGAAGGAAAAGAAGGGTGTTAAGCTGGACACCGAGTTGGATACAGATGATCTGAAGGCTCTTGTCAAACAGTACCTTGAGCTTTACCAGAAAGAGAAGGGCGAACCCTTCCCGCAGGAGCCCAGAGTGCAGCTCCTGGAGGCTGTCAAGGCTGTATTCCGTTCATGGAATAATCCCCGTGCCATTGTATATCGCCGCCTGAACGATATTCCCAGCGACTGGGGAACCGCGGTCAACGTACAGGAAATGGTGTACGGCAATATGGGCAATGATTCGGGTACCGGTGTGGCCTTCACGCGCAACCCTGCGACAGGAGAGAAGAAACTCTACGGTGAGTTCCTTATGAACGCCCAGGGTGAGGACGTGGTTGCAGGTATCCGTACTCCCCAGTCACTCGATCAACTGAAAGAAACCAATCCCGAAGTTTACAGACAGTTTGCTGAAATCGCCGAGAAACTGGAGCGGCATTACAAAGACATGCAGGACATGGAGTTTACCATTGAGCGCGGCAAACTCTTCATGCTCCAGACACGTAACGGCAAGCGTACGGCCCAGGCTGCCCTGAAGATCGCCGTTGATTTGGTGAACGAGGGCATGATTACCAAGGAAGAGGCTATCCTGAAGGTGGATCCCAAACAACTGGATGCCTTGCTCCATCCCACCTTTGAGGCTAAAGCCTTGAAGGAGGCCAAACCGATTGCCAAGGGCCTTCCCGCGTCGCCCGGTGCCGCCACCGGTAAGATCTATTTCACCGCCGAGGATGCGGTTGCCGCTGTTCAGGCAGGCGAAAAGCAGGTCATCCTGGTGCGCAACGAGACTTCACCCGAGGATATCGAAGGCATGCATGTGTCCCAGGGTATTCTGACCGCCAGGGGCGGTATGACATCCCACGCGGCCGTTGTGGCCAGAGGCATGGGAACCTGCTGTGTTGCGGGCTGCGGTGAGATCATCATCAAGGAAAATGAAAAAGTGATGATCGATAAAAACGGCAATACCTACAAGGAAGGCGACTGGATCTCCCTGGACGGTTCCACCGGTAATGTCTATGCAGGAAAGCTGCCGACCGTGGAACCTGAAATGACCGGTTATTTCGGAACCTTCATGGAATGGGCAGACAGCATCCGCAAGCTGAAAGTTAGGGCCAATGCGGACACGCCGAAAGATGCCGCCCAGGCCTTCAGGTTCGGCGCCGAGGGTATCGGTCTCTGCCGTACCGAGCACATGTTCTTCGAAGGCGACAGGATTAAAGCCATGCGCGAAATGATCGTTGCCCGTACCGAAGAACAGAGGAGAAAGGCATTGGAAAAGCTGCTGCCTATGCAGAGAGGCGATTTCGAAGCCCTGTTCCGCGAGATGAAGGGGCATCCTGTCACCATTCGTTATCTGGATCCGCCGCTCCATGAATTCCTGCCTCAGGATGATGAGGATATCAAGGCGTTGGCTGACGAGATGGGTCTCAGTTTTGATGAACTGAAGCACATCGTTAAAGGGCTCCATGAGTTCAACCCGATGATGGGCCACCGCGGATGCCGCCTTGCCGTATCCTATCCTGAAATCGCCGAGATGCAGACAAGGGCGGTTATCGAAGCGGCCATCAATGTGAACAGGGAAGGCATGAATGTGGTGCCCGAGATCATGATCCCGCTGGTTGGCGACGTCAAGGAGCTGCAGTATGTGAAGGAAGTTGTCGTCAAAACCGCCGACGCCATCATCAAGGAAGCTGGCGTGGATCTCAAGTATAAGGTCGGTACCATGATCGAAATTCCGAGGGCTGCCCTGACGGCCGATGAGATCGCTAAGGAAGCCGAGTTCTTCTCATTCGGTACCAACGACCTGACCCAGATGACTTTCGGCTTCTCCCGCGACGATGCCGGTAAGTTCCTTGAAGATTACTACAACAAGAAGATCTATGAGTTTGATCCGTTCGCCAAGCTGGACCAGACCGGTGTGGGCAAGCTGATCGAGATGGCTGCTCAACTGGGCAGAAAGACACGCTCGGACATCAAGCTCGGTATCTGCGGCGAGCATGGCGGCGATCCTTCGTCCGTGGAGTTCTGCCATAAGATCGGTCTGGACTATGTGTCCTGCTCGCCTTTCCGTGTGCCCATCGCAAGGCTTGCCGCCGCACAGGCCGCCGTCAAGAAAGGCGACGAGCTGGGACAGAAATAATGAAGGGCTGCAGCAGCCTGATGAATGGATGGAAAATGCAATAAAAGGTGCCGGCGCTTGCAAGTATGCCGGCACCTTATTCATTCTGGAGAGGTTTGCTTTTACAACCTGTTCAGACTCCTGACCAACATTCTGAATGACGGTCGGCGTTTTGTTCTTTCGTTCCCGCAGTTCAAAAAAACGCCCGTTTAGTAAGTTCATGCAGTTTCGGCAACTCGTCCAGCGGGCCGAAATCGCTTATGGGATTGCCGTCCGGCCACAACCTTTTCTTCTCTGGCCTTTTGATTGCTCTTCATCGTCACCATGATCATGATCCCGCCAACCATTAACAGTTATGGCGGACGTCATGGCCGGAATGATTTTATGTAAATTCTGTGTTTTTTCAGCAAGGCCTTTTCTCTCCTTAAGGATGATTATCTTTCGAGTCCCCGATGGGATCATTCCATAGGATAAAGATCCGAGAATTCAACCGCCACCTGCTGGATGGGATGGTCGGCCCCGCATGCGGTTGTTTCCGCCGCCGAATCCATTACGTCCGCCTGTCGATCAGGCAAAAGCAGGGTAAAGCAGGATCCCTTGCCCACCTGGCTTTTCAGGGATATGCTGCCTCCCAGGACCTCTGCATAGAGCCTCACCAGCGGCAGGCCAAGGCCGGTACCCCCGGTTCCGGGAGTCTGGACGCTTTCAACCTGGGCAAATTTCTCAAAAATCAGTTCCTGCTTGTCCTCCGGAATGCCGATCCCTTCATCCTCCACCTCAACGCATACCTGACCGCCCTGTTCGTTTTTTATATGAGATATCCGCACGAACACGGATTTTCCGCTCGGTGTGAATTTTATGGCATTGGAAAGCAGGTTCAGAAGGATGCGCTCGTATTTTTCATCATCAATGCCAATGATTTTCTCCTTGATGGTCGAGGAAAAAAAGAGTTTTACTCCTTTCTGATCCGCGTAGGGGACCACTGAACCTGTGATGGATGAAGAAAGGAAAACAATATCATAGTTCCTGACATGCAGCTTGACCCGGCCGGAGCTGATCCTGTCAATTTCCAGCAGGTTGTTGACCAGACGAAGCTGCCGGTAGGCGTTTTGCCTGATCCTACGGATATAGTTTTTTGCCCGCAGGTCGAGTTGCTCGCCGCATAGCGTTTCCATAGCCTGCACTGCTGCGATAATAACGCTGATGGGGGTTTTGAACTCATGGGAAATCAGAGAAAGAAATTCATCCTTCACGGCCATTGCCTTTCTGAGGGCTTCGTTTTTTTCCTGTTCAGCCCGGAACAAAGCTTCCTGATGCGCCTTGACCATTTTCTCACGCTCGACCTCGTCGGTGATGTCGCGGAAGCAGGATATGGTCATAAAGATATTGCCATCCTGATCATACAATGGGGATGAATTGTACTCATAAACCCTTTTGCCGGACTTGCCTTTAATCACCGCACGAAAATTCCTGACTTTCTCGCCCCTGAGAGCCCGATGTGCCGGCATGGCCTCAATCGCGACAGGGTTTCCGTCCATGTCGGTAACCTCAACCTTGTTGAAACACGCGGTCAAATCCTTAACGCTGTCCGCATGTTTAAAATATGCCCTGGCCGCAGCGTTCATCATGATGATGTTGGCTTTGCTATCGGTGATGATCAGGCCGTCATTCATATGCTCTAGGATGAACTCCAGTTGTGTTCTTCTCTCTCTGCTCTTTTCCATCTCAAGGATAAAGTCTGAGATATCCCGGATAACCCCTAGTATAAATCGGCTTTTATGGCAATCGTAAACCGGGAACAGGTTGATGCTGCAATATTGCTTCCTGGAACTGCTGGTCAGCCGGATTGAGCAATGGGATTCTTCAAGTCGGACGACCTTGGCCAGATCGCTTTTTATGCCGGGCAGCAGTTCCTTGTTTAAAAGTTCATCCAAACGGTGTCCCAAGGCATCCGGCCAATCCGGGATGGTTTCGCATCCCATTAGTTCCAGGAAAGCCTTGTTTGCTTTAAGCATAATCAGATCGGGCGAAGAGAGGATGCACACGCCGAAATTTTTATTGTCAAACAGCTTTTTTAGACCATAAAACCTTTTATGGAAACGGATACCGGGTGTTTCCTCAACTTTGTAACATTTGCTTCCGGTATCCGGGTTCAGACCTAATGATATATTTACTTCCCTGGCCTCAAAGTCTTTGGAGAAGATGAAGCAAGTGACCGGTTTGGCCCCTGGTTTCACTTGCCTAATGTCAGTGGTCGCTTTCAGAAGGTCCTTGAGAACAAAACTGAACCTTTTATGGAGAAAATCTTGTCTGGTAAAGCCTGTTATCTGAGAAAAGGCGCCCCTTACGTCGGATATGATCCCCCGGTTAACTGTAAAAAGCGCCTGATATATCTGCTTATGACCCATTCCAATCAAACCTCCCGGTTTTAGCGATTATCATCCTATTCTTACAGCATAACCAATAAGGGTATAATAATAATATAATATAACTGGATGAAAAATTAAATATTGGTGGTTAATTGGCAATTACGAACGGGTCAGGTATTGATGCATCAGGATGCGCACCGATGGAAGCGGCAATACCAGACTTACTGATAATTGCTTTCCAGTACCGGCTTTTCAATATTGGGAGACTGGATATATTACTGCAGCAGAGACTACCAGTTTTATATGATGCGCAAGGACGGTAGTGGAAAAAGGAAACTGGCTGATGATTATACCTCTGAAATGTTCATCGTGTCCGATGAAATGCTTTAGTCTTATTGCCGAATGATATGTATTGATGTCTATGAATAAAACTGAATTCTGCAAATTGTGGGCGACTTTGGAGCAAGAGAATTTGGGAAACGCACATGACAAAATGAAATGGGAAAGGGGGTATTTTACCCCCTGTGGCAGCATCCTCCGCAACGGTCGATATGGGGGCATTCGTTCCTTGTTGTTCCCCTTGATTGTATGACGTTCACGTTGGAAAAGACGCTTTCCAGTTCATTGCTCCCGCATTTGGGGCATGTGATCCGCTTGTTTTCCTTATCGCTTATGGAAGCCATGATATTGAACATTTCACCGCATTTGCATTTCAAATCATAAAAAGGCATGTTGCTCACCTCGGTTGCATGAAGCCAGGGGCGCGGCGGCCCCTGTGCCGGTTTATTTATGGTACAACTTCTTGGTCTGGTACTGGGGCTCGCACGTCAACCGTATGCCAAGCTTCTGGAATACGCCCTCGTCAACCCTGGACAGGATGACCGTCGAATGGGCTTCGCAGTCCCTGAGCTTGGGAAGCTGCTCCAAAGCCAGCGCCGCGGTCGGATTGGTGGCTGCGCAGATGGACAGGGCGATCAGGATTTCGTCAGTGTGCAGACGAGGATTCCTGTTGCCCATATGGTTGATTTTAAGAACCTGGATGGGCTCAATGACGATGGGCGAAATCAAATGGATATCATGTTGGATACCGCCCAGTTCTTTCAGCGCATTGAGCAGGGCGGCCGCTGAAGCGCCGAGGAGCGAACTGGTCTTACCCGTCACGATGCGCCCGTCATGAAGCTGGATGGCCACCGCAGGTCCGCCTGTCTCCTCCGCCCGCGCGAGAGCGGCGTCAACCACGGGTCTGTCCTTTGAGGATATGCCCAATTGCTTCATTAAAAGCTCAAGCTTGTATACTTCGGCCTTATCGGCAAGACCCTGCCGAAGCGCGCAATAGGTATTGTAATACCGGCGTATGACTTCCTGTTCGGAGGCCCTGCACACCACATCGTCATCGGTTATACAATAGCCCGCCATATTGACGCCCATATCGGTGGGACTCTTGTAGGGGGACTGTCCCTTGATCTTTTCCAGGATGGCGTTGAGAACCGGGAAAATTTCCACATCCCGGTTATAGCTTACGGCTGTTGAGCCGTAAGCCTCAAGATAGAAAGGATCGATCATATTCACGTCGTTCAGATCGGTGGTTGCCGCCTCATAAGCCAGATTGACCGGATGTTTCAGCGGGAGGTTCCAAATGGGAAAGGTTTCAAACTTCGCATATCCGGCCTCAATGCCGCGCTTATGGTCATGGTACAGCTGGGAAAGGCAGACCGCCATTTTTCCGCTTCCCGGCCCCGGGGCAGTGACGACCACCAGGGAACGGGAGGTTTCAATATAGTCGTTTTTACCGTAGCCATTGTCGCTTACGATCAGCGGAACATTGGACGGGTAATCAGGTATGGGATAATGCCGGTATACCTTCATCCCCTGGCTCTCAAGCCGCTTTTGGAACTGATCGGCAGAATACTGGGAACGGTATTGGGTGATGACCACACTTCCCACATAGAGCCCGATATCACGGAAAGCGTCGATCAGCCTCAGTACATCCATATCATAAGTGATTCCCAGGTCGCCGCGCCGTTTGTTCTTTTCTATATCATCGGCGTTGATGGCGATGACGATTTCAGCCTGTTCCTTCAGTTGCAACAACATTTTGACCTTGCTGTCGGGTTTGAATCCCGGAAGGACTCTGGAGGCGTGGTAATCATCAAACAATTTTCCGCCGAACTCAAGGTAGAGCTTTCCCCCGAACAAGGCGATCCGCTCGCGAATCTTCTGCGATTGTAAACTTAAGTATTTCTCATTATCAAACCCTATTTTTGTCATGATGGACCCCTAAAACTGCATATTAAATCATAAAAAACAAAAAGGTCTCTTTTTTACCCTTACAAACAATAACACAATGGTACCATCCGGTCAATCGGCTAGCCTATGAAATCCCCCATGTTTCTCAGAACGTACATGACTGACCGTGAACTGGCTAACGACAAGGCTCTCCTCGGATCAGGAAGGGCGCGATATGCCTATGCTCAGAAGGCGAAGCGCCCGTTCCTGAAGACGGGGATTTCCTCGCCGTTTGGCAGGATACCGGTGATGTCCATATCGGGTGTTCCGATCATGAAATCCTCATGGACGATGGAATCGTTTACCCCGGCTTTATCAAGTTCCTCCTGGCTCATGCGGGTTCCGTTCCTGAGGTTGGTGGGATAAGCCCGGCCGATGGCCAGATGGCAGGATGCATTTTCATCAAAAAGCGTGTTCAGGAACAAGATGTTGGCTTTGGCGATGGGGGAGTCAGCCGGTACCAGTGCTACCTCTCCCAGGTAGCGTGAACCTTCATCCGTTTCAATCAGTGTTTTGAGGGAATCGTAACCTTCCCCGGCTTTAAAGTCGACAATCCTTCCGTCTTTGAAGATCAGCGAGAAGTCCTTGATCAGCCGACCGTTGTAACTTAATGGCATGGAAGCGACCGCCGTGCCGTTGACACCCGTCCGCAGGGGCAATGTGAAGACCTCCTCGGTTGGCATATTGGCAATAAACGCCACGCCTTCGGGAGTATAATCGGCCCCTCCGGTCCAGAGATGATCCTTGGGCAGTTCAACGGTCAGGTCGGTACCGAGGGTATTGCGGAATTTAAGAAACCTGAACGAATGGCTGTTGAGAAAGTCCAGGCGTTGCTTCAGCGTTTTCAGGTGGTCTTTCCATAGGGCCACCGGATCATCAGCGTCCAGGCGCACGGCTTTGATGACGGCCTCCCAGAGCTTTTCAAGGGCTTTTTCAGGCGCGTCGCCAGGAAATACTCGAGATGCCCATGGAACCGTGGGCAGGGCGATGACGGACCAACTGTTTCTGTTGCTCATGATCCTTTCGTAATACTCTTTCAGGGCGATGTTTTTGGCTTTATTAGCCCGTGCCAGCCTGTCCGGGGAAACATCCCTCATCAGTTCCGGATCCTCGGCATAAATGCTCAGGAAAGCGGCGCCTTCCCTGGCATAATCCACGTAAAGCATTCTCCGCCATTCGGGAAAACTGTCAAAAACCTGATCAGGTGCGTTCAAAAACCTGATTTTATGAAAAAGATCATCATGCCAGTTGATCACGACATCCCCGGCTCCCTCCCGATAGGCCGTTTCGGCTGCAATCCTAGCAAACTCGGCACATTCCAGGGGGGCGTTGATGACAACCGTCTGTCCCGGCTGGATATTGATACCTGTCCTAACCGCGAGCCTTGCGTATTTTTCAAGAACGATCCTGTTCATCCTTCAAAATCCTCCCTTCCTCAGCGCGTTAGCGCGTTTGGAACTTGTTTATTACGCATTTTCCTTTCGGATACATCCGTTCCCCGTTTTCCTGCTAAATCTCTGGTGGTCATGGTGTCTCGTCCAGCATCGACGTGCAGTGTGGACACCTGACAGCCTGGATGTCTATCTCGGAGCAGCAGTAGGGGCATTTCTTTTTCGAGGGCGCTTCCTTCTTGTCCCTGCCGGTAAGCTTGTTCACCCTTTTGATCACAACGTAGATGGAAAAGGAAATGATCAAGAAGTCCACCACGTTATTGATGAACATCCCGTAATTGATGGTGGCATCGCCCACTTTAAGAAACAGGTTTGAAAAATCAATCTTTCCAAGCAGTAATCCGATAACGGGCATGATGATATCGTTGACCAGGGATGTCACGATCTTGCCGAAGGCGCCGCCTATGATGACACCTATGGCCAATTCCAGAACATTTCCCCTGACGGCAAATTTCTTGAAATCATCCAGCATAATCCTCCCCCCACTTTCGGTTATTACTGAAAAACAATAAAAATAAATGAAGCGCCGGGATGACGGACTTACCATGAGCGGCATCCTTTATTTTACCCGGGAACCATCCGGCCTTTCATTATGTCAAAAACATTGAATGGTCTATGCCGCGCGACGCGGACATGAGACCATTTATTGCGTAACATCCTGTCTTCTCCGGCAGGATGCTTTCATTGTTTTGTTACCTTAATTATACACCAAAGCCATCCGTCCTTGTCGCCCGGAAACGGAAAAATGCCTGACGTACGAATATTATTCTTATTATATATTTCTTTAATAATGTGCTTATCCATCGGTTATATTTTTATACCGTCATTACGCCATCGTCTATAAAAGCAAACATGCTATCTATGATGCGGTATAAGTATACGGGGAAAATATACCGACGATAAAAAAAGCCCCGTCATTTGGGAACGGAGCTTTTTTGTCCTTTATTTCAGCACGCTTCTGGAACCGATATAATGTTCGGTATAATACGTGGATGAAAGGTTTGAAACAAGAACTTTTCCACCGCCGGAACTGGCATGGATGAACTGGCCATCCCCCAGATAGATGCCCACATGGGACGGACCAGGCTTGTAGGTTTCAAAAAACACCAGGTCACCGGGTTTCATATCGGCTTTGGCAACGGATTGCCCCGCGCCATATTGCTCCGCAGATGTCCTGGGCAGTGTAACGCCGTTCTGTGCATAGACATAGTGGATAAATCCTGAGCAATCAAAGCCCGACGGCGTGGTGCCACCCCATACATAGGGAACGCCGATGTATTCTCTCGCCGTGTTGATCACTTTTTCCGCCAATCCGCCAGGCTTGACAGACGAAGCGGATGCAGGCTTGGAAGTCGCGCTTGGTTTGGGAGTTGGTGCAGGTTTTGACGAGGCTTTTGGCGATGTTTTCGCCGCGGTGTTGGAAGCGGCTTTGGAAGCAGTTTTTGAAGTTGCGCTGGGGGTTGGTTCCGGTGTGGTTTCGGAAATTTCCGCTTCCACAACGGATTCTGTTTTGAACGGCACAGGTTCCGCCGCCTGCCGGCCTGCCTCTGCGGATGGGAAAGGTTTCAGGTTTGAACCGAGTCCATCCGGCGAAACTTCGTATCTGATTCCCTCATTAACCGTAAGTGCCTCAGTATTGGTTGCCGTATTCAGGGCCGCTGAGGTGTAAATAATGCCTGTCCCCAACAGGGCGCAGGCTCCGATAATGATCTTTCTATTCATAAGCAAATCCTCCTTTCGGTTTTTCCCGGCGAGTACTCTTTATGAGGGTTCCGCCCGGTCCCATCTGATCCAGGCCGGATAAATGGGGCCTGCAACCAAACCGATTGCTGCCAAAAAGCGCCTGATGAAGCTGCCCCGAAGGCTTAACTATTTTAAGGGGTGAATGTTGCCTTGATCAACCCTGAAAAAACTGGGATGGAACAGAAGTGACGGCTCTTATCGGGTTGTTGACGTTGAGCCGCAACGGTTTCATAGGGTCGCCCCAGACGAATAAATTAAAGGAATTGGCAGAATCGATTACGCCATGTGCATTTTGAAAAACGCATAGGCTTTGTGGCGGTGAGGCGCGCCATGTCGAAACGGCGCTTTTTGTTGCAGATGTGTATAACAAGTAAACCAATAAAAACACATATTTTTCTTTAAACACCTGTTGCGCAGCCGGAGGATCAAAATAATCCGGCCAAACTGATAACATTTACAGACAATAATCGCTATAATATAATAAGTGTGTCTTATGCCCAAAACGATGACTGCTGTAGTGAAAGGTGGTCTGTGTGCACATCTTTGAGGGCGATTTCTGTAATGGACCGTGAATTTATAAGCTGTCCGGCATCGAGAGTATGAAAAGGTATTGACAGATGGACGGCTAGGGAATAGGATATATGTAACTAGATTAAAATTGTAACTAATACAAGTTCGGTTTTTAATACAGATAAAATATGATCGCAAAGGATGTGAACCAGGTGAGCAATAAGGTAGAGATCATCGGATCCATGTTGCTAAAGGAGAATATCAAGCCGTCCTATGCCAGGATCAGGATCATGGAATACCTGCTGACCAAAAAGAGTCATCCAACGGTGGATGAGATCTATTCGGCACTGGTGAAGGAGATACCTACCCTTTCCAAAACAACGGTTTACAACACGCTTAATCTTTTTGTGAAAGCGAAAATCGCAAGGGTTATCACCATTGAGGAGAATGAAACACGCTATGATGCCGATATGAGTTTTCATGGACACTTTAAGTGCGATTCTTGCGGGATGATCCGTGATTTTGAGCTGAAAGGTTCTGCCCATGATACCAGCGATCTGGACGGATTCCTGATCCGCGACAAAAACGTTTACTACAACGGCATCTGTCCTGAATGCCTGTCAAACAGCTCACAGGAGTAAAGGATATTCTGCAAGTCAGGGGAGTTGTTTGGATTGGGGAATAAAGCTGAGATAACGGAAAAACTTGAAGATATGGTTAAGCTTTTCAGCAGGTTCAAGCAGTTTGTTTCAGGGGTTACTTACAAGACATACCGTGAGAGCCCACCCATCCGGCATATCATGAAAAAGGAAATCCGGCAGATAGTGGAGAGCGCCACTGAAATCAATAACCTCATACTGGCCGGTATAAAGCCCGGTGCGGAGCGGGACTATTTCAACTCCTTCATTGAACTTGCCGAAAACGGGATCATCGACAAAAGCTACGCCCTATTGATTGCTTCGTCCACCGGAATCAGAAATCTGTTGGCGCACAGGTATGATCAGGCGAACGATGATGAAATCTACAGAGCGGTGCCGGATATGATCAACAGTTACGAAAGATATTTTGAACAGATTTCAGCATATCTTGGCCGCTGAAGGCCCAATCAATAAGTACCGGCTGAAGCAAGGAGAAGACAGCATGATAAGACCATGCATAGCGATACCGCTGGGCGATCCGGCGGGAATAGGACCAGAAATTGTGGTTAAAGCCTTGGCAGGCAAAGAACTTTTTGAACAATGCAGGCCTCTCGTCGTTGGGGATCGGCAAGTCGTAAAGCAGGCTTTGGATTTTTGCGGCTTAAAACTGGATATCCATCAGGTTGCGGATCCGAAGGATGGGCTTTATGAACCAGGTACAATCGATCTGATCGATCTGGCCAATGTGGATATCGAAAATCTCCGGCTTGGAAAGGTTCAGGCTATGGGTGGAAGGGCAGCCTATGCGTTCATCGAAAAATCCGTGGCGCTTGCCATGAACCGAAAGGTGGACGCCATCGCCACACCCCCCATCAACAAGGAATCGCTGAAAGCTGCCGGTATTAACTATATCGGTCATACCGAGATCCTGGCAGGGCTTACCGGAACCCGTGATCCCCTTACGCTGTTTGAGGTGAAAAACCTGAGGGTGTTTTTCCTGACACGCCATGTTTCCTTGAGAAAAGCCTGTGACCTGATTACCAAAGAAAGGATCCTGGATTATATCGGAAGGTGTACCGAGGCCCTTCGCAGGCTTGGCATCATCAGGGGAACCCTGGCGGTGGCGGGATTGAATCCCCACTGCGGGGAACATGGCCTGTTCGGCGATGAAGAAGTGCGGCACATCGAACCGGCCATTGAGGAAGCCCGAAGGCAGGGTTATGATGTGGCCGGCCCGATTGGAGCCGATTCGGTATTCCATCTGGCCCTGTCCGGACGTTACAGCGCCGTGCTGTCCCTGTACCACGACCAGGGACACATTGCCACCAAAACCCTGGATTTTGAACGGACCATTGCCCTTACCGTCGGGCTGCCCTTCCTGCGTACCTCCGTGGATCATGGAACGGCTTTTGATATCGCCGGGACCGGTAAGGCAAGCGCTGTCAGTATGGTGGAGGCGATCAAGGTGGCCGCAAAATACGCGCCATTCTACAACAGGAATATCTAGAACGAAGCCAGGATACAGAATACGCAGCCCCGGCACGGGCTGCTTTATTATTTATACCCTGATGTCCTGATGGCGGCGGATGCTGCCGCATCTTCAATCGGCGGGCAGACCGGGTTCGGCCGTGGATTTCTGAGACATCTTCCGTATGGAAGCTTTCAATGATGATAAACGCACAGCCGGGTTTTAGACGGATAAGGAGGCATTGCTCAAGGATAAAGCCTGTCCCCGGCCTGGGGAGACCGGACAGAAAGGTATCAAATTGATTCTTGATTTTTCTTTTATGCTATAATTGTTCTTGCAAGCAATGTATCCAGGCGAGAGAGGTAGCCATGAAAAAGGCCTTTGCCATAGGCATTGTCTCAATATTCCTAGTGTTCGGGCTCTTGCTCATCTTTTTCTGGTATTTTCAGAGCCAGGGATTTAACCTGTTTAACGTCAGAGGTTCATCACGGCATAGCGGTTACAGGCCGGAGTATCATTTCGCCGTGATAGGACAAGCCGACGACACATTTTGGCAATCCGTCAGGGACGGCTGTCTTGCTGCCGCTGAAGAATACCACGTCGCTGTCGAATTCAATGTGCCGCGATTTACCAACCTGGAAGAACAGCTGAAGTATCTGGATATCGCCATTGCATCCAAGGTGGACGGCATCGTCACCCATGTACTGGACGAGGAAAAGTTTACGCCGCTTATTGACAAGGCCGTTGACGCGGGCATTCCGGTCATCACCGTTGAGGCGGAGGCGAAAAACAGCAAGCGACATGTTTACGTGGGCACCAATACTTTCAATCTGGGTCGTGAGTCCGGCAAGCTGGTGCTGCAAGCCAAGGGTGAGAAGGCCAATATTGCGATTATCCTCAGCGATTATATTGACGGCACAGAGAATGTTCCACAGAACCTCCGGATTGCCGGGACAAAGGATGCCCTGAAGGACATGCCGGGCATGACCATCAGAACTTTCTCAGCCAGCACGGGTTTCTTCAGCGCGGAAGAGGTTACCAGAAGAATTCTCATCAATTATCCTGAGGTAGATACCATTATCTGCACCAGCGCCAAGGATACCATCAGTGCGGCACAGGTCATCGTGGATCTCAACAAGGTGGGGGAAATCACAATTATAGGCTATGACGATGCGCCCGAAATCCTGAGATACATTGAAAAGGGTGTCATATATGGCACCGTTGTGGCCAACCCTTATAAAATCGGCTATGAGAGCATCCGGTCCCTGGTTGAAATAAAGAAGAACAGGATGACGTCCACCTATGTGGATACCGGTGCAAAGGTCATCACCTGCGACAATATCCAGGATTATCTTACACTGCCGGAGAATACGGAAAAGGGTCAGGCGGAGCGATGAAAAGGCTAATCAGGTTTTTGACACTCAACCGGATAAGAAGAAAGCTCATTCTCTATTTCATGGTGACGACACTGCTCATGGCTGTGGCGTGCTTCTTTTCCTATTTCAATGCCCGGATGCTGGCCTCCGGTATGGATGCCATTTTTGAAAACAACCGATACCTGAGCGATATCAGCGACAACGTGGCCAATGTCCAGAGCACCCTGGAGAGCTACCTGTCAACCAGCCATTCAGAAAGTCTCAAGAACTATTACCGGTATTCCGCCAGCCTCAGAACGACCGGCGAGGATATCAAAAGGATGGCCTACGATTCCGAGAGCGGATTATTGCTCCACGACATCGGCAACATGATCCTTACCTATCTGGATTTCAGTGACAATGCGGTCAACGCCAAGCGAGGCCGGGATATTGAAGGGTATATCCAGCAATATACCGAAGCCAGCCGGGTTTATGACTATATCAATCTCTATATCAACCGGCTGATGCAGAACCAATTCCAGGAAAACACAAAGGTCTATACCCAGATATCCGGGCGGTTGGGATACATCCTTCTGATCAATCTTCTGCTCATCCTGGCCATCATCGTTTTCAATATCATTTTCATTCTGAGAATCACCTTCAAAACCACCCAGCCCATCATCAGCCTGGCCAGGGCCGCCAACGACATATCGAAAGGAAACTACGACGTTGAACCGGTTTCAGTCCACAGCGACGATGAAATCGGCATCATGGCAGATGCCTTCAACCGCATGGCCGAAAGCATCCGGGAACAGGTTGCGGCCATCAGGGAAAAAGCTGAGCTTGAAAGCCGGCTGAAAGAACAGGAAATGCAAAACCTTCTGATGAAAAACCACTTGAAGGAAACCGAGCTTCAGGCGCTGCAATCGCAGATCAACCCCCACTTCATCTTTAATACCCTCAATGCCGGCGCGCAGCTTGCCATGTTTGAGGAAGCCGACAGGACCTACCTTTTCATTGAGTGCTTTGCCAACCTGTTCCGCTACAATCTGAGAAGCCTGGACAGCCCAGTGACCCTGAGAGATGAGATTGACAACATCAATAACTATATCGCCCTTCTGAAGGTGCGGTTTGCGGACAGGATCAATTACGTGCAGGAAGTGGATGAAAGCATGGTGGATATCCCGGTACCCTGCATGGTACTCCAGCCTTTGATTGAGAACGCATTCATCCATGGCATCAGCGAACTGGAGTCAGGCGGCACCATCACCCTGAGGGTCAGGCAGGATAACGAGAACTACATTGTAGAAGTGGAAGATAACGGTGTGGGAATGAGTCAGGAAAAAGTCCGCCAGATTCTTGGCGATGATGAAGATGCTAACAGGATCTCAGGCTCCTCGGGACATACCACGGGCATCGGCACCAGGAACGTCATGCAGCGGCTCAGAAACTTTTTTGATCATGATCGGATTATGGATATCAAAAGCAGCCAGCCAGGAGGAACACGGGTGATAATCAGCATACCCAAGATCTGCGTGGAAAGAAAGAAGGAATGTATGCATGCTTAGGATCCTAGTGGTTGATGACGAGAATATCGTACTGGATTCCATCAGGTATATCGTGGAGAAGCATTTCGACAATGTGATGGTCGAAACCGCCAGAACGGGTCGGGAGGCCATCGAAAAAGCGGAAACGGTCAAACCGGATCTGATTTTCATGGATATACGCATGCCGGGAATCAACGGCATTGACGCCATCCGCGAAATCAAGGCGGTCTATCCCCAGGTTCAGATCGTGATCCTGTCAGCCTGCGAGCAGTTTGAATTTGCGAAGGAAGCGGTCAACCTTGGTGTGGTGGAGTATCTGCTCAAACCCGTCAACCGTATGAAGATCGTCGAGATCATCCGGCAGGCTGAGCAGCGCCTTGCCGAGGCCAGGGAAAAAAAGAAGCTGGAGCTTGAATTGAAGGAAAAGTTTGAAAGGGTCTTGCCGGTTTTGGAGCATGGTTTTATTTATTCCATACTCCTTTACGAGGATTATAACGAGGAATTGGAGAACTACAGGCGCCTGATGGATCTTCCGGAAGGACCCGGCTATGTGATGACCCTGGAGTTCGGTGAAGAGAGGCAGTCGGGAAGATTGGGCAATGTAATCGGATCAAACGTGTTAAGCCAATCCTTCTATCCCCAGCTCAGGGATATTATCAAGAGCCGTCTGAACTGTGTCGTGGGACCTGTCATGCTCAACCGTGTCATCTGCTATGTCCCTGTACCCGAGCGGTATGATGATTACGAGCAAAGACTGGAGGCCGTGGAAGCCGGACAATACATCATCGGGAAGATCACCCAGTTGGTTGCCGCATCTTTCCGTATGGGCATTGGCAGCGTTCAGAGGAGCGAAAACATCCTGACATCGTTCTCAGAATCCATACGGGCCATCAAGCATGCCAAGGAAAACGAGATCATGCATATCCGCGATATCCCAGAGGAAGCCAGCCTCAACCAAGGTTTCTTCAATATCAGGGAAAAGCAGCTCCTGGAGAAGGCCGCCATGGGCGAAACAACAGAGTGCCTGACCATCTTTTCACAGATATTCGATGAACTGGCCGCAGCCCCGCAAAATACCCTCGAGGATATCAAGGGCAGGCTTCTGGAACTGGTGGTGCTGCTTCACCGGCAAGCCCTGGAATACGATATTGAGGATAAGGACGTCCTGAGGGGACGAAGCTACCTGAAGGAATTTCTCAGCCTTGATGAGCCCTTGATGTTGAAAAACTGGTGTAAGGAGCGGATTGAAACCCTTACCGCAGGCATCCGGGCTGCGAGGGCGAGACGGTGTCATCACCTGATCAATATTGCCAAAAGCTACATTGACGCCAATTATCACAGGGATCTCTCGCTGGAGGAGGTATCCAGGGAGACGGGCTTAAGCCCGCAGTACTTCAGCCGATTTTTCAAGGAGGAAACAGGGGAGAACTTCATTGACTACCTTACCCGGATCCGTATCACGGAAGCCAAAAAACTGCTTAAAGATCAGAATCTCAGTGTGAAGGAAGTTTGCTACCAGGTGGGATACAATGATCCCAATTATTTCAGCAAGTTGTTCAAGAAAGCTACCGGGGTTAGTCCGTCTGAGTTCAGGGAATGAATCTGGCCTTGTCATCCTGCTTTTCGGGGGGATTGGGAGGTGTCGCCATTGTTTGATAAACGGTTCGCAAGAACGATGCTTGCGATGCTTTGCCTGTGCCTGTTGATGTTTTCCGGGTGTACGACGGAGAAGGTGCTCCCGTCACAGCCGACTGGCAAAGAGCAGGGATCATCCATTAAGATCGGTTTCTCCATGGGGTCGACGGTTCAGGAACGCTGGCTGAGGGACAGGGATATCTTTGTGGCACGGGCCAAGGAGCTCGGTGCAGAGGTGCTGGTCCAGAATGCCAATAATGATAATGAAGAACAGATGAGGCAGGTTAAATACCTGATAGAGCAGGGCATAGACATCCTGGTGATCATCCCCCACGATGCCGAGGGGAGTGCCGAGTCGGTGAGAATGGCTAAAAGGGCCGGCATCAAGGTCATCTGCTATGACCGCCTGAGCAGGAACGCCGGGGCGGATCTGTATATCTCCTTTGATAACGTCAAGGTGGGTGAACTGAAGGCCGAAGCCCTCCTGGAAAAGGTTCCGAAGGGCAATTACCTGATTATCAAAGGAGCGCCCACCGACTATAACAGCGTCATGTTGTACCAGGGATATATGAACGTGCTTTCGGTGCCTATTAGTTACGGGGATATCAAAATAGTCAATGAGACATCAGCACGTGACTGGGCTTATGAAGAAGCCTTCAGCTGCGTGGAGCAAACCCTGGAAGGGGGTACCGAGCTCCACGCCATCATTGCTGCCAACGATACGCTGGCCCATGCGGCCATTGAGGCCCTTTCAGAGAAAAGGCTGGCTGGGAAAGTGGCTGTGGTTGGGCAGGATGCGGATCTATCCGCATGCCAGCGGGTTGTGGAAGGAACGCAGCTTATGACCGTCTACAAGCCCATCGATAAGATTGCCAAGGCCGCGGCAGAGGCGGCGGTCAAAATGGTTAAGGGAGAAGACCTGGAAGTGGAGGAAACCATTTTTGACGGGACCTATGAGGTTCCCTATCTCAGGCTTGAGCCCATTCCGGTGACGAAGGACAATATGATGGACACCATCATCAAGGACGGTTTCCACCGCCTTGAGGATATTTTTATCAATGTGCCCAGGGAGCAATGGCCACAAATACCGTAATCCGTGGGAAAAACGGCGTTTTCCCCATATGACAGGAATTTTTTAACCTTAAGATTTTCCTCATCAGATGCTGGACCAGGCACAGGGTTTAAATGGTCCAGCATTTTCTTAATTCAATCCAGTGAGATAAAAGGCTCCTCCGTATACAATTAAGGCAGGTGCAAGGCCTAATACATTGGAATGGAGGAGTCAACCATGAGAAGGAAACTGTCACTGGTTCTTGTTCTGACCCTGCTTTTGAGCTTGTTCACACTGACAGGCTGTGGGAAGAGCGGCGGCAATCTTATCGGCGTGGCCATGCCGACCAAGTCGCTTCAAAGGTGGAATCAGGATGGCGAAAACATGAAGAAAGAGCTGGAGGCCAAGGGCTACCAGGTGGATCTTCAGTATGCCAACAATGACGTCAATACGCAAATCCAGCAGATTGAGAACATGATCACAAAGGGCTGCAAGGTGCTCGTTATCGCTTCCATCGACGGCTCGTCCCTTACCAACGTTCTTAAAAAGGCAGCCGACGCCAACGTCAAGGTTATTGCTTATGACCGTCTTATTATGGAGACGGACTACGTGGACTACTATGCCACTTTTGACAACTTCAAGGTTGGCGAACTTCAGGGTTCATATATCGAAAAAGCCCTCGGCCTGAAGGAAGGGAAAGGACCCTACAACATCGAGCTGTTCGGCGGGTCCCCCGATGACAACAACTCCAATTTCTTCTTCAAAGGAGCCATGAGCGTCCTTCAGCAGTACATAGACAATGGGCAACTCAGAATTCCCAGTGGGCAGACCGAATTCAAAAAGATTGCTATCAAGGATTGGGACTCCGCTACCGCGCAGGCAAGGATGGATAACCTGATCACGGCATTCTACTCAAGCGGTGAAAAGCTGGATGCCGTCCTGTCTCCCAATGACAGCCTTGCCATCGGTATCATCGCCTCACTGGACAGCAACGGTTATGGCACAGCCGATAAGCCCTATCCCGTCGTCACCGGACAGGACTGTGACAAGGCCAATGTGAAGGCCATGATTGAAGGCAAGCAGGCCATGTCAGTCTTCAAGGATACCAGAACCCTGGCGGCAAAGGTTGTTGAAATGGTCGACGCGCTGCTCCAGGGCAAGGAAGCTCCTGTAAACGATACCGAGTCCTATCACAACGGCGTAAAGTATGTTCCCTCCTACCTCTGTGAGCCTGTTTTCGCGGATAAGAACAATTACAAGCAGCTTCTTATCGACAGCGGATATTACAAAGAATCCGACATCCAGTAACAGGCTTGACGGACACCCCGGCCGGGGTGTCCGGTTTGGAGACGGCAGGATTCAAATTCTGCCGCCCCCAAACCGGTTCCTTATGCTGAAGATCGCAGCAGACCGTTATTCAACCATTTAGGGACAGGGGGAGGAGAGGTTTTGGGAACAATCCTTGAAATGCGGAATATCACGAAGGTCTTTCCCGGCGTCAAAGCCCTTGACAATGTGAATTTCAAGGTGGAAGCCGGCGAGATCCATGCCCTGGTCGGTGAGAACGGGGCGGGAAAATCCACTTTGATGAATGTCCTCAGCGGCATTTATCCTTACGGCACCTACAGCGGGGAGATCATCTTTGAAGGAAAGGTATGTGCCTTCAGGGATATCAGGGACAGCGAAAAGATGGGCATTGTCATCATCCACCAGGAATTGGCCCTTGAGCCCTACCTGTCCATCGGCGAAAACCTCTTTCTGGGCAATGAGCGTCAGAAAGGTGGCTTTATCGACTGGAACAGGACCCATCTGGAGGCCAGGGAGCTTCTCAAGAGGGTGAAGCTGAATGAAAGCTCCCAAACGCTTGTGAAGGACATCGGCGTGGGCAAGCAGCAATTGGTAGAAATCGCCAAAGCCCTGGCCAAGAAGGTCAAGCTTCTGATCCTGGATGAGCCCACGGCTGCGCTGAACGAGGAGGATTCCAACAACCTTCTGGACCTGATATTGCAGCTGAAAAGGGACGGTATCACCTGCATCCTGATCTCCCACAAGCTCAACGAAGTTATGAAAGTGGCCGATTCCATCACCATCCTGAGGGACGGCGCAGCCATCGAGACCCTGAAGGTAGGTGTGGATGCCATCGAAGAGGATCGGATTATCAAAGGCATGGTCGGAAGGGCCATGGTCAACCGCTTCCCCAAAAGGGAACCCAAGATTGGGGAGGTGGCCTTCGAAGTCAGGAACTGGACGGTATACCATCCGCTGATTCCTGACAGAAAAGTGATCAAGGACGTCAGCATCAAGGTCCGCAAGGGCGAAATCGTCGGCATATCCGGGCTGATGGGAGCCGGAAGAACCGAATTCGCCATGAGTATTTTCGGCAAGGCTTACGGTACCCGTATCTCGGGTCAGATCATCAAGGACGGTAAGCCGGTGGAGCTCAATACAGTCCGCCAGGCCATCGAGCATGGCGTCGCCTATCTTACCGAAGACCGAAAGAATGCCGGCCTCATCCTGATTGACGATATTCGCCATAATATCACATTGCCCAGCCTGAAAAAGATCAGCAGGCGGATGTTTATCGATGAGAACAAGGAGATCATGGTTGCCGAGGAATACCGTTCCAAACTGGCTATCAAATCATCCAGCATTCTGCAGAAAACGGGCAACCTTTCGGGTGGGAATCAGCAGAAGGTCGTCCTGAGCAAATGGATTTTCGCGCGTCCGGATGTATTGATCCTGGATGAGCCCACCCGGGGCATCGATGTGGGTGCCAAGTACGAAATATACACCATTATCAATCAACTGGCCGATGAAGGAAAATCCATCATCTTTATTTCATCTGAACTCCCCGAAATCCTGGGCATGTGTGACAGGATCTATGTGATGAACGAAGGGCGCATCGTCGGTGAGCTGAGCCGGGAGGAAGCCTCTTCGGAAAGCATTATGAAATGCATTATGCAGAGTAACAGGGAGGTTGTGTGACTCATGGAGAATCTTGGCAGAACTATCAAGAACAATATTCGGCAATATGCCATGCTCATCGCGCTGGTGGTCATCATGCTCTTCTTCCAGATTACCACCAACGGGGTGCTGCTTAATCCCATGAACGTGACAAACCTGGTTCTCCAGAACAGCTATGTGCTGATTCTGGCCATCGGTATGACGCTTTGCATCCTGACGGGAGGCAATATCGACCTCTCTGTGGGCTCTGTATGCGCGTTCGTCGGCGCGATTTCGGGCACCCTATTGATCAATATGAAAATGTCCTTGCTTCCGGCTCTTCTGATCACGATTGGTGTCGGGTTTCTCATCGGGATATGGCAGGGGTTCTGGATCGCTTATGTCCGCATTCCGGCGTTTATCGTCACGCTGGCAGGCATGCTGATTTTCAGAGGATTGACAATCGCCATCCTGGAGGGATTGACACTGGCGCCCTATCCCAAGGAATACCAGGTGATCAGCGGCGGATTTATCCCGGACTTTCTGAACTTTTTCGGAGCAAGCTTCAACGTTACCACCATCGTGGTGGGTGTGGTGCTGTGCCTCGTTTACTTGTTCTTGGCTGTAAAAAAGCGCAAGGAACGCGCCAGTTATGGCTTTGAGAATACGCATATCCTGTTCTTCATCATCCAGTGCGTTGTGGTGATTGGCGGCATCATGCTTCTGGCCTATTGGCTTTCCGCATACAAGGGAATCCCCATCATCTTCCTCATCATAGGGACGCTGGTGTTTGGTTATACCGTATTTACACAGAAAACTGTTCCCGGGCGCTATATCTATGCCATGGGCGGCAACGAGAAGGCTGCGCAGCTTTCCGGTATCAATACCAACAGGGTGCTGTTCTTCACCTACGTCAACATGTCCGTACTGGCGGCCATTGCCGGAATCAGCTTCTCCTCGCGCATCAATTCGGCCTCTCCAATGGCGGGACAGAACTTTGAGCTGGACGCCATCGCGGCCTGCTTTATCGGCGGCGCGTCTGCCTACGGCGGTGTGGGAACGGTGATCGGTGCCATTATCGGTGCTTTGGTCATGGGCGTATTAAATAACGGTATGAGCATCATGGGTATCGAAACCGATATGCAGATGACCGTTAAAGGCTTGGTCCTGCTTGTGGCCGTCGCTTTCGACGTTATCTCAAAAAGGAAATCCAGGACGTAATCCATATAGCCCAAATCCCCAAAAAGGTGTCCGGAGCGATTCCGGGCGCCTTTACTTTTCTTCAAGGCTTTTTTCCAGTTCGGCGATGTTCTGAAGTACGATGAGTCCTTTAATGGCCACAAGGTTCTGATTCTTTTCCGCCACAACGCCATGGAGATTTGAAACCGAAAGGTCCAGCATGGCCACGACATCTTTCTGCCCTTCGCCATAACCGGTTTTCTGGGTGTTCCACATTTCCTTCAGAGCATTAACGGCTGCGTCTGCGGTCTCCCAGTCGCCCAGTTTGGAGGCCAGCATGACCCGTCGTGTGTGAAACAGGAGAAGCTTTGCGGGAGCCCTTTTGTCCTGATGCAGGGCAAAATAATCACAAATGGCCTTATAAAGATTGTTGGCCTCATTTAAAACCTCATTGTGGTTTCTTGTTTCCGCCATCTTGGTCAGCTGGTTAAGGGCGTTGTTGGCGTTGACGCTCAGATCGGCGCTTGCCCCAAGCTTCGTTGCCTCCGGAATATATTGATTGAACAGCGTATGAAGCTCAATGATGTTCCTGTTGACCTCATCCCAGATTTTGTCCTGGGGCTTTTCCTCCTGTTTTTCCTTGCCTTGCTGCTGGTTTTGTTGGCTGCTTTGCTGTTGTCCTTGCTGCTGGTTTTGTTGGCTGCCTTGCTGCTGGCCTTGCTGTTGCCCTTGTTGCTGGTCCTGACCCTGTTTCTGTCCCTGTTGTTGGTCTTGCTGTTCCTGACCTTGCTGCTGCTCCTTCCGCTTTTTACCCTCGCTCTTTCCCGGGTTTACCGGGCCGTCCAGAAGTTCGATAATGGATTCATTGAGGGCTTCTATCTCCTCAAGGGTTTTGATGACCTTCTCCTGTTCCTGTTGCTCTTTATTCTTGCTGTCTTCCTCTTTGCTGTTTCCGCATGCCGTAAGGAGAAGGCATAACAAAACCATCAGCAACATGATTCTATAAAAAAATCCATTGAATGGCTTCATGACGGTCACTCCTCCATGTCTGCCATATCCGGGGCATGTATGCGATCCATGCGCAATCAGTCGGGATATTTGATAGTGTCACCCCGTTAACTTCAATTATTCATGGCGCGAATTGCGGAAAACTTGAGAAAAAGCGCAGTCAGCGCGCCTGGAAATGCTTTTCTCTATTCTTGACCTTATATATCTTGCGGGGTAAAAATTATGGGAAAATGCATATAATTTTTAAGTTCATGATGGAATGTGCATGGATGAATATGGTAATATGGTTTTGACAGCGGGGTAACCATCGGCATCGGGCATTGATTCATCTGCAATGATTTGATTTTAGGAGGATCAGTTCATGAAAAAGTCAAACGGGATAATGATCATGCTGTCTGTCGTACTGATGGCTGCCATGCTCACCGGCTGCATAACCGTTGAAATGAAGGTTAACGGCAACGGTTCCTGTGATCTCACCTATACGATTGATACTTCGGGCCTGATGTCCGGAAACGAAGTGGAAAAGACGCTGAAAGAAACCATTGAAACGTATAACCAGAGAGCGGGAAAGAAAGTGGCCACACTGAAAGGTGTGAAGGAAGATAAAAGCAAGGGCGTTATTACCGCCGTTATTTCCGTTACCAACCTCAATGATATAGGGGATGGTTCATTCTTCGGAACGGTCAGGCATTATCGGATGAAGGATGGTGTGGGACTGGATGGCCTGGTGGACACCAAGGGCAGGGCAGTGGCCGGAAAGGATATCCCGGAGGACCTTTATGTCGTATATACGCCTGGTTTTGAGCAGGAAACCTACGGTTTACTTGAGGTGACCATCATCGTTCCTGGAAGCATTCAATACCTCACCAGCGGCGCAGAGATCCAAAAGAGCAATACGGCCCGCTTCAGCGGGGAGATCGCATTAGTGGTATTCAAAAAAAGCGGAGGTGGATTTCCCTATTGGATTCTGATCCTTGCGGGCGCCATATTCATCATATACTTTGTGATGAAGCGGAAACCGACAGTGGCCCCTGTTGTAAGCCCGCCTGTTACCACCCGGGTTCCTGATTCCGTTACCGATATCCCATCGGACCCCATGGCCGGAAGCACAGCGGCGGTTCCGGGTGTACATAGCTCTTCCGACAAAGTATAGGTCAACAAGCCCCTGGCGCATCATCCCAGGGACTTTAAAGTTACAGTCACAAGTTCCACCAGTGGTGCCCGTATCTGGCCAGAAGTTCATCGGCGGCCGGAGGTCCCCAGGTCCCGGGCGCATAGTTGGGAAAGGAAACGGTTTCCTTATCCCAAAAACGGGTTATGTTGTCCACAAAACTCCATGAGGCCTCGATTTCCTCCCAACTTGCAAAGAGGGTCTGATCGTTGCGCAGCGCATCGGCTATCAGGCGCTCGTAGCTTTCCGGTGAATTGTTCTCATAGTCGCAGTTCTGGCAGTAGTCCATCTCGACGGTAGTGATCTCGTTTCTGGAGCCGGGCTTTTTGGCATTGAATTGCAGAGAGATGCCTTCCTTTGGCTGGATGTGTATTTCAAGCAGGTTGGGCTGCATGCCCTTGTATTCCTTGAAATAAAGGATCTCCGGCATGGATTTGAACTCCATGACCACATAGGTCGATTTCTTGGGCATGCGTTTCCCGGTCCTTAAGTAAAAGGGCATGCCGCCCCAACGGAAATTACCCGCCAGTATCCTCATGGCGATAAAGGTTTCGGTGTTGGATTCGGGATGGATTCCCTTCTCCTGGCGATATCCCCTGACAGGCTGGCCGTTCACGACACCCGCGCCGTACTGCCCGCGGACAATATGATTTCTGAGGAGTTCGTCATCCATTTTAAGAAGGCTCCTTAAGAATTTGACCTTTTCATCCCTGATGGATTTGGCGTCCAGACTGATGGGGGGTTCCATGGCCACCAGAGCGAGAAGCTGGAGCAGATGACTCTGCAGCATGTCCCTAAGGGCTCCGGAACTCTCATAATAGCCTGCCCGGGTTTCAACCCCCACCGTCTCACCGGCCGTAATCTGAATGTTATCGATGTAGCGGCTGTTCCAGATGCTTTCGAACAGCGTGTTGCCAAAGCGTATTACCATCAGGTTCTGGAGCATTTCCTTGCCAAGATAATGGTCGATCCGGAATATGTTTTCCGGCGGGAAAACGCTTTCAATGACGCTATTGAGATAACCGGCGGATTTGAGATCCCTGCCGAAGGGCTTTTCAATCATCACCCGCTGCCAGGCACCCCGGTTGGTCACCATGCTATGCCTGTGCAGGTTCAGGACGATGGGTTCGAACAAATTGGGGGCTACCGACAGGTAAAACAGCCTGTTCCCCCGGGTATCCGCCTTTTTATCCAGTTCATCCAGCCAGGTCTTTAAAGAGGCAAACGCATCGGATTCCGAAAGGTTCATCCGGAAATAGTGGATCCGTTCTTTAAGCCTGTCCCAAATATCGGATCTGACCGGATAACGGGAGTGCTTCATGACCGATGCCAGAAGACTTTCCCTGTATTCCTGTGTGCTCAGGGGACGCCTTCCCACACCGACGATCAGCATCTCGGGGGGCAGCAATTCATCCACCGACAGGTTATATAGGGCAGGAATCAGTTTTCTGTGCGTCAGATCGCCTGTTCCGCCAAAGATGGTAAAAATGCAGGGAGCCTGGATTCTATCCATCGTATACGAACCTCCAGCCAACCATGGACAGTATGCCCGTCATATACGGCTGTGTATCCATGATGCGGATGACCTGATCCAATTATATCACTGGTTAAGACGTGAAGCTAATTGGAGGTCTACCCGATTATGTGCCGGCCATAGCATGAACGGGAGAATCAGGCGAAGCCGTTGGCCGGCGCCGGCCTGAAGCGGCTTAAACACTTTTGCTATTTGTATTATAATAGATGGCGAATACGAATAGCTATTACAGGTGAGGTCGGTTCGCGTATGTATCGCATAGGCGTTGATATTGGCTCAACCACCATCAAAGTGGTTATTCTTGACCACACGGGTGAGATGGTTTTCAGCCGGTATGAGAGGCATTACGCCGACATAGGGAATAAATTAAGGGATATCTTTTCTGATATCAGCCGCCTGATTGGAAACGCCGAAGTGACCTTGAGCATTACCGGTTCGGGTGGGATGAACTGCGCCAGGCAGATGGATGTTCCGTTTACCCAGGAGGTCATTGCAGCGGCTAAGGCCATTAAGACCTTTCACCCTGAAACCGATGTGGCCATTGAACTTGGCGGTGAAGACGCCAAGATAACCTATTTCAGCGGTGGCCTTGAACAGAGAATGAATGGTACATGCGCAGGAGGAACGGGAGCGTTCATCGATCAGATGGCCTCCCTCCTTAAGGTGGATGCATCCGGGCTCAATGAAATGGCCCGTCATTATAAGGTGATCTATCCCATAGCGGCACGATGTGGTGTGTTCGCGAAAACCGATGTCCAGACGCTGCTCAACGAGGGCGCAGACAGGAACGATATTGCAGCTTCCATATTCCAGGCCGTTGTGATTCAGACCATCAGCGGTCTGGCATGCGGAAGGCCCATACGGGGCAAAATCGCTTTTCTGGGCGGGCCCCTTCATTTCCTGCCGGAGCTCAGGAAACGTTTCGTGGAGACCCTTGAACTGGCGGAGGACCAGGTCATCATCCCGGAGCATGCCCAGCTGTTTGTGGCCGTCGGCGCCGCCCTGGCCTCGGCGGAACAGCAGCCGGTAAGGTTTAAAACTTTAGCGGACAGGCTTGAAGAAAACGCGGGTACCGTCTGCCGGGAAACCAATCGTCTGCCTGCGCTTTTCAGGGACTGGCAGGAATATGAGGCTTTCAAAAAACGCCACGATGCCCACAGGGTATTGAAGCGTGATCCCAAAAATGCCGTCGGGAAATGTTTCCTGGGAATTGACGCGGGGTCCACCACCACCAAGATAGCCCTTATCGACGAGGAGGGTGCGCTGCTGTATACCCATTACGGCAGCAATGAAGGCAGTCCGCTGGAGTCGACTGTCAAGGCTTTGAAGAACATGTACCGACAACTCCCTGCCGGGACGGAAATCGCCTGGTCGGCGGTTACAGGCTATGGTGAAGCGCTGATAAAGGCAGCCCTCGGGATCGATGCGGGTGAGATTGAAACCATTGCCCATTACAAGGCGGCGGAGCACTTCTGCCCCGGTGTTGAATTCATTCTGGATATCGGCGGTCAGGACATGAAATGCCTGAAGCTGAAGGATGGCAATATTGAAAGCATCCTCCTCAATGAAGCCTGTTCTTCGGGATGCGGCTCTTTCCTGGATACCTTCGCCAAATCCCTCGGTATGGATATCGATACCTTTTCAAAAGAAGCGCTGCTGGCCGAAAATCCGGTGGATCTGGGTTCCCGGTGCACGGTTTTTATGAATTCCCGGGTCAAGCAGGCCCAGAAGGAAGGCGCGAGCCTCGGGGATATCTCGGCCGGCCTGTCCTATTCCATCATTAAAAACGCCCTGTTCAAAGTGATCAAGATGAAGACCCCGGAAGAGCTCGGTGATAAGATCGTCGTCCAGGGCGGCACCTTCCATAACGACGCGGTGCTCAGATGCTTCGAATTGGTTACCGGGAAAGAGGTCATACGCCCCGATATCGCCGGAATCATGGGTGCGTACGGCGCGGCCCTGATTGCCAGGGAAAGGTACCGGGAAGGTGCCAGAACACAGATGATCAGGGCGGAGCAGTTGGATGCCATTCGCCTGTCAAGCCGTATCACGCGATGCCGGCATTGTGCCAACAGTTGCCTTCTGACCATCCATGATTTTGGGAACGGCCAGCGGTTTATATCCGGCAACCGGTGCGAGAAGGGAGCCGGAAAGGATGACGGCGGCAGCAAACTTCCCAATTTGTTTGCTTACAAGTATGAAAGGTTGTTCAAATACGAGCCCCTGCCCCTTTCCATGGCGCGCAGGGGCGTGGTGGGCATTCCCCGGGCCCTGAATATCTATGAGAACTATCCTTTCTGGTTTACCTTCTTTACCGCACTGGGGTTCCGGGTGGAATTGTCGGGACGGTCGTCGCCTGAACTATACAATAAGGGTATGGAGACCATTCCGTCTGAATCCGTGTGTTATCCGGCGAAAATGGTCCATGGGCATATCATGGATCTGGTGGACAGGGGTGTCGGTTTCATCTTTTATCCTTGCATCGTGAAGGAGGTCCGTGAGCAAAAGAAGGCGGACAACCATTTCAATTGTCCCATTGTCTCATCCTATCCCGAGGTCATCAAGAACAATGCGGATGCGTTGAGGGAAAAGAATATCCTTTTTATAAAACCCTTTTTGCCCTATGACAACAAAAAGAGGCTGATCAGGAGACTTTGCCAGGAACTTGCGCCTTTCGATATCAGCAGGCGGGAGATCGCGCAAAGCGTGGAAAAAGCTTACCGTGAGCAGGAAGCCTTTAAAAAGGATATCCGGGAGGCAGGGGAGAAAGCCCTCCGGATGATCAGGGAGGCAGGCGTGAAAGGGATTGTGCTGGCGGGCAGGCCGTATCATCTTGATCCCCAAATCAACCACGGTATTCCCGAGTTAATCAATTCATTGGGCATGGCCGTATTCACCGAGGATTCGGTAGCCCACCTGGGAAAGGTTGAAAGGCCGCTCAGGGTGGTTGACCAGTGGGCTTACCATTCCAGGCTTTATGCGGCGGCTTCCTTTGTGGCGACGCAAAAGGACCTTGAACTGGTACAGCTGAATTCCTTTGGCTGCGGCCTGGACGCCGTCACCACCGACCAGGTGCAGGAGATACTGAATGCCCACGGCAAACTCTATACCGTCCTGAAGATTGATGAGGTCAATAACCTGGGTGCGGCCAGGATCAGGCTACGTTCTCTGAAGGCCGCCCTTCTGGAAAGGGAGAAGAGGGAGAACGTCAGACCAGCAGCTTCTGCACGTTTCGTCAAGGTGCCGTTTTTGCCTGAGCACAGGGAAAAGCATACCATACTGGCCCCCGAAATGTCTCCCATTCATTTCCAGTTCCTGGAGGAAGCCTTTAACCTGTCGGGTTACAGGGTGGTGGTCCTGCCGGCCATCGACCATGAAGCCATCGATGAGGGCTTGAAATATGTGAATAACGATGCATGCTACCCTTCCATCATCGTAGTGGGACAGATCATCAAAGCCCTCAAGTCGGGAGAGTACGACACGCATAACACCAGCGTCATGATCACCCAGACCGGCGGGTGCTGCCGGGCGACCAACTACATCGCTTTTCTTAGGAAAGCCCTTAAAGATGCCGGCTTCGGTCATGTCCCGGTGATTTCCCTTAATGCCAACGGAATGGAAAAGAATCCCGGATTCAGGTTTTCATACGGGCTGCTGAAACGGGCTGCCATGGGTCTTATCTATGGAGATTTGCTGATGAATGTGCTGTACCGGGTAAGGCCCTATGAAAAAATCAAGGGTTCGGCAAACGCCCTCTATGAAAAATGGGTTGAGATTTGCAAACGTTCATTGGCAAAGGCCGATCGATCGGAGTTCAGGCGCAATATTGAGCGTATTGTGGAAGAGTTCGACAGGCTTGAGATCGTGAACGCCGTCAAGCCCAAAGTGGGCCTGGTGGGAGAAATTTTGGTCAAGTTCCATCCCACGGCCAATAACAACGTGGTCCGGATTGTGGAGGAAGAAGGAGCGGAAGCGGTTATGCCGGGGCTGGCGGACTTTCTTCTGTACTGCGCCTATAATCAGGATTACAAATATAAGTACCTTTCCGGACGAAAATCGGCTCAGGTTTTTGGCAAGGCCGCCATCCGGATCATCGAGCAGTTCAGGAAACCATATCGGGAGGCGCTTGCAGCCAGCAAACGCTTCTATGAACCCGAGACCATCGAGAGCATTGCGAGAGGAGCGCAAACCGTCCTGGATCTTGGACACCAGGCCGGGGAAGGTTGGCTCCTTACAGGTGAGATGGTGGAATTAATCCGGAAAGGGGTTAAAAATATCATCTGCATGCAGCCCTTTGCCTGCCTGCCCAACCATGTTACCGGAAAAGGCATGATCAAAGAGCTGAGAAGGATTTATCCCGGAACCAACATTGTGGCGGTGGATTATGATCCCGGCGCCAGCGAGGTTAACCAGCTAAACCGAATCAAGCTAATGCTGTCCAGGGCCTTTGATGAACTGAAGAAGGGCGAAGCGGGCAACCATCCGTACCAGGAAACATATATCGCCCCTACGCCAAAAGCGAGCGGCATGGCGTGACAGGGAATTCCCGAGCGGCAGACAGCGGGTTGCAGCAACATACGGCGCGGCTCAGGAAGCGAGCATAAAAAGCATTTTTCCTGACGAAACAAGAAATTTGAGGCCAAAAGCGATGAGCACGGCACCCAGAATGACGATGACGATTCTGTAAACCTTCATGTTGATGAACCGTCGGGTCTTGCCGATGACAAGGGAAACGAGACTGTACCATGAAAAATCGGACAGAATATGGCCTGTGTAGAACAGCGCCACGCCGGCTACTCCCAGAAGGTTATAGGCGTCCATCATGAGCCCCAGGCCAATGCTTGCCCACCATACGGCGAAATAGGGATTGGAAGCGCTGACCAGCATGCTTTGAAGGATGATACCCCTGCTATTGGTGTCAGATGCGCTTTTTATGTCAACATGGATCCTGCCCTGTGCCACATCCTTTATCATGCTGATCCCGAAGAAGATCAGCACGGCTCCGCCCAGAAATCCGATGATCATCTGGGCCGGCGGCGTTTCCAGGTATTGGCCGACGCCAATGAAAAGCAGGATGACCAGCACCAGTTCCAGGAGGGAGTGCCCCAGGGACACAAGAGGGCCGGCCTTTACCCCGTTCTTCAGGCTTTTTTCAATGGTATATGTAAGCAGGGAGCCGGGCATCATGGCTCCGGAAAATCCGATGAGGAAGGATTGTATAAAAATATTCATGCCGTTCTTCCCCTTATTGCATCCGATTTTGATGAATTCCAGCAGGCTCCGTTTGCCATAGGCTGGTTGAACCTTATTATCTCATATTTCTTGAATTGTGTGAAGATTGACGGGCTGATGTTTGCTATCCCAATAAAGACATTCGGCGACGCCATGCGTACATTATATTGAAGTAAAGGAGATGGGAATATGGATACCGAAAAACTCTACCAGTCCATTTTCAGGAGAAAATCGGTAAGAAAATATCAGATGACGCCCCTGGATGCTTCAGTTACGGATGAGGTATCCGGGCTCATCCCTTCCCTGAAACCGCTCTTTGATATCCGAACAGATGTCAGCCTTGTACCGGGTGATGCCATACGCGGTCTGTTGGCCCTCAAAGCCCCCCACTATCTCGTTTTTTCATCGGAAAACCGGGAAGGATACCTGGTTAATGCGGGTTTCATGTTGCAACAGATGGACCTTGCTCTGTCCGCAATGGGGCTGGGAACATGCTGGGTGGGTTTGGCCAAGCCGTCGGAGGAAATAACCATCCAACCGGGGATGGAATTCGTCATCGCGATGGCATGCGGGAAGCCCGCAGTTTCTTTGCACCGGGAACGTCTATCGGAGTTTAACAGGAAACCCCTGGGCAAGATAGCCAATGTCCATGAGGATCCCTTGCTGGAAGCAGCCAGACTGGCTCCGTCTTCGGTCAACAGCCAGCCCTGGTATTTCATAAAGGAGGGCGGCCGGATACATGCCTATTGCATCAGGTCTGGCCTCCTGAAAGCCCTGCTCTATGAAAAGCTCAATAAAATCGATATGGGTATTGCGCTCTGCCATATATGGCTGGCCGGACTGAACCACGGGAAGAACCCGGTTTTTTCCAGGGAGACGGAGTACCCGGAAGCGCCAGCAGGTTATGAATATATCCTTACGGTTTCCGGAATTTGATTGTTGGGGAAACTGAAGAAAGCAGTTCTTGACATTGACGCAACGTAAAGGTGTAAGGTGGTTCTGGAGGCGAAATCATGGAATACACCGTTCAGCAGCTTGCACGCCTGGCAGGCGTGAGCGCTAGGACGCACCGGTATTATGATGAAATTGGTCTTCTGAAGCCGGCCAGGATCAGTTCATCAGGATATCGGATTTAAGGGACAAAGGAAGTTGACAGGCTCCAGCAGATCCTTTTCTACAGGGAACTGGGTGTCAGCCTGGAAAAGATCATGGCGCTCCTGACTTCTCCCACCTTTGACAGGGTGCAAGCGCTGAAGGAACACCGTGAGAAGCTTCTGGAAAAACGGGCCCAGTTGGATCTGCTCCTGGCCAACGTGGAGAAGACCCTTGCGGCTTGCGGAGGGAAAACCGAAATGAGTGATCAGGAAAAATTCATGGTCTTTAAGCAACAGCTTGTTGAGGAGAATGAACGAAAATACGGAAAAGAAGCCCGTGAAAAATATGGCGATGAAGCCGTGGAAAGATCGAACCAAAAAGTGTTGAACATGACCGGGGAACAGCATAAAAAACTGGAGTCGCTGTCCCGTGAGCTGTCGGAAGTTCTCCATGAGGCTTTTAAAACCGGCGATCCGGCTGGCGAGCTTGCCCAGAAGGCTGCCGATCTGCACCGGCAGTGGTTATGCTTCTTTCTGGGACGAGTATTCCAGGGAAGCCCATGCGGGATTGGCCCGGATGTACGTGGAAGACGAAAGGTTCAGGGCTCATTATGACAAGGATCAGCCGGGAATGGCCGCCTTTCTGAGGGACGCCATCCTTGTTTATACGGGACAGAACAACTGAAGCAAAAAGGGCTGCGCCTTTCAGGTCGCAGCCTATTCAGTTTTTTCAAGACACTACGCGGCTTTTCTAGTACCTTACTGAACCTTCTGCTCGCCGGTTATCTTGCTGGTTTCATCCATCTTGAATGTGTTCTTGATGGCTTCCGAAGCGAAGTAAACATTGCCCTCCACCGTGGTATCCACCAGCTGGAAGTTCTCGGCGTTAACGTACAGATCACCCTTGAAGGTGCCATGCTGGATGCTGGCATTAGGGCTGTTGATGGTCAGCTTGGGAACGGCGAGTGTGTACCTGGCCGTGATGTTGCGATTTTGATCCTGTTCATAGAGAGCGATCTTCCTCTGGATGATATCGTTGCCCTGTTCATCCTTCTTGCCGTTGGTGAAGGTGCCATCCAGAACAAGCTCTTTGTTAATGGTCAGGTCATTCAGCAGGCAGATGATCCAAACACCGTCTTTGCTGATGGCCTTTTCAAATCCTGCTGCGTCACTTACCAGGGATGGTGTTGAGTATGCATCCGGGCTGTTGGTGGCAGCGCCTGTGTTGGCAGGCGGTGTTGTGACATTGGGAGCAGGTTCTACGCCACATCCTGCCAGGACGAATGCAAACACTGCAAGAATTATTAAAGCGGCATATCTATGCTTCATCTGTTTTCCTCCTTTTTCTAATATCTTGATTCAGATATTATAATACCCATTTTCCTACCAATTATCAATCAGAAAATATTCAAATTCAAAGATGATTACAGCATAATAGAGAAAATCTTCCATTATTGAATTGGTTACAATTAACATAAGAAAAGACATTCAAAAAGAGCATGCATTCTGAACAGGACAGGGAAAAGCGGTGGAAAAATTCTCTAAGATCATAAAACATTGGTGGCTTACGATCTCTGATGCGCATCCATGAATTGTCTGGATTGTCCCGGCAATAATAAGGCAACATATGAGGGTATCCGAAAAGAATTTAAAAAAATGTCGATATTTGCTATAATATGCCCATAAGGGGTATATTAGCTTGGTTACTTACAGGACGAGCGAAGGAGGGATCACATGACAGTGAAGGTTTATTCGACGCCCACATGTCCTTGGTGCACCATGGCAAAAAACTACCTGGCATCCAGGAATATTGCTTTTGAAGATATTGATGTATCCCAAAATCCCCAGGGAGCCATCGAAATGATTGAGAAATCCGGCCAAAGGGGCGTTCCGGTTATTGACATCGACGGACAGATCATCGTCGGGTTTGACCAGAAGAAAATTGATGAAATGATTCATGCATGAATCAGGGAGGTACGGCTCGTACCTCCTTTTCATTATGTAGCATGACCGCCTTCGGATTTGAAGATCGCCGCACCGCGCGTTGGCTCGCTCGCAAGGACATTATGTGTCATAACACAATAAAACCGGGCCAGGCTTCTGGTTCTTGACTTCTGGTTAGGTTGGGCTATAATGATAATGTTAGATAAAACTAACATCACGGCTAGCAATGGGGGTGGCTCACATTTCAGATTTAAAAAAGCTTTCCGCGTCCATGCAGGACTATCTGGAGGCTATCCTGGAGCTTGAAGAAAGCGGGGAAGCGGTCCGGGTAACCGATATCGCCAACAAGCTCCAGATTGCCAAGGCCAGCGTGAACCAAACGCTTAACAAATTCAAGAAAAAAGGCCTCGTGCGCCAGGAGATGTATGGACCGGTGGAATTGACAAAAGAAGGGCGTCATATGGCTGAAAAGGTCAGGCAGACGCATCGACAGATCAAGCGTTTTCTCATTGAGGTGCTGAATGTGGATCCGGAAATAGCCGAAGAAGACGCGTGCCGAATGGAGCATGCTGTCAGCGCGCATACCATGGAACGCTTGACGGAATTTTTAAGCCGGTACGGGTATTCGCAAAACCAGAATGGTCTGGCTGCCGAAGATTGACCGTTTTACTGGGGGAAATGGTCGAACAGGTTGCGGAAGGTTTTCTTCAAATCAGGATATGCAGTTTTCGATATTCAAAAGACAGTAAAAGGCCTTGGAGGCCTTTTTGTTTTCTCTTCAGCAAACCCGCCAAAGTGCGTCGAAAGTATTGGTCTTATAAGCGGATGCCAAGGATCCCGATATGCCTTTTCCGGGAGATTTCCGCCTTTCGGCCAAAACACCACCCCCCCTCATGGGATCCCGCCATTGTGATGAGAATATCCCGCTGCTTTTTATGCTCCAGGCATGGTATGCTATAATTGGAATAAAAGTATTTATTATTGCCATCCATAAGGGGGTCGCCATGGAAGAACAGATCAGGGAAATTATCAACAGACTGACTTTACAGGAAAAAGCCTCGCTTTGTTCGGGCGAAGACTTTTGGCACACCAAGGGCATTGACAGGGTAGGTTTGCCGTCCGTCATGCTTACCGACGGTCCCCATGGCCTGAGGAAGCAGAAGCAGTCAAAAGACTTTTCGGGCGGAAGCTATGAAGCTACCTGTTTCCCGACGGCGTCATGCCTGGCCTCTTCCTGGGACAGGGATCTGCTGCGCCAGGTCGGAGAGGCTTTGGGGGAGGAATGCCTCCAGGAGGATGTGGGAGTGCTGCTGGGCCCGGGTGCCAATATCAAGCGTTCGCCCCTGTGTGGCCGCAATTTTGAGTATTTTTCAGAGGATCCCTTCCTTTCCGGCGAACTGGCGGGTGCGCTGATCCAGGGTGTTCAATCCAAGGGTGTTGGAACCTCGCTGAAGCATTTTGCCGTCAATAACCAGGAAAGCAACCGCATGACCATTGATGCCTTTGTGGATGAACGCGCCATGCGGGAGATTTACCTGGCCGGCTTTGAAAGGGCGGTGAAGAAGGCAAACCCGCGAACCGTCATGTGTGCCTACAACAGGGTCAATGGCACCTATGCCAGTCAGAGTCACCTGCTTCTGACACGGATACTCCGGGAAGAATGGGGATATGACGGCGTTGTTGTGTCGGACTGGGGTGCGGTCAGTGACAGAGTGGCGGCCCTGAAGGCCGGACTGGATCTGGAGATGCCGGGAGTATTCCGGGAAAACGACCAGGTCATCGTGGACGCCGTCCGGTCGGGGGAACTGGATGAATCGGTTTTGGATGAAGCCGTGGCAAGGCTGGTAAAGCTTATACTCCAATATAAAGCCAATAGAGCGGATGGTTACCGGTTTGACAGGGAAGCACATCATCAACTGGCCATAAAAGCCGCATGCGAAGGCGCTGTCCTGCTTAAGAACGAGGATGGCATTCTTCCCCTGAAAAAGAGAGCGCGCATCGCTTTGATCGGTGAGTTCGCGAAGCATCCGCGTTACCAGGGAGCCGGAAGCTCCCTGGTGAACCCTTGGCGGCTGGATAATGCCTACGACCAGGCTATGAAACTGCCCAATCATTCGGACATCATCTATGCCAGGGGCTATGATATCCTATCGGACGAACCAGACAGGCAGCTTATCGATGAAGCCTGCAATGCGGCCAGAACGGCAGATGTAGCTGTAATACTGGCCGGGCTAACCGATGATTATGAATCGGAGGGATTCGACAGAACCCATATGCGGATGCCCCCTGCCCATAATCTGCTGATTGAGGAGGTGGCCAGGGCCAATCCCAATGTGGTGGTTGTCCTGTGCAACGGCGCGCCGGTAGAGATGCCATGGATAAAGAGCGCCAAGGCTGTCCTGGAGCTCTATCTCTCCGGACAGGGAGGAGGAACCGCGCTTTGGCGGCTTTTGTACGGGGAAGCCAATCCTTGTGGGAAGCTTGCCGAGACCTTCCCTGAAAAGCTGGAGGATTGCCCGTCAACAGCCTGGTTCCCCATGGGACCAAAGGGTGTCGAATACAGGGAAAGCATCTATGTGGGTTACCGCTTTTTTGACAAGGCCGATGTGAAACCGCTGTTCCCCTTTGGGCACGGCTTGTCCTATACCACCTTCGAATACAGCGACCTGGTGCTTGAACCAGAAAAAATGGACGAGAACGGCACTCTGAATATCCGGTTCAAAATAAGGAACACCGGTACCAGGGCCGGAAAGGAAATCGTCCAGGTCTATGTCCGGGATGTCGAAAGCGCGATTTTCAGGCCTGTCAAGGAACTGAAAGAGTTCGCCAAGGTCAGCCTCGAGCCGGGTGAGGAGAAGGAAGTCCGATTCCAGTTGGAAAAGAGGGCCTTCGCTTTCTACGATACCCAGTCCAAAGGCTGGCGGGTGGAAACCGGTGAGTTTGAGATCCTGGTGGGCGCTTCTTCCAGGGATATCCGTCTCAGTGGCCGGGTATGGATAGAAGCGGGGGATGGGATGGATCCTTCTGCATGGGATAAAAGGAGCCTTTTGCCTTCCTATTATGATCCGAAACCTGGCTGTGACATTCCCAAGCATGAATTTGACGTCCTTTACGGAAAACCCGTCGTTCATCCGCCGCTCCACCGGAAAGGCACGTTTAACCCCGATTCCACCATCAGCGAGATCCGGCAGGTATCGGCAGGCAGGATCTTTTACAGGATTCTGATGAGAGCGGCGAAAAAGATGAACCGGGAAATGGATGAAAAGACCTTGCGCATGATGATGAAGTCCATCGAGGAAATACCGCTCCGGCAGCTTGCCCAGAACACCGGCGGCCGGATCGGCCGTAATATGATCGACGGACTGATTCTGCTGTGCAATGGCAAGTGGCTTAAAGGCCTGGCAAAAATGATATTGCGCTGAAAGCGGGAAAAAGGCTGGCAACAACAGGCTGAATACAGGAATCCCTCGAAGGCCAAATTAGGAAGGAAGTAACTTTTCTTCACCAAGAAACATGCGCAAAAAGAGGGATTCCTGCTTGAAAGCCGAAGAAACCCGCCGAAAACCCGACATCATCCAAAGAATACCCGTTATCATTCTGACGCTGTTTCTTATCGGCGTTTTGTTTTGCGCCCTGTGCAGCCGTGCCGAGTATTGCGCTTACCTGCATGGGGACAACCCGGCCTGGATACCCCAGAACATTCCGCTCCTGCTGTTCACCGCCGGGGCGCTTTTCTGCATTTCCATGGGGATATACAGGCTCGGTGTCGAAATGAGCTTTTCAGGCCGGAAATATGTTACGGGAAATATCCTTTACCTTTCCCTTGCCGTACAGGTGCTGTACATCCTGCTGCTTCCGGCCAACCAGTTTGCCGACCAGAGCATTGTCAACCGGATCGCGCAGGACCTCATCAGAGGCAATTACAGGGCGTTCCAGAAGGGCGGCTATCTGTACCAGTATCCCAATAATGTCGGAATCTCTCTGGTACTGTCATGGGTGTACAGGCTTTTCCCCCAGTCCATGCTGGTGCCCAAACTTCTGAACGCTTTATGCTCCACCGCCACGTCTTATCTGGTTATGCGCATCTATGAGGAACTGAACCCGGGAAGGCGAAGCAGAAGCTATGGTATCCTGCTTTTCTCAGGCTTTTTTCTGCCCGCGATCCTGCTGAACAACCTGGTCTACAACGATATCTTTGCCACCACCTTTTTTGTTGCCGCCGTATATTACGCGGTGCGGTTTTCAAAAACCGAAAAATGGAAGCACTTATTGTGGAGCGGCTTTCTTGTTTCTATGGGACATTTCCTGAGGCAACTGGGTCCCATATTCCTGATCGCCATAGCTTTGTTTCTGCTGTTGAAAAGGGCAAGGCCGGCAAAGATCCTTGTGTTCCTGGGAATGGCGGCCATACTGGCCTGGTTGCCTTTACAGATGGTCAACCATTGGCTCCTGCATAGCCAGAAGATAAAAGAGCCCCTGGGGAAGAATTCTATTCCCATACATATGTGGATCCATATGGGCATGAACGAGAAAAAGATCGGTTATTGGGATGACGGTATATCCTATAACATTTACATGCGGGACGGTTTCCAGAACAAGGCGAAAAGCGTCCAGATCTATTCCGAGCTTATCCGGAAGAATCTCCAGGGAGAGAGTCTGGTGAAAACAGCGGAAGTCTATGTCACCAAAAACCTCTGGCTCTGGTCCGAGGGCACTTACCAGGCCGAGTATTACGGTATCGGCAGTTGGGGTTATCTCTATCCCACTTTCGCCACCGAATTTTTTGAAAGGGATACGACCGTGAGGGACTGGGTGAGATGGATCCTGCATGCCGCCAATTTCCTGATGCTTTTTCTGATGCTCTATGGGCTCGCCTACACTCTTAGGAAGAAAAAATCCTACCCGCTCATCCTGCCGGCCATCATCCTGCTGGGATTCATCGGATTCTATACGCTGTGGGAGATTAAGCCGCGCTATATTTACCCAACCTATCCTTACCAGATCCTGATGGCCTATTATGGTTTGAACCGGATAGCCATCCGGTTTTTCAAAGATCCGGACCACTCGGAGGATCCGGTTCTTTTCAGGGAAGAACAGTTCACCTGGAACGGGGAATGATTCCTTCTCCAACAGTTGTCCGGCGGCTGTCCTTGCGGAATTTGCAGGGTTCAGAGTATGGAGAAAAATGATAAGATAGATGAAAGGGAGATAACCGACTCTGCAACTTGGAAATCGGTTTGATTGACGGGTGAGATGCACATGCTGGACGTATGCCTTCTGGGAACCGGGGGAATGGTACCTTTGCCGGATCGATGGCTTTCCTCCCTGCTTTTGCGGTATAACGGAAGAATGATGCTGATCGATTGCGGCGAGGGTACCCAGATCCCGATGAAAATGGCCGGCTGGGGATTCAAAAATCTGGACGCAATCCTGATCACTCATTACCATGCCGATCATGTGGCCGGACTTCCCGGCCTTCTGCTGACCGTCGCCAATTCCGGACGGCAGGAACCAGTTTATCTGGTAGGGCCAACCGGCCTTTCGGAAGTGGTGGCCGGGCTTTTGACCATTGCGCCCGAGCTGCCGTATCCGATCTACCTGTGCACCTGTTCCCTTGATGCCATTTCCCGCCTGGAGATGGGTGGGCTTCTTATCCAATGCCTTCCGGTGGATCACTGGATCCCATGCCTCGCTTACAGCATCGAGCTGAGAAGGCCGGGACGGTTTGACGCGGAAAAAGCCAGGGAAATGGATATACCCGTCCAGTATTGGAAGCGGCTCCAGAAGGGGGAAACCGTCCAGTGTAACGGCAGGGTCATCAGCCCGGAGCAGGTTTTGGGTGAGCCGCGTAGGGGCATTAAGGTCTGTTACTGTACGGACACCCGGCCTGTGCCCGGCCTGTGCGATTTCGTCAGGGGAGCCGACCTTTTGGTCTGCGAGGGCATGTATGGGGATGAAGGGGATGCCGAGAAAGCGGCTTCCAAAAAGCACATGCTTTTTTCTGAAGCCGCCTGTACAGCGCGAGAGGCAGGAGTCGGCGAGCTCTGGCTGACCCATTTCAGCCCGTCGGTTACGCGGCCCGAGGACTGGCTTCACCATGCAAAAGGCATATTTGAGCACACCATAGTAGGGCAGGATCTGATGAAGAAAACCCTGACCTTCCCATCCTGAAATCAATCAGATTCCAGGATCAAATCGATGCCGCGCCTGAGGCTTTCCTCCTGTATCGCGCCTTCAACACCGGCAAGGATGTATCCGTCCTTATCGATGAACAGCGTGCTGGGAATGGCGCGAATGCCGTAGGTATAGGCGGCTTCCTGCGTGATGTCGTACAATACCTTAAAAGTAAAACCGTTCTCCTCGATATACGCCCTGCCTTTTTCAACCGTTTCCCGCTGGCCGTCAACCAAATCCACCATCAGAAACACGAGCTCATCCTCGGTGTACTCCCGGGAAACCTTGTTGAACGTGGGCATCTCCGAACGACAAGGACCACACCAGCTGGCCCAGAAATTGAGGACCACCGGAGTTCCCCGGAAATCGGAGAGCCTGACTTCATTCCCATCATCATCGATGGCGGAAAAATCCGGCGCCTCCAACCTGGCTTCTTCGGTGGTGGCAGGATCCGTATCCGGGCTTTCGGTATTCCCTTGTGCCGGAGGTTCCAAACTCTCCTGTTCAGGTGTGAGCAGCGGGTTTTGGGCGGGATACCGCTCGGAGAGGCTGTTATAGAGGAATACCGCGCTTGCCAGAAATACTGCGAATATAACTATGGCAAGCAGAGTTTTTGTGGTCTTGGTCATAGCATCCTCCTGGTTCAAGTTGTGATAGGCCGTTCCTCACTATCTGCAAGCAGACTTCGAGCGATAGAAGTCTCATTGAAGGGAGAGGTAGGCCAGAAGCTTATTCAGCATGCCCGTCATCATCGCCAGGCCAACCAGCACAAGCAGCAGGCCTGAAATCCAGCTGATGATTTTGTGATGACGCTTGAGAAAATCAAAGGTCCCCTGCAGCCTGTCCAGCAGCCAGGCCGATATCATGAAGGGCAGACCCAGCCCAAGGGAATAAAGCATCAGCATGACAACACCCTTAGCGGCATTCCTGGAACTGGCCGCCAGCATGAGGGCGGATCCCAGGAATGTGCCGACACAGGGCGTCCAGCTGATAGAGAAGATCATGCCGAACAACACCGAGGAGAGAAAGCCCGGTTTTTTGGGCTGATATCCGATACCGGTTTCCCTGTTCAGAAGCGGGAGCCTCAAAAGCCCCAGATAATTGAGACCGAACAGCACGACAATGGCGCCGGTCACCAGGTTGATCGGAAGGGCATATTCCCTGAGAAGGTGTCCGACCGATCCGGCAAAGGCTCCCAGCATCACAAACACCAGCGTAAAGCCCAACACAAATCCGAAGGCGTTGAGCAGCATACGCTTTTTACCGCCCTGCCCTCCTGCAAAGTAGGAGACATAGATGGGCAGCATGGGCAGCAGGCAGGGTGATACAAATGTGACGACACCTTCGATCATGGAAAGAATATAATCCATATTCGCTCCTCGCCGTTAGTATAATCGTTCATCAAATCCCCGATCATAGTGTAACAAGCCGTTGCGTGTTTTGCCGTGACTATGTTACAAATCAGCAGATGGGGCAACGGATGACCCAAGATGTTTTGGCATGATTTTATGATATAATGGAAGTCCGGTAAATCATTTGGTATATTGCCCGCAATATTTGCCCCGACGGGAGGTCTGTTGCATGAAAATCTGGGATATATCCATGACCATCCATCCGGGAATGCCGGTCTATAAAAACAGGGATGAAAACAGGCCTGAGTTTGCTGTGGCCAGGGATCACTCAGGCGGTTCCGCTTACGAAACCAGGGTGACCCTGAATCTGCATACCGGTACCCATCTGGATGCGCCGCTCCATATCCTGGAGAACGGGAGCACCATCGACAAGATGGAACTGGACAGGCTGATCACCAGGTGCCGCGTTCTGGATTTAAGCCATGTGGAAGAACGGATTACGGCACAGGACCTGGTGGACCAGACTGTCGAAGCCGGTGATTTTGTGCTTATGAAGACCCGAAACTCCCAAAGCGAGACCTTTGAATTCGATTTTGTCTATCTGGAGGAGTCCGGGGCCCGGTACCTTAAGGATAAAAAGGTCAAAGGCGTGGGCATTGACGCGCTGGGAATCGAGCGGGGGCAGCCCGGACACAAAACCCATAGGATTCTGATGGAAGCCGGCATCATCATCCTTGAAGGGCTGCGGCTGGCCCATGTGGATGCCGGCGAATACACCCTTATCGCGCTGCCCTTGAAACTTCAGGGGCTTGAAGCCAGCCTGGTGCGGGCCGTGCTGGTGCGTCCGCTTCTTTTCTGAGATTTAAGCCAAGGACGGCATACCGTGCGTATTCTCTCAGATTTTCAGGCTTCTCATGATAATGCATGGATATATTTCTCGACCATGATGCCCGCGATGGCGCCGTCGCCGACGGCGGTTGCGATCTGCCGCACCTCTTTTTCCCGCACATCCCCGGCGGCGAAAACGCCCGGTATGTTGGTGGCCATGTTCTCGTCGGTGATGATATGGCCTTTGTCCGAAAGGCGAATCCAGGGGCTGAAAAGCTTTGTGTTCGGCTGGGAGCCAATATAGACGAAGATGCCGTCCGCTTTCATCTCCGAAACCTCGCCGGTCTTTGTGTTTTCCAGCACGACGCCCTGGACGAATTCATCGCCCAGCACCTTTGTTATGACACTGTTGTAGCGTATCGTGATCTTTGGATTCCTCAAAGCATCATCAACGTAAACCCGTGCGGCCCGCGGGGTGTCGGAACGAACCAGAATGGTCACATGCCTGGCGTATCGCGTCAGAAATATGGCCTCCTCGAAGGCTGCGATCCCGCCTCCCACAACAATCAGATCCGCGCCTTTGTAGAAGGCGCCGTCACAGGATGCGCAATAGTGGATGCCGCGTCCTCTGAAAGCGCTCTCCTCATCAACGGGAAGCTTTTTCGGCTCCGAGCCGGTGGCGATGATGACGGCCTTGGCATAATAATCGGTTGCCTTGGTCCTGATGTATTTTTCGCTGCCTTCAAGCCGAAGTTCCTCGATCTCCTGCATATCGTCGATGCGGGCTCCGAAATCCCTTGCCTGTCTGCTCATGTTTTCCATCAGATCAAAGCCGCTGACGGTGCCGCTGGTTCCCGGATAATTGGCCACCTGGTAGGTGGTGATGACCTGCCCGCCCGGTACGCCGGATTCCAGGACCACCGTAAACAGCTTGCTCCTGGCGGTATAGATGGCCGCCGTCAACCCGGCCGGACCTGCCCCGATGATGAGTACGTCACAATGGATGACGGATCGTTCGGCAGGTGGGCACATTCTGGCATCCAGCATATTCACAGCTTCCTTGAATTCGGCATAGCTGATGTAACCGGTCAAACGCCGGCAGACTTCCTTTCCGTCATTGAAAAACAGCAGGGTCGGGCAGGATTTGATCCCGTACTGCTCGGCCAGCTTCCGGTTGTCGGGTTCAGAGACATTGGCGAAGCGGACCGATTCCCTTTCGGACGCAACCCGCTCAAAAATGCTGTCAAAGGTCATGCAGGGCAGGCAATCGTCGGACCGGAAGTAGACCACAACAGGATCGGGAGATTTGAGCACCTGTTGTTCGAAGCGTTCGCTGTCAACGGACAGGATTTCTGTCATAACGGCACCTCCAACTCCCCTCTGCTCATGTACGGAAGCAAGTTTTTGCGTCGGGGGAGAGTTCCTTTTATTATTTCGGCAGAACTATTATACCACTTGCCTTAAAAAAACTCACGAAATATCCAAAGGAATCCACTGATGCGGGCGACAGCTTTCCAGCCTGGTAGTAAGCGATTTATGGCATGGTTATAATATGGTACAATAAACCAATGGAGGTGTGTCATACATTGGAAGATATCAGAAACCTGTGGGAGCAGTTTACGTCCATCTTTACCCATACTTTCCTACAGGTAGAACTCTGGAGGCTCGTCGCCGCTGGTGTCGTCATGGTCATCGCCTTCATCCTGCGCAGGTTTTTTGTCCATCTCGTCATTGCTCTTTTTAGGAAAATTACCCGGAGGGCAAAAACGGCGCTGGATGATGCGCTTGTTAAGGCTATAGATCCACCGGCAAGACTGTTGGTTATCGCCATCGGTTTTTTCATTGCCCTGGCGCTCATCCGCATTCCCGTTACCGGGCAGGTCTTTGCCGGAAATGTTCTGCGCACCGTCGTGGCATTTGCAGTATTCTGGGCCCTGTACAGGGCGGCGGATATCCTGGCCAAATTCTTTGAAAAAATCGCCAACAGGACGCGCACCCCGCTGGATGATGTGCTGGTTCCGTATATGAGCAAGGGTGTAAAGCTGATCGTGGTCATTATTGCCATCAGCGTTATCGCAAAGGAATGGAATTATGATCTCGGCGCCTTATTGACGGGGCTTGGCCTCGGCGGTCTTGCTTTTGCCTTGGCGGCGCAGGAAACCCTGGCCAATTTCTTCGGCGGCCTGACCATCATGGTGGATAAGCCTTTCCAGATCGGTGACTGGATTCAGACCCCTGACATTGAGGGCACGGTGGAAGACATAGGCTTTAGAAGCACCCGCATCCGTACCTTTGCCCAGGCCCTGGTTACGGTGCCCAACGCCGGTTTGGCAAAGTCCAACATCACCAACTGGTCCAAAATGGGGAAAAGAAGAGTCGACTTTTCCCTCAGCGTTAATTATGACACGAAGGCCGAACAGCTGGAAGAGCTGCTGGTCAGGGCAAGAAGCATGCTGGTAAACCATCCTGAGATCCATCCCGAGACCATATATGTCAATCTTGATTCATTCGGCAAAGACGGGTTTGTGATCATTTTCTATTTCTTCACCAAGGACACCGATCGAAAGAAATTCCTGGAGGTTAAAGAGGATGTCCTGCTCAAACTCATGCATATACTGGATGAGCTGGGCGTAAAACTGGCCTATCCGTCCATGAGCGTCTATATGGAAAAACTGCCGGATAACGAAAAAGGATGATACCGGTATGTCCCATGCCGTTTGGAATTGGCGGAACCCGCATATTTCAGGCATTTCGGTACCGGACGATATCAGCCATACAGAAAAGGAGGATGATTCGTATGGATGTCATGGAAGCTCTGTTTACGCGCAGAAGCATCAGAAGATACACGGGTGAGCCTGTGAGTGAAGAGGACTTGAAGCTCCTGCTGAAGGCCGGATTCTGCGCGCCCTCGGCGCATAACAAGCAGCCCTGGCAATTTGTGATCGTACGAAACCGCGATACCCTGGAAGAAATAGCCAGGCTCCATCCTTACGCCAAGATGCTCCCGCAGGCGGGATGCGGTATCATTGTCTGCGGGGATACGAACAGGGAGAATCATATTGGCTACCTTGTCGAAGACTGCTCGGCTGCCATAGAGAACATTCTCCTGGCCGCCCACGGCCTGGGTCTGGGTGCTGTCTGGTGCGGTTTGTATCCTGTACAGGAGCGGGTTGAAGCTGTGGCGAAGCTACTGAATATGCCGTCCGATATGATTCCCATCGGCCTGGTTGTGGTGGGACACAGCCAGGATAAAGGCAGAGAAGTGGACCGGTTTGATGACGCAAGAGTCCATTATGAGAAATGGATGTCTGATTCGTGTCGCAATGTTTAACGTGTTTGCACGGACATACACCCGGGAGTGATGAATGTGGACAACAACAGCCTTTTGAACCTGAAAAACAGGCTGGAAACGATGCCGTTCCTGGAGAACCGGCTGGAAAAGCTGAATAACAGAATACGGGAAGCTCAGGCTGAGGTTGATGCGCTGCTTCGAAAGTATGAGAAAGAGTCCATGGATGTGGAGCGGATTCAGAAGGAATCCCTTTCGGCCACCATCCTGAAGTTGTTGGGCAGGTATGAAGGCCGGGTTGAGAAGGAGATGCAAGAAATGGTCCATGCAAAGACCCAGTATGATGCCGCTACCATCCGTTTGAGGGAGCTCGAGTCCGAGGCGGCCGACCTTAGGGCGGGAAGTTGTAAAATAAAATGCCGTAATATATAGAAAACTCAAGGTAATCCATTGTAAAATGTTTAATAACCAAAGAAAAACATTAGCAAAGGAGTACCATGAGTTATATATGAATAATAACACAGAAACAAGAAAAAACAAACACCTAAATGAAAGAGAAAGATA
>Ga0134091_1000234_pt1 | contig 55571 bp, 69 predicted proteins | sample 2_5taG_FD_94451 | JGI IMG/M metagenome (GOLD analysis project Ga0134091, IMG submission 94451) | Switchgrass degrading microbial communities from high solid loading bioreactors in New Hampshire, USA - 2_5_20_6_A2 metaG | ecosystem: Engineered > Bioreactor > Semi-continuous > Anaerobic >...
CACTGGCTTAACCCACTACACCTGTTTAATGTTGTACGACAGGGTTTAGGACTGAAGGAGCATCCTAAAGTGTCATAACATAGATAACGTAGGTTCTGTTTCAAACCTTAGCCTGGTCAACATAGGGCTATCAAGCCCACGACTTTAGTCGTTGGGTAGTTGACCTTATCGTTTGCTGGAGCCTCAGCAGAAGAATTTGGGCTTACTTGTTGGCTCTTCTTTTATCCTGTTGTCCACTTCCGCCTTTCTCGGCAAACCTCCAACACAATAACTTTCTTTGTGAATCTCTAATCGTCTGCCGAGGAAAGAGCAAATCATCTCATATACATAATCAAAATATATAATAAATTTGGGATATATCCAGCTTCTTGACTTACAGATGAACAGCAGGTCGACCCTATTGTCTATGGTATTTAAATCTATATCTTTGGGTTCAATAAGTTCTGTAAATCGTCCAGTCATTTCTGCCCCTTTATATTGGTCAGAATTTTCATTTCTTACCCAGGTATACTCACTTAGGAGTTTATATTTATCTAAATACCATACCCAGTTTGCAACGGTAGTATAATCAAACTGGTCAACATCTCTTGCTTGTTCTGGAGAATAGCTTATATCATGATGATGGTCAATATTAATAAGCTTTATATTTGGATGTTTTGTCAGGTCTTCCAGGATATAGTCATGGTTTTCAGCAAACACAATTTTTGTTTTGTTCTCGCTATATTTACTTAGGATTTTACTTATGGTTTTTAATATCAGCAAGAAATTTTTTTCATCAATTTTTGCAAATTCATCAATGTTTCGCACTTTGTTTATCGTATCCCATACCCTGTCAGGGTTCATTGAATTACTTAAGTCATTGTATAGGTTTATTACGGGCTTCATTATGTAGTCCATATCTATACTTACAGCATTCATTGTTCTTGCTCCTGTAGTTTTAAAAATGGGATTTATCGTTTTTCTGAATATAGATTAGTTTTGTTTTTAGACGATATTTGACTTATTGCTTTATTAGCATACCACGTTTTTATCGTTTTGTCAATATTATTGGAATAAAAAAAGACCCAGCGTAAAACTGGGTCTACAATTAAAATGTTATCTGGTCAGAGTGTGTTTTACACGGTCTCTTTCCTCTGCCCGTTTAGCATTGTTCCACCTGTCCATGCTTCCAACGAGATATCCTGTGATTCTGCGAATCCTTTCTACCTCGTCATCATCAACATTGGAGCCGCAGCCTGGGCAGACGTCATCGATTATTCCCGTGTATCCGCAGCGGTTATGACGGTCTACAGGATGATTGATTGCACCATAACCGACACCCGCTTCTTTCATGGCTCTCACAACAGCTTCAAAAGCTGGGAGGTTCTTTGTGGGGTCCCCATCAAGCTCGATATAGGTGATATGTCCACCATTTGTTAGAGCGTGATATGGAGCCTCAAGCTGAATCTTCTTAAACGCCGAAATTGCGAAGTAAACTGGGACATGGAAGCTATTTGTGTAATACTCCCTGTCCGTGACACCAGGAATGACTCCGAATTTCTCTTTGTCAATCCTCGTAAAACGTCCAGACAAGCCTTCGGCTGGGGTTGCAATGAGACTGAAGTTCAGCTTCATTTCTTTAGCCTTCTGGTCGCAGCGTTCTCTCATATGTCTCACTATCCTGAGACCGAGCTCCTGAGCTTCTTCGGACTCGCCGTGGTGCTTGCCTATCAGGGCAACCAGCGTCTCAGCCAGCCCGATAAAGCCGACGGTAAGAGTACCATGCTTCAGGACTTCGCCGACCTCATCATCAGCATCGAGTTTGTCGCTGTCGAGCCATACACCCTCTCCCATAAGGAACGGGAAGTTCTTGACCAACTTCATGCTTTGCAGCTTGAATCGCTCAAGCAGTTGGTCAAACACAAGGTCCATCTTTTCATCGAGCAACTCGAAGAATTTATCGATGTCCTTGTTTGCCAGTATACCAAGCCTCGGCAGGTTAATACTTGTAAACGACAAGTTGCCTCGCCCTGCGACTACTTCTCTTGTCGGGTCGTAAACATTCCCTATAACACGGGTACGGCAGCCCATGTAAGCTACTTCCGTATTATAGTCCCCTTCTTTGTAGTATTGCAGGTTGAAGGGGGCGTCCAAGAACGAAAAGTTCGGGAAGAGGCGTTTCGCACTTACCCGACAAGCAAGCTTAAACAGGTTATAGTTGGGGTCTTCAGGATTGTAATTGACTCCCTCCTTGACCTTAAAAATTTGTATAGGAAAGATTGGGGTTTCACCACGTCCCAATCCAGCTTCAGTCGCTAAAAGAAGATTCTTTATAACAAGTCTTCCTTCAGGCGATGTATCTGTCCCGTAGTTCAAAGAACTGAACGGGATTTGGGCACCTGCCCTTGAATGCATCGTATTCAGGTTATGGATAAGTGCCTCCATAGCCTGATACGTCTGACGTTCGACTTCTCTAAATGCATATTTCTTTACAAAACGAAAGATTTTGTCGAACGGGACACTTGCTAAGCAATACTCTTTCTGCATGAGTGCTTTTGCTTGCTCAAGATAAGCATCTACTGTGCTTATACTTGGAGTGATGCCGTTGGCTGCAAGAGCACTGCATACTTCATCTGCGATTTTTTCGGAATCGAAGACATTTGCATGGACATCCATAGCCTTTGCAAGGTTATCTTTGACGAGCTTTTCGTATGTCTTACTAACCCCTGGTGCCATTGCAAAATCGAAAAATGGCACACTTTGCCCGCCGTGCTGCTCATTCTGATTGCTTTGGATTGCAATGCAGGCAAGAGCAGCATAGGAAGCGATACTGTTTGGCTCTCTAATCGTTCCATGACCCGTGGAGAATCCGCCTTTAAACAACTTGACCAAATCGATTTGGGTGCAAGTCGTTGTAAAGGCGTAGAAATCCATATCATGGATATGGATTTCACCGTTCTTGTGAGCGTCACTGAAACGCTTGTCCATCAGCCTAAGCTGATAGAATTCCTTCGCCGATTCTGAACCAAACTTCAACATCGTTCCCATTGCTGTGTTGGAATCGATGTTAGCGTTTTCACGCTTCATATCAGACTCCATATCAGAAGAGAACGCAATCTCTTGAAACTTGTTGATGAGGTCCATATTGAGCTGCCTATTCAAGGCGTGCTCATTACGGTACAGGATGTATGACTTTGCCGTTTTCGCATGTCCCGACTCAATCAGGCATTTCTCGACGATATCCTGAACCTGCTCTACCGTCGGGACATAGAGCTTATGCTCAACAAGATAAGTAACAACCATATCAGCAATCTTATTCGCAGTATCCATATCATGTCCGCCGACTGATTGTGCTGCTTTATATACTGCTGTAGCAATTTTGCTTTTATCGAACGGAACCACTGCTCCGTCCCTCTTAATGATTTTTTCGATTCTTACTGTCGTGTCCATATTGTTGTCTCCTTTCATAAATTACACAACATCTTGTGTTTCGAATGTAGTATATTTCGTCCTTTCTTTTTTGTTAAATCAAAAAAACACGAACAAATCATTTTTTGGTTCGTGTTAAAACATAAAGAATGAACAAATATACTTTTGTTATTGCTTATTATATTGGTGTTGCTCCGTTTTGTTAAAGCGACCGCTTTTCATTGTCGAAATCTATTCCTCTTCTTGTTATTTCACGGCTGACGAGGAATATGCTTTCATCACAGCTATCCATACAATCTTTGAGATACTCAATTTTTGTATCCCAATCTCTACATTCATAATCCAAAGCTCTTACTTCTTCGTCCATCTCAATAAGTTTTTCTTTTGCAGCTTCAGAATATTTTATTGGACAATTCGTCAATTCCTTATATTTCTTATCATACGCCTCTCTATATCTTCGCCTTGCCTGTTCTTTATAGACCTTAAATCGGGTTCTTAGCGACCTTATATATATTTTCTGCTGTGTAAGGGCGTTCAGGTATTCTCCAAGCTCGTAAGGAGGCACATTTGTAATATCGGAAGGCAAAGATAGATACTGATTGTTTATATTAAGAGTTTTCTTATCCTTGTCAAACAGAAAAATTCCCTTGCTTTCGAAATATTCTTCTATGTTGCTCAGAAAATCTTCAATCTGCTCCATAAAAACCCCCGAAAGATTTTGTTGTTCTTATTATACCACAATATTGCTGTTTTGTCTATGCTTTGGATTTCCAAGGATACATTTGATGCAATCTCTCAGCAAGGTAATAACAGTATTTGAATTCTCGATACATAAAGCAAAATCAAAATACGTCGGAATTGAGCGTTCTATCATGTTCTTAGTCCTTTCCCTCGCAAGAATTAATGCATATTAAACGGATATTTATGATTAAGTCTTTCAGCAAGACTGAAGCAATATTTACATTCCGCTCCGCATATATTTGCACACTTGCCTCCATTTTTTTCGAAATACGAAATGTCAGGCAAGTAATCCTTTACTTGTGATACGGTTAATTCAAAATTCGGATGGTTGCTGTTACTGATAAAATAGATGTTGAAATATCTAAATTTCTTGTCTGCTATGTAGTCATAATCTTCTGCTCCTCTTATGTAAAGATTATACATTTCAAAGTAATCGCCATTTATATATTGGTCTTTTGGTACATTTCTCCCGACAAGCTTAAATTTTGTTATCCCGTACTTTTTTGCATATGTTTCGATTTGCCAAGGATATATCGTGTTTGACATTACTATGTTTCTCCATGGGTCTGAATAGAAAACATATGAGCACAAATCTGTAAATTTAAAGCACATAGGGTCATCAGGCCCAAATATTTTTTCGCTATCTCTTCCTGTGGGAATTTGTAATGCATGATGGTATCTAAATGGGCAGCCTGGCAAACAGCCTTCATTTGCCATAAGCTCGATTCTCTTATCAAAGCACATTTTGAAACTTTTCAGAAATGAAAAATTCCTGTTCAAGTCGTGGCTGGGTATTATTTCTGTAATGTTTGGGAATTTGATAAATAAGTTTCTATATTGCCGTATCGAAGCATATTCTTGAGAAGTTGATGTTCTTATTTCTATTTCCTTATAAAGATTTGATATGTGCTCCATAAGTTGAGTATTCGTGACTCTGACTATTCTAATATTATTTTTGAGCAGGAGTTCCAAAAATCTATTGCATCTTTCGAAACTATGTTGAAACTCTGCATTTGACATAGTTTTTGGTGAATTCAACAGATATATAAATTCCAATCCCGCATCTTGTGCCCTTTTTACGTGTTGAAAGAATTTTTCTGCGGAATCTGCATTGGAATCTTCTGTGACACGGATTTGTTCAAATCCGCATGATACTCCTGCACTACTTGGAAGACAACCATATACGGAAGTTATTTTGTGGTATTTTGTTTTTTTGTTTAGCTCTTCTATACGATAAATAAAGTCATCGTAAAAAAACATTGGGATTGAATATTCTATCATATTTTAGCAACCTTCTTCCTCTTCTTTACAACAAGAATTATTATTTTATAAATTTGGTTAATTGAAAGGGTATTTTTGATTGAGTTTTTCAGCAAGATTAAAGCAATATCTGCATTCTGAACCACATACATTGGCACATTTGCCGCCATTTTTCTCAAAATAGGAGATATCAGGCAAATAATTTCTAATCTGTGCAACGGTAAAATCAAAGTTGGGATGTGACTTTAAGCCTGCAGTATACATGCTTAAATATCTGAATTTTTTATTTGCTATATAGTCGTAGTCCTCTACTCCTCGTATATAGTTGTTGTATAATTCGAAATAATCTCCATCAATAAAATACTCTTTTGACAAATTTCTTCCAGCAAGCTTAAATTTAACTATTCCATATTTTTTCGCATAAGTATCGATATCCCATGGATATATGATATTCGACATAACAATATTTCTCCACATATCCTTAAAAAATACTCTTGAGCACATGTCAACAAAGAAGTTCTTGCAATACTTTGAATCAACATCTTGCATAAATGGCTTTTCGCTATCTCTCCCCGTTAAAACCATGGTATGGTGTTGAATTCTGAATGGGCAACCTGGTAAACATCCTTCATTTGCCATGAGCTCAATTCTTTTGTCAAAGCACGATTTAAAGTTCCGCAAAAATGCAAAATTTCTGTTCACATCCAGACTGGGGATTACTTCAGTTATATTGGGAAACATAGCAAATAGGTTCCTGTATTGGCGAAGCGATGTATATTCCTGCGAAGTAGATGTCCTTATTTCCACCTCAGGATACATGTTAGTTATGTGTTCTATCAGTTGCGTGTTCGTAGCTCGGATAACTTTAATATTCTTCGATAATAATAATTCAATAAACCTATTAATTTTATCAAAACTTTTGTAGAACTCTATTGGCAACATGCTTCTTGGCGAATTTAAAAGATAGATAAACTCAAGCCCTGCATCCCGTGCTATCTTTACATATTCAAAAAATTCGTCTTCCGATTTCACGTTATCGCAATTGCTTACCCTTAACTGCTCAAATCCGCAATAATTTTTCATGTTAAGCGGGAAGCAACCATATACGGATGTTATCTTTACTTTTTTCATATCATTGTTCAATTCCTCAATGCGGGAAATGAAGTCATCTTCAAAATACATCGGTATTGAAAACTCAATCATTTTGCTCCTCCAGTTGAACGGCTTATGCTCATTGGCGTTTTCCCTTTACGTATTTACCACTCGTATCAAAATTCCATGTATATCTGAACTTGAGAATTTAGAAGGCTATATAAAAAAAGCAAATAAAAATCCCATTGTTAAACCAGGAAGGAAGGGCAAAGGAACTCCAGTTGCTTTTGTCTTCTTGATTTTTGAGTAAATAAGCATAAAAATAATGCTGCCAGCACACCCAATTATGAGCATATATAATGTGTGCATCAGCCCAAATACTAACGCTATACTGGCAACCATAAATATGTCAGCTCCGCCGAGCATATCATTATACAGCTTTCCTAATAAAGAAAGCGAAATGAAAGCAACGGCTGCAACAATAATATTTCCATATAAAAAAGCTGAAGTCTTTATACACAGTAGGCTAAAGTTTAGAATTGAACATATTGGCAAGGCTATCAGCGTCCATTCAGGAACTTCCATGCTTTCTATGTCGCTTATCGTCATGATGCTTAAAATCCCGCATAAAGACACTGTGTTTTGGTAGACTAAACTTACATCTATGTAAGTGCAGACACATGTTTCTGCCATCGTTAAAAGAAACACAAAAAGTGTTTTCATTAAGGTTCGATTTTTTACAAGAAGCTTATAGGATATGATATTTACAACAATAAAGAATGTTGCAATTATAAAAGATTTCAATATCAAATTCATTCTGGCTCTCACCAAATTCTATTTTTGCATTTTGGACATCTCGTATGAAAACGTGTTCTATTGACCAGAGAAGTCTCAAAGCGATGTCCGCAATTACTGCATATCCATTTTACTTTTTTACTGCTTCCTGCAACGATTTCAGTAGGCTTTGCAGTATTATTTTCGTAATCCCATTCTTTTAGTAATTGAGGGTGAGTTGTTGCAAAGTCATTTACCCCTGTTATGACCTTTTTATTGCCACAGTACGGGCAGCCCCTTCCATCAGTCCTATGATTTATCGTGTCCTGCCACGAGTGACCATTCTTACATCTCCACCAGACTTTTTTACCATTGCCAGCGGATATTTTTTCAGGAGAGATATCGGTATTTTTTTCGTAATCCCATTCCTCAAGCAGATAAGGAAATTTAGTCGCTAAATCGTTTACACCCTTGATTACCATTCGTCCAGCACATACTTGGCATTTTCTGCCCGCAAGCCTCTTTTTAAGAGATGCTGTCCAAATGTGCCCGCAACTGCATTTCCATTGGTATGTCGCATTTAAGCTTGTGTACGTGTCATCTATATTTTGCGTTTCTGAATTCACAAATTCGTTCATTAAATCAGGTCGATTTTTTGATTCGAACAATTCCTTCAGGGTCATACTATCTCCTTCTTTGTTTCGTAGTGTTTCTATTTTTTAATCAAAAGCATTTTATTGTGCTAAACCTATTAACTCGTTTAGTTCAGATTCTGTAATTGTTTCTTTTTCCAGCAACTCATCAGCAATCTTTTTTAGCTTATCACAATTTTTGATAAGCAGTTCTTTAGCCTCTTCATAAAGGCATTTACTAAGTTCTGTCATCTTACTAACAAGAACCTTATCATCAAATATTTTAAGTGTTGATAAATTGATAGGTCCGATATCTTCATCCATACCGTAAGAAGTGACATAATCTTTTATGAGCTCTGTCGCTTGCTTGATGTCATTTTCGGCACCAGTTGTTACTTCATTATCATCTTTTAGAAGCAACTGTTCCGCAATCCTGCCAGCATACATCACCTTTATAGGCGATTTTAGATACTTTTTGCTGTATAAATTTTTATCTTGAGGAGTTCTTATCGTTACTCCTCCAGCCCCAGATGTTGAAGCAACTATAGTAACTTTGGGCACACTATCTTTTGTCAGTAGCTTAGTAAGAAGTGCATGCCCTGCTTCATGCCAAGCGACTATTTCGAGTTCTTTTTTATCTCTGGTTTTATTGTCCTTCTTATCGCCTTTCATCAACATTTTGTAAAACGCCCTATCAATATCTTCGTATGTAATCTCTGGTTCGTCATTGTTGGCTGCAATAAATGCCGCCTCATTCAACATTGCTTCAATAGCAGCTCCACTAAACCCAATAGTCATCGCTGCTATATCTTTCCATCTAATTTCAGGGCTAAACACTTTTCCTTTTAATTGACGCTGTTTAATTAGCAATGGTGGTGGTGCTGTTTTGCTTTAGTCGGGAGGAGGATTAGACTAAAGTTTTTTAAAAAGGCACAAATTAAATTTCTGGTATAATAATACCACTTTTATGCCGTTATGTCAATTCCATGAGTAAAAAATGTATGTTTTAATTACCTGCCACAAACTTGACTATTTTAGTATGCTTTCAAAACTTGACTAATTTAGTATACTTTTAAAATAAAAAAATTAGCACGTATTTATATTCCGTGCTAATATTACTGTGATTCTATGAGCTGGTAATATTTTTGCAACACTAATAGCTTAAGAGGTTCAAGAATTTTCTCGGAATCACCTTCAAAATAGCAGATTTCCTCCAGTTTATTGTTTCTACCCCTCATTTTAGGCATATCAATTTGTAACATTTTGTCTTCATTTAAATACAACATTGCATTTTTTACTGTAAGACCTTCATAAATAAAATCAAAAATGGCTACAACCTTTGATTTTTTCTGACATAACGTCATTTCAAGAAGCTCAAACATCTTCTTTCCTCCTGTAATACATATTACATCACTATTATATTTTTGTCAATTTGTATCAGAAATGTGCAACTACTTTCATAAATTACTTAATTACCCTGTTGAATTTTCATCAAAAGCGATAAATCATGTTGACAAAACTACAAAAAACTGATAAAATTGTAACTAAGAATTGTAAATTTATATTTACAAGGGAGGAGACCAAAAATAAAAAAATACTTAGATAAATGGGGCGAATAGTTTATGAGTAAAGACTGCCATAAAGAATTTGAAAAGGTCTTCTTAAATACCATTAAAAATTATCAGGCAGAAGGGAAAGCCGTATTTACTCCTCTAACATTTGACCATAGAGAACCGCAGGAATATATGGGAACAGTGAGGTCTGGTAAATTGGTTTACTTTGCCTTTGTAAATGAAATGGGCAACAATATAGAAGACCTTCATTTGACTTCTTTCCTTACAAAAGCGAAAGAGTATTTCCAATTGGGCGGAATCGTCTTTGCTATATTCTGCTACAAAGGAAAGACTTACAGGATTCCTTATTTTGTGTTAGAGTCTTTATGTGCGGGTAAAAATCAAATAGATGAATCTGCAATAAAGGCATTTGAATTCGAAACCAATAGTAAGCAAATGAATTTTCTAAAAAGTGATGTGTTTGAATGCACTATAGCTGCAAAAAGCTCATATCTACAAAGAAAAGCAAGTTAAGCACTTTAGACATCCCATGTTTCAACTGTAATATCAAATATGTAAGCACTCTCTTGTTAAAGTACAATTTACAATTCTCGGCTTGTGAACGCCCCCTTTCGGGGGCGTTTTGATTTATTATTATCTTCGATAAATAATATAGCACGCTTTCAAAAAAAATCAATAAGTCAAGAGGCATAAAAATTATATGAGTTTAGAGTCCTATTGATTTTGTTCTGCATGTATCCCATGTTTTGCATTTTGTACCATACAATAAAAAAAGACCTGCAAAGCAGGTCTTAATCTTTACTCCAACTTGTGTATGTTCATGTCTTTCGAATACCTGGTATCGAAAATCTCATTTAACTCTTCTACGGTCAAAAGCTCGAACCTGTCAACAAATTCGAGACTTCGCTCAAGACTTTCGAAATAGAGCATATCATCATAGTCCCATTTGTCTTTGTCCGCATAGTCACCTTCCCGATAACGTTCATAATATGTCTTTACTGAAATAGGAGCGAATTCGTTCTTTTCGAGGAAATCAAAGCAATATTTGATTATTGCCCTACCCTCGTCTTCTTTAACATCGATAACAAGAATGCCGTCATTATTATACTGCACGAAAGGATTGATTTTAAAGAAATCGGCATCTATGTATTCGTCGTCATATTCGCACGTTTCTTTTGCGAGGTCGATACCGTCAACAAATGACCCAGCCTCCAGATTCATCTGGATTAATGAGGTCAAGATTCTGTAGCTCGCATGCCGATTGTTCATGACTGCATAGTTTTCGGACATAAAGTAGTTATACTTGTCCGCAGTGTTCTTTTTGAGATAATCGAGCAACTGAGATGCTCTTTGGACGGCGTAGTGTCCCCAGCACCATTGAAGGTCCATCGCAACAATGTTCTGCCCTTTATTGTACCTAACGTATACTTGGAACCTTTGACCCATATTATGCATTCTCCTTTACAAATTTATTGTTTGTTTTGCTGGTAAGTTATTCATCTCTGGAAGGTTTGATATAGTCCAGAGAATTGTCATCGCATTCCACATGAACGCCGACTGATGCGGTTCGTCGTCCCACTTATCCATAACTTTGATAAGATGTCTGGAAAGTGAGCCAACGTAGTCCATCAACGGCATACCCTTCTGCCAATTATTGAGACCGTATTTTTCGGCACCTCTCTTGAAGTGAACAGATGTTTGCCCAAGGCATTCATATGTGTTCACAAAGTTCAGTTTGCCGAAGATAGCGGCAGCTTCAGTGATGAAGTCAGGATTCCCAGTGCTTTTGAAGGCTTCAATGTCTTCAAAAATCTTTGCATATCCCGATTCTTCCGTGTAATCTGGCAGAGACTTTACAGCCGCAAAAATCTTTCCCGCCTCTACCATGGGGAGATATTCGAACGGGTATTTGTTCCCTCCTCCCCTGTGAGCTCCTGTGGAGAATTCCTTTGTCTCCTCAGAAAACTTGATGCCTTTGATGCCATAGTTGTCGTTGTCTTGCATATTTTGACCTCCATACTTAAATAGAAATGAACTATGAAAAAGCAGCCTCCTATATCTTCCGATACTTCAGGATGCTGCTTAACACATAGAAAATGAACACCACTACTTGTCTTATGCTGATAGTATATATATTCTTTTATTTTTGTTAAAATCGAATGAGTGAAACGATATTGATATTCGCCAACATGCAAAATCCAATAAAAACAGCACAGCAGACAAATACACTGTTTATAACTTTTTCAAATCTGCCTTTAGTTTTTATCGATGCCAGATGATATCTTTTTTTGAAAAACGGATAAAACAACGGTATGCCGACCGAAAATATCCAGAAACAGATGTGAAGCAATACCAATATAAGCGATATTGATATAAAAAATATACGGTAAACAATACTTTATCAGAAAACCATAGATGGTTATGTAAATAAGGGGTGCGTGGAATAATGTTCTATGACCGAAAAACTTGTTGATGATAAATGATACGGGTTTTATGGCTTTTCCAGCCTTGCTTGTAACAAGGTCTACGTCTGGCACAAGAGCGGCGATAGCGGCGATTGCACAGCAGGCTACAGTCCTTTCAAATCCGAACTGATTGATTGCAGAAATGGTTATTCCAGTCAATACCCTTGCTGTCATATGTGTTTTACCAGTCATTTAGCTTCCCGCTATATCGAAGCTCATGTTTTCTGCTTTAGCCTTGAGTTTAAGATAGTAATATAAGAAATTCGGAACTGAGAGTTCGTCGCTTGTACCATCATGATAATCAATTTTAATATTCACTTTGGCTTTAGTTAAGATGAAAGCAAATTGCACAGATTTGTTGCTCTTGCGTTTCCTATTGGAAGCGACTGATAAAACTCCAGCTCTTTTGTAGCAAGGAATATAAGACCCTTTTTTGCTCTTGTGATTCCTGTATAAAGCAACTCCCTTGTCAAAAAGTCTTCATTGTTGTTGCCCATCATAATGACCACGTTATCGAACTCTGAACCCTGTGCTTTATGGATTGTTATTGCGTATGCCAAATCGATATTGGCAAGCTCTCGTTTGGTATATTTGATTCTGGATGGTGTATTTTGCGGAAAGTCTATTATGACCGAATCATTGCCGATATCGACAATCGTGCCCATCTCCCCATTAAAGACCTCTTTTTCATAGTCATTAACGGTTTGTATAACCTTGTCATTTACTTTGAACAGTCTGTTGTTGTAAGTAATACTCTTCTTCGCATCTTTGTTGAGAGTCCTTTGCATAAACTCATTTAAAACTTCTGTCCCAAACGTTCCTATTTTGGTAGGGCATAAAATTTGGAATGTCTTGCCCTTACTGATAAGCTTCTGCAGGAAACGCATCAATTCATCTACTGAATTGATTTTGAGACTTAGAAAGTCACTATGAGGAGCCTCTGCTATCTTTTCTCCATTTTTGACATGGTAGGCATTTTGGATTATATAACTTGATTTGCTTTGCCTATGAATTTGAGTAAGTGCATAAATAGGAATAACTCCGCTATCTTTCAGGTCTCTTAGTATCGAACCCATTGATACGCTTGGTAGCTGGTCTACGTCACCAACCAGTATTATATGGGATTCGAGAGAAGTCGCTTTCAGTAACGCATTCATTAAGAAAATATCAATCATCGATGTTTCGTCGACGATGATATAATCGTAATTTAGCTTGTTCTTATTGTTTTTAAGAAACACTCCGAAATAACCCATGTGTTTATATTCAAGTAGCCTGTGGAGCGTTTTTGCAGGCTTTCCAGTCGTCTCTGTTATTCTTTTTGAGGCTCTTCCTGTGGGAGCGGCAAGGGCATAGGTTTTACCCATTTTAGTTATAGCGGCACAGACCGCTTTTAAGCATGTGGTTTTTCCTGTCCCAGGGCCGCCAGTCAGTATCGAGACGTTGCTTTTTAGAACGCCTAATACGCAATCCTGCTGTTCTTTTGTCAGCTTTGTAGATGCTAAATATTCCTGGATTTCGGACGGAATATCTAAATCAGGTTGCTTGATACGCATTTTAAGGATTTCTCCGATATTTTTCTCAGTAAGATAAACATACTTTCTGTACAGTCTGTCTTCCTCGATATAGATATCGGATTTCTTAGTCCTTGCATCTTTTTGGACAATTTCTGATATTTTATTTTTATCATCAAGTTTGAGCAGCTCCGCAATTTCTTCTATTGCACTATCATAATGGATAAAGGAGCTTCCTTCAAGCTCAACTTTTTGTAGGACATCTATTACAGCATTGATGACCCTGTTCTTGTCATAGAGCCCCACATGAAGCTTTTCTACTGCAATCTCGTCGCATTCTTCAAATGGTACATTATATCGTTTGAACGGAATATATGGGTTCTCTTTTATTGTTTCAACGATACTGTCTTTATACTTTTCAACGAGCTGAGGTATTATTCTTTCACTGTAACCAAGACTTTTTATTTCTTCCACTCCACTAATTATCTTTTGGAGCATTTTTACCTGCTCGTATACCTTCTGAGCCGTCTCAGAAGCCCAGTATTTATAAAAGTATTTATCAAGTACAATATTTTCTGGAGAGTCGTCACAAACGTTTCTGAACCATTCTGTAGCCTTTTTGATGCCAAGGCCTTTTATCTTTTTGGCGAGATACTCTGGAATCAGAGTTGAAGAGTTTGGCAGATGGTTTTTTACTTCCTGCCACTGTTTGTATATATTCTTAACATTTTCAGACAAGTAGAAATCAAATATCAACTTCGGATTTTCGGAAAGTTTTTCTATATAGTCGTCTCCCAGAGCCTTTTTGATTTCTTCAGCTTTCTTCTCTCCGAGTCCAGAAACATAAATCGGAAGAAGGTTCATATGCTTCATAGGCGGGACAGAAACCTTAATCGACTCAGCTTCAAAAACTCTGCCGTATTTCGATATTTCAAAGTTTCCAACAGCTTCAATATACCTATCAATATCCAATTCTTTATCTGCGTTATAGGTCTTTACGACAATTTTATCGTTTACTCTAAAAATAATAAAATTGTCTTTTTTGTGAATTATCTTTGTGATGTTACCAGATATGACCATATGGTTCTCCTTAATACAGAAAATTGATTAAATCTATTATAGCTCAGATTTTCCGTATTGTCAATTTTTTTTAAAATGATAATGATATACAGTTGCATAAAAAAACACGGAGTCTTCCGTGTTTATATTTGTGAACAATTGGCTTATACGCTTTTTTCGTAACATACATGGCAAACGGAATCTTTTGTCCTGTTTAAAGCTTCAGCTATATCAGAAATTTTTATTCCTTTTGAGAACATTTCTTTCACTTCAGCTTTTTCTTGAAATGTCCACCCACCTCTTTTGCAGGCTTTCATATCTTGCTTTTTCTTTTCTTTTAGCCAGTCGGGGCAGTTATAGAAATATGAGAGCTGAAATTTTGCAGCACTATATAGGTTCTGATTTTTCTTAAGGAAGTCCATAAGGTCTTCCATCTCTATATAATAAAATTTACTCTTTCTCGTAATATAGTTAACTCTGATTTTGAGCCCTTTTTTCTCAAAGGATTTAATCTTATATAGGCTCAAACCAGTTATCGTAGCGATATCATTGAGTTTAAAATATCCAGCTTCATTTCTTGCTGAAAGGAGATTCAGCTCAATTGCTTTCTCCCGAACAGCTTTAACGCTCCTGTTTAATTGGTTAGCGATTACTTCGACTTGCCAGATACCCCAATAATCCATAAGGAAGTTTTCATCTTCCTCTGTCCAAGCACGAACACTTTGTAACCCAAGCCTTTGCATTTTAACTGCCACTGCCTTGGGTGTGCGATTTAAAATATCAGCTATTTCTGGTGCTGGCAGATATTCAGAAAGAGTCCGAAGCTGTTCCTCTTCTTCTTTTGTCCATTTACGATTTATGGTTGTATCTATACCACATGATTTAAGAGAAGAAATAACTTCCTGCTTAGTGATATTGAATTCTTTTGCAATAAAGGAAATTGGCTTTCCTGCTTCGTACATATCTTTTATGAGGTTTACATCTTTGGGCTTTAACACTTTTGCTCCCTCCTTTTTGTATTTTTATTATACCACATTTTTTACTATTAGTCAATACTCATGCTTAGTATCCGCTCCAACCAACTACGGAAATAAAAAACGCAGCAAAATTTGCTGCGTTATTTTCAATCATAATATTCGGCTGCGTTAAGCCTCCTGGTATCCGATATTTTCATTGTTTTGTGAGCTTACCGTCTTGGTCTTTATCTGTATAGCATTTAGCGTAAGATACCTTAAAACCTCGATGTATTAGCATTTGTACAATCCTTATAAGTTCGGCACTTACGCTGATTGTTTTATTGGTACACTTACAGCAAGGTTTAGACCAGATGTCTGCGTATAGCTCATAACAGCTTGGACACATCGTCATCATAAGACATTTACCTCCTTTACTAACTTGTAGAAAGTAGTTCTTTTTAGATTTAGTGCCTGCATGGTTTCAGTGGCAGTCTGCTCACCAGCTTGCCACCTTTTCACCTCCTCGAAAAAACCGTGCGGGATTTTAGTTCTCGGCCTGCCAAACCTGACGCCCTTAGACTTAGCCACGGCGATGCCCTCGGCTTGACGGGTTTTGATTTTCACACGCTCTTTCTCGGCCAAGTATGATAAAAGCTCAAAAAATTACAGTACTCTTAACACCTACTATAGGTAATTAAGTCGTATGCATCATAAAGTCAAGAATAAATCACAAAATCGCAACTATTTCTTGATATTTGAATAATGCCGTTGTATAATAATGGTAGTTATTTGTGTAGGAGGTTTGACAAAATGGCAATAAGCTATAACAAACTTTGGAAGCTGTTAATAGATAAAGGTATTAAGAAAACAGAATTAAAGACACTGGCAGGAGTTAGCTCGAATGTGATTGCTAAATTAGGTAAAAACGACCCTGTTTCAATGGAGACACTGACTAAAATCTGTACAGCTCTGAACTGTGATATAGCTGACATAGTAGAAATGACGGGCGACACAGGAAAGGAGGATTAAAAATAATGGCAGGAAACCGCAACTTAAATGAATCAGCTCGCAATAAGCAAGACGAATTTTATACTCAACTTTCGCTTATTGAAAGCGAACTAAAGCATTACAAGTCACATTTCAAAGACAAGGTTGTATTTTGTAATTGTGATGACCCCTTTGAAAGTAACTTTTTTAAGTACTTCGCTATTAATTTTAATTCATTAGGCTTGAAGAAACTGATAGCCACTTGTTACGCATCATCACCGATTGTATATACGCAATTAGATATATTTGGTACTGAAACAGTCATTGCGAAAGAGAAACCTACAAGGAAGCCTTATAAAATTGAAATTTCTGAGGTAACAGACGAAAACCAAGATGGACGTACAGACCTTGCTGACGTAGAATATCTTTTGAAAAACCGTAAAAACGCACTTACCCTGTTGCAGGGTGACGGTGATTTTCGTTCCCCCGAATGTGTGGAGCTTTTGAAACAAAGCGATATAGTTGTTACTAATCCTCCTTTTTCTTTATTTCGTGAATATATAGCTCAACTTATGGAGTATAATAAGTCCTTTTTAATAATTGGAAATCAAAATAACATAACATATCGTGAGGTTATGCCTCTTTTTCGTGATAACAAAATATGGCTGGGTTATATGAGTGGTCATTTTTGGTTTGCTGTTCCAGATACATACGAGGAAAAGAAAACAGATTTCAAGATTGATGAAAATGGTCAAAAATGGCGTCGTATGGGAAATATTTGCTGGTTTACAAATCTTGATATTGAAAAGCGTCACGAAGATATGACTTTATTTAGGAAATACTCACCTGAGTTATATCCGAAGTATGATAACTTTGATGCAATAGAAGTTAGCCGAACAGCTGATATTCCATGTGACTATTACGGTTTAATGGGCGTACCTATAACATTTGCTAATAAACATAATCCCGACCAGTTTGAATTTTTGGGAATTGACAAAGAATTTACCGCAGATGGAGGCAGATTTAAGCTAACGGAAAACGGGAAGCAAAGAACACTCTATGCAAGAATGGTTATACGTCGCAAACAAAAAGAAAGCGAGGACTAAAAAAATGAAAATTGAATTAAACATGATACCAGTCCGTGAGGTTGTAAAAGATTATAAAGATAGTGCAGAAAATGGAGTAACAGGGTACGGTGGGCGTTTAAATATTCGTCCTGCATATCAGCGTGAATTTATCTATAAAGACAAGCAGCGTGATGAAGTTATTCGTACCATACGCAAGGGCTTTCCGCTCAATGTTATGTACTGGGTTTTATCTGATGACGGTAACTTTGAAGTACTTGATGGACAGCAACGCACAATCAGTATTTGTCAGTATGTCAATGGTGATTATTCTATTGACCACATGGGTTTTGACAACCTGACTAAAGGCGAACAAGAACAAATTTTAGACTATCCTCTAATGGTATACATATGTGAGGGAACAGACAAAGAAAAGTTAGATTGGTTTGAAATCATCAATATGGTAGGTGAGCAACTTACCGCACAAGAACGTCGCAACGCTATTTATACGGGCGAGTGGCTAACTGAAGCAAAAAAATATTTTAGCAAAAACGGTTGTCCAGCTTATGCCATAGCAAGCGATTATATGAAAGGCTCCCCGATACGACAAGAGTATCTTGAAACTGCTATACGCTGGATTGCTGCTCGTGATGGCAAGCAGATTGAAGATTATATGGCAGCACATCAGCACGATACAAACTGTAACGAACTATGGTTATACTTCCAGACAGTTATAAATTGGGTTAAGGCAACCTTTCCGAACTATCGTAAAGAAATGAAAGGGCTTGACTGGGGTATACTCTATAATAAATATGGTATGGGTAAATACGACCCAAAACAGCTTGAAACTAGAATAGTAGAACTTATGCAAGATGACGACATCACAAAATTTTCTGGTATATATGAATACCTTTTAAGTGGTGAGGACAAGAAAGTTGAAAAGTTATTAAGTATACGAGCATTTACTCCTAAAATGGCACGGACGGCATATGAAAGACAAAAAGGAATTTGCCCAATTTGCAAGGAACATTTTGAAATAAATGATATGCAAGCCGACCATATAACCCCTTGGAGCAAAGGTGGCAGGACGACCGCTGAAAACTGTCAAATGCTATGTGCCGATTGTAACCGTCGTAAGAGCAATATTTAATATATATTAAGCTTATTTATGACCAGATATACGCCTCTTAATTAGATATATTCGTCGACACAAGGATTTCTGTCATGGTTTGTCATTTGCATTCTTTTTCAGATACTCAAAACATACCCCTTAGCCAACATATTGCTAAGGGGTATGTTTTTACCTATCAAAATTCCAGCGACATCGCCCCACAGCACGTGTTTTACAGCCAAGTCGACCAAAACCTCGTACTCAAGATAGAACCGCCTTAAAACGCTTTTAGACGCCTCGTAGGATATTTCGTCGGCTATTTCCGACCCATGAATCTCTCTCATGAAGTTGCTTACGACGCATTTATAACTGCTTACGACATCTGCTTACACGTCGCCGAAACCTCGTCACTGACGAGCTTCTCCCCGAATTGAATAAGATTATAAACAGTTAATCCTGCTTCTTAGCAGGATTCTATTTTTCAGTCAAACAGCATCCGCAATGGATTTTGCCTTTCGAAAATTTCCCTACTGGTACATTTTCATAATACTGATAGACTTGCCTTTTTTTAAGTATTCTGACTTTTCTCTTTATGTGCTTTCTCCTTTGAGCAATTCTATAAGCTCTTGAACGGTTCTCGCTCTCTGATGTTTCGGATATACTGGAGATATTTTCTATGTCGACATCACACATAAATGACCCTCCTGTATATATAATAACGGCAGCCAAACCGTACCAGACTGCCGTTAAACTTTTGGTTTTCCATCGTCCATGGATTGCCCAATTTGAAAAGAATATCTTGTTCCTATTAACTCGAACATTAACATTAAACGCCAACAGCATCCATAACTAAATAACACTTAGCTTAAACAATAAACCTTATCAATCCTAAGTATTATCACACCATACCATGTGTGTTTGAAATGGACGATGCGGAAATCAGTACATTAGATTTCAACGTCAAATTGCTTTGAGAGGTTGACGGTATCGATTGCCATCTGGAGCCTGTAAATCTCATCCGTTACCTTGCGGTATTCATTACGCACTTCTTCTGCGTCGTAGTTTCTGTAGGTGATTGTAGGAACACCGCCAAGTCTGCCCTCGTACCTTACCTTCTCTGGCCTGTCTTTGATTTTTCTCAGCTCTTCAGCCTTCCTGTTGAGCTGTGCAATCCTGACAAGAGCCATATCAACAGTGATTCCCTCGTCAGGCAAAACGGTCGTCACATTGAACAGATTTATGGCATGACGCAAAGCTGCGATTTCTTTATCAATTGCGTCAATCTTCTCAGTAGTTTCTTTGAAGTTGTAGTACGGAACTTCGATTGTTTCGTTGATTCCGCTTGTATAGAACTGAACATCGCTTTCCTGATTCCTAATGGAAAGCTTCTCGTCCTCAAGAGCTTTTATTCTCTTGTTTGCTGCAGCAGATGTAAGAGTAAGCTTCATGAATATGCCTCCATTGAAAATATTAGTTTCGAATATATGGCTGGGATGGCTGGGTTCGAACCAGCGTATGCAGGAGTCAAAGTCCTGTGCCTTACCACTTGGCGACACCCCAATAGAGTAGGTTTGAGTATATTGTTACTATACCACACATTTTACCTTTTGTCAATATGTAGTGATAAAATTTAATTTTCTAATATTGAACTAAAGAAAAACCCAACATCATAACCCCGTCGCACGATATTGGCTGTTTGCTCTTTGTAAAAATAAAAAAATTGCAGCCTATCGGAAAGCGGTAGGCTGCAACGCTTACGCTACTGTGGGTATCTGGATGGTCAGCGGGACAATTTTCCAGCCGACAATACAGGTTCTTTCTGTATCTCCGCTGCCGAAGTTAACGGAGCGTACAGCATGAGGAATCCCAGTCTTCTTTGACTTTTTCTCGGCGATTTCCTCAGCCATTTTCTTTATCCCCTCGTACTGGACTTCGTTGTAAGAGAAAGCGAAGTCCTTTCCCCTCTTTAACTCGGAATACACATCATCCTGGTATTCCTCGTTAAAGAACTGCAGCTCTCTTTCATTTAGTTTAAGCTTTGCCACAATATTTCACCTCATTTTTTATTAAAATTAAGGATATATAACCTTAAGTGTGGAATGTATAACTACAATGCAATTACTTTTATATCTTTCCTCATAATATTTTTGATTTGCAAATTTCTTAGGTATTTGAAATTGATTGATACGCTTTACCATCACTTACATACATACAATCCTGTAACCGACAATCAACTCTATATTCTTTGTCAGCGACTTTCTTTGCAGGAGTTATGTTGTCTGTACATACTAACAATCCATTTATCATAGTTATTGCATTTGGATGAATTGTCATATCTTCCATTGTTTCTGCCTCAGTTTGCATATCTCCGTTCACATAGAATGTTACTTTACTTCCTTTAGGAATTTTAACGAGTTTACATTCTTCGCTATCTTCACATAGTAAGCAAGGAAACCCTATTGTATTTGGATAATTACCAAAACAACCTCTTGGCATTTCAATTTCTCCTTTCATTTTTTAATTCGCAATTTCATCATATTATGAAACTCAATCTTAATTAAATTTCATTTCAAAAACCTATTCCACAGTTAAAGTTGCATACCCAAAATTAAAAATAGCACCTTTCAAAAGTGCTATTTTTTTACAATGTTATTTAACTTAAGGAATTGGTACATACAGATTTCTTTGATGATATTATATTTAATTTTATTTATTTGTTAAAAACACCTGTTCAATTGACTTAAGTATTATTTCGTGTTATCATACATAATATAATGCTTCCCTATCATATTTCTGGTCTTTTTACCAAATATTATTGATGTTATTACAGTATTGTCAGCAATAATCAAAAACGCAAAAACTGCACATAAATAAAATGCCCCCGATATTAAGTATCGGGGCATTTTTATGTGTGGGTATTTATGTGGCAAAGTTCAATATTAAAAGATATTCTCTTGTTTTATACAGGTTGACGCTCACACAGGGCAAGCCCTGTGGATTCTTGGGTAATAGTTTCTATTGAAACTAAATTTACCAAGCTATCCCCGTACGCCCTACGGTTCTTTGCTTTTCATCCACAGTGCAAGCACTTGTGGTTTTCAGGCTATTCCTCCTCTATAACAACAATGGTCTACCAAAGTCTGAGGTCTGCCGTAGCGTTGTTTAAGAAAATCAAGAAGTAAACAATGGCAATAACCACAGCTATTACTGCTCCAATAATCATGACGGTAACTGTAGCTTTCCTTTTCTTTGCATATTCATCCATGCTGTTGAACATATAAGCAGATTTTGCTTTTTCGTTGAGGATAATACTTGCAATACCGAATGGCATTGAGCAACAAAGTGTTTCAAGAATTGACAGGATAAGAATCAGTGCATAATTCGGCGGCTTTGCAGGATTTACATAAGCGTTATTATATTGTGGTGCTTGAGGTTGTGGCGACTGATACGTTTGCTGTTGCTGATACGTCTGTCTTGTGCCTGCGTTTTGCTTCAGCGATGCTCCACAATTTCTGCAGACATTATCATTGTCATCAACTTGCGTTCCGCAATAATTACAAAACATATTCTTTTCTCCTTTTCAAAAAATTTTATTATGAAGTGGGGTGAACCACGTTCAAACTGTTGTCGGAGCTAAAAATGAGAAGTACGGGATATTTCTTAATATAGCGAAGAGTATTGTTATAATAGCCAATATCAAGTATTTCTTCTCTGGAATTTTATCAAAAAAGGTTTCTTTTTTCTGAGTTATGTATTTATACGCTCTGTTAACCATATAAGCCAGTATAAAAGGTCCTATGAAAAAAGCCAGAGCATTATACCTGAATGCCTGATATAAGTCGCCATTAAATAGAGACAACGCACATCTTGTCATTCCGCAACCTGGACAATATAGACCAGTAAAAGTATAAAATACGCAGATGAAATGGAAATTGGAATGTGTTATTAGCAGGTAATATAGAAATCCTGCAGCTATGATGGATAAAGACAGGCACGAAGCCTTTATCAGACGTTTAATCATATCATCGAGTTGATTTCTGTTTGTATCAGGATATGGACGACCATGTGTAAGCCAAAAATAGCAAGAATCAGGTAAAGAATATTTGTATTGTTTGAAGGAGGCAAACCTCTGGAACTTCTTGCTTTATCAACATTCTGTCCCATTTTATAAGCCCAATAAACCCCATAAATTCCACACGTGAGGGGCGTGAAAAGAATTGCTAAAACAGGTGATATTGAATAATCACCCGACAGGGTATTCATGTCTTCTGTGAGCTTATAGAGCCAGTAAAAAGTATATATACCGCATGTCAAAAGCGAGAACAAGATACAAGTTCCAACTTCTCTCTTTTTAATCATCGTACACTCCTCCTTATTTTTTCGGATTTATTATATTGAAATTTGCATTTTTGTTAAGACTTCTGATTATTTATGAATCATTCAGTATATGGGACAAGTCCTTCTGTTCCGAAAACCGCATACGTTTCTTCCCACAACCCGCAACATTCGCAGCAGAATTTACATTTAGAGCAAATTTCTTCTGGATGCACATGCATATTTACCCATGCAGTATGGAAATCGTTTATATCGTTGTTAGTATAATGAATTTCTGCTTTTTCAGGTATATTTGTTAATAGATGAATATTACTTGGAATTTCATAATGAATACCGTTTTGGTTAAAAGCACAAAGCGGAATCGCTTCCAAAGACATATCAATGTCAGGCTTTGTTTTTATGAAATCCATAGTTTCTTTTAAATAATCCAAAAAATCAGAGTAGGAAAATCCGATTATTTTTACGATATCTTCTCCATTTTTTACATCGCTTTTTGCTATGAGAGGGTGACAGAAGTTTTTGAAATCTATTATTTCAGATTCTTTAACACCATAAAATCCATCCATATGAGGATAAGATATACTGATATTTTTCGCTCCATACTGAATAACAACGAATTCAACAATATCTTTTAAATGCTTATAATTTATTGAATTGAGTACAATTTTAAAGATTATTTTATGAGAATCACCGCACAAACGAATGATTTCTTTAATTGACTCAGTTGTTTCTTTAAACGGATTTCTGGTAACGGTTGCTGTCCCAACTACAGCATTATGCATTTTTTCGTTGTCTCCATGTAGTGCAATTACAAAACTCAAATTTTCGTGGTGAACAATCTTTGGAAGATGCTTTTTTAGCCCACGCCCATTTGTCTGAACCTCCACAAAAGCATCTGGATGATAATCGAATATCATATTGATGATTTCAGGGAAATCATTCCTTATGGATGGTTCTCCACCTGTAACAACGATTTTTCTAACCATGTTGCGTGGCTTGGATTTAACAAGGTTTTCTATTTCCTCAAATCTAAAATTATCTTCAATACCGAAATTTTTCACACGATATTGATTTGGTCGCACAACACAGTGTAAGCAATTATTGTTGCAAGCATATCCGACTTTAATATCAAGTATATCTGTAATTTCGTTTTGCATCATTTGTTATCCTCCTTAAAAACTACGCCCGCCGCCGCCATGTGAGCTTCCGCTGCTGCTGGTATGAGATGATGAACTGCCATGACCGCCACCCCCGCCACTGGACGTATCAATTCTTCTGTGCCTTGTTACTGTCCTTATGTAATTGTTTTTCTTGACGAGGATTTTAACATCTGAAGGTGAATAATAATTCTCTGCCATTACATCCAGTTTGCTTGCGTTTTTCTTGTCTTTCTTTATCAGGATTATAAGAATAATCGCAACTATAATCATTGCAAATGGATTAAAAAGTAACCCTACCATAAATTCTATGATGCGGTGTGAGGGAGAATTTTCTCTCGCATAGACATCGAAGACTCTTTGACTGCTTTCTACAAACGCCTTTGCCGCTTCGTAGTATTCTGTTGTATCCTCTCCCAAAGCGTTATATATGTCATCCAAAATCGCATCAATGTCTTCGTCAGTATAAATTAGAATTGCTTTTCCAGTTGTGGTTATCCATAGCTTTCTATTAGCCATGTCGATGAAAAACAGCAGCCCATCTTTACTTGTTCCAACTCCGAAATTGTTATAGTCATAGAAATCATCTGCATATTCCATTGCCGATTGGCTGTTTTCGTAAGTGGTAACAACGGCAATGTCCAGGTTGTTCTTATCAATGAAAGCCAGCAAATCGCTGCGTAAAGCTTTTTCTTCGGATTCAGTTAACAAATCTGCAAAATCGTAGACTTTGTCCTGATTATCGACGCTTGGTACATCTTCAGCATCAGCATATGCAGGAATCACCATTAAGAGGGCAAGACAAATTGATAAAACTATAAATGATATCCTCTTCATATGCGGTCTGCCCCCTTAACCTAAAAGCGAGAAAAATATTGTGATGGCTCTGGTTATTAGACTTATTCCCAAATACATTCCTGCACCATATAGGAAAACTTTTGGATAGTATATAGGAATATTGCCGGCCACTTTCCCTGTCTGTCCATTTATCGCATAGATATATGGTTTTCCCTTGTATTTGACCGTGATTATATACACAGGAAGAAGTGCATACTCCCTTACTGAGTCTGAGCAATCTACTTGCTGAGATATTCTCCTTTTGGAAGAAAAGTTCACAGAATCATCCATACATTTCAGAAATGAGTTTTGAGCCCTTTCCCGTGCTCTGTTTTCAGCAACATCTTTACTCGTTGAATATCTCTCGGAAAAGAAACCAGCCAAATAGGACGATTTAAACGGAACCATTTTTGCATAGTAATACGGTTCAACAGAGGTCATCAAGCTATCGTCCATTTTTTCAGATGCATCTATAGGGATTTGGCTGAAGAATACTTCCATTTCCCTAAATGCAGTATAATAATCGGTTCGTATGGTTTCCATATTCCCGCTTGTGGAAGTTGTCACATTTTCGCAATCGTAGCTTCCTTTACCTTTTGCAAGCACGCTATAAAGCCAAAATGGAACATATATGCCTTTTATTTCACTCAACGTTTTTTTGTTTTTGAAATCTTTCGAGATGAATCGTTTTTTGCTTATCATGCGTTCAAATTCGGCGATAGCTTCTTCTTTCGTTATCATGAATGGGATAATATATTGGGGCTTAAAATCACCCCTGAATTGCTGCGGAATAACAGTAGGATGCTTGCAATACAAACAAAACGTTGCGGATGTATCCTTATCCGCCAGAATCTCAGCCCCACAGTTAGGGCATTGATACACGACAAGGTCGTCTTCTTTGAGCTCTTCCACAACAGGTGGCTGCTCTCCCTGATTTACACTATCTTCGAAGGACTGCTCAATATCGGACAATTCTTCTAATGAAAAAGAGCTATGGCAATACTCACAATCCCATTTTTGTGTCGCAGGGTTAAAGGCAAGCTCTGCGAGACAATTTTTACATTTGAATTTTGTCAGACTCATAACGAACCTCACATTGAAACTATCTTACAATATCGTTTTCATCGAACTTGTCCCCACATTCAGGACAGAATCTCGGAGGTTTGGTAACATCTTCTGGCTCCCATCCACACCTATTACACTTATATCTCAACACTTCCGCAGGCTTTTTATTGCCACAATTGGTGCAGAAATTGCCGTAATTTTCAGCTCCACATTCGCACATCCACATAATTCTGGACGGCTTGACCTTCCCGCAATTCTGACAGAACTTGCCCGTACATTCAGCCCCACAGGAGCATCTCCAGACGTTTGCTTTCTTTATTTCATCTTCAGAAACAATTGTGCCAACGAGCATATCTCCATTTTGTTTTGCACCCATTTGGAACAACTGGTTTACGTTTGCCCCACCAGCGTTTTGAGCCCCATTTACAGCCATGAAGCCCATCATCCCGTTTCCAACATTGCCATGGTTCTTTACACCTTCGCCAATGCCTCTGAGAGCATCTGCCTGAGCAGCAGCAAGTTCTCCAGCAGCCATGGTCATATTGCCGTATACTCTACTTGTTTGGAATCTCTGCAGTCTTTCAACGTCCTCATCTCTTGCTGAAATCGAATTGATGCCGAATTGAACGATAGATAATCCGTCGACCTTTGCCCACTTTGGAGACATTTTCTCATTTAGAACTTCAGCAATTTCGGTCGCATATCCAGGCAACTCATCATACATGATTTTCTTTTTTGCTATTTCGGCAAAAGCAGGTTGTAAACAAGTCAGCAGGTCGCTTCTGAACTTTTCTTCAATTTGTGAGAATCGGAATTCTCCACTTACGTTTCCTGCATGCTGCCTGAAGAAAAGAATAGGGTCTGTGATTTGAACTGTGTATTGACCGTTGCATCTTACGTTTACTGTGAAGTTGAATTCGGTGTCTCTGAATGGGATAGGATTTACAGTTCCGTATTTATTGCCGACGATTTGCTTCATATTCACATAATAAACTCTCTGTTGGGTATATTCACCGCCTCCGAAAGTTGTTCTATTGAGAACAGCTTTTGCGGAATCAAGGATTCCTTCCATTCCGCCGACAAATAAAGACGGAGCCGAAGATTTATCAAACTGATAAACTCCTTCTTCGCAAGTCAAATCAACAATTGCACCATTATCAATGATTATTGCCGCTTGACCTGGGGCAACTACGATAACCGAACCCTTTGAGATAACATTGTCGCCGCTATCACGATTCCTGCCGCTTTTAGAGGCAACGCCTTTTTTTATCATTACATCCCCTTCAAGGGAATCACAACTGATAAACTCTTTAAATATGTCGCCAGCTTGATTTCTCCAGCCTGTTGCAACCGAACCGACAAGATTTCTGATAAGCCCCATTTCAAAATCTCCTTATTTCTCATAAAATATTGAACTCATTATACATCATTTTTTCCGTATTGTCAATTTTCGGTATAAAAAAGTCCCCCAAATATCTTGAGGGACTCATTGTTGTTATACGTTTTCAAAAATTGCTTCCGCCCCGCATTCGGCACAAGTCCAAATGTCTTCGGAATCAGGCTCATGTGTGACTTCGCTGCAATCATGAAGAGTTTCTATATAGTTACCTCCTTCATCCACGACCCAATCCTGCACAATATGAGCATTCGCATGGAATCTCTTGTGAGCAGGATTGTTAGGGCAGACAGCTTTCTTTCCAATCATACATATACCTCCATTCCCGATTTACCTTATTCGCTTGCTTTGAAATTATACACTGGCTTTATCTCTTCGACGATAGTGACCGTTTCGCCTATATATGCCTTGATTTCATCAGCAGGCTTGTATGCAAATGCAGACTCATCAATAGTGGTCTCATCTACCGTAGTAGTAAAAATCCCTTTCATGCTTTCTTTGAAGTCTTCCAGTGAAATCACTTTTTTAGCTTCTGAGCGTGACATAAGACGACCTGCTCCATGAGGAGCTGAGTAATTCCATTCAGAATTTCCTTTCCCTACGCATATCAGGACACCATCACGCATATTCATCGGGATGATAAGCCTTTGCCCATTTTCAGCAGCAACGGCACCTTTGCGAAGAATTAAACGGTCACGGTCGATATAGTTGTGTATCGTTGTGAAATAATCCATCTCAACGATATGTGCAGCATGTATAGCAGAAGATTTGTATGCAACTCTGTCACCCATGAAAGTGACCACTCCACCACCTCCTATTGTGCTGAACATATCGTCAAAAAGTGCTTTTATGATGATTCTTGCAATACTTTCTCTGTTGATATTTGCAAACTCCTGGCAAATAAATACGTCATGCAGATAATCATCAAGAGCTGTACTCTCAAGGTAGCACAGGTCTTTCGGGATTTTTTCAACATACCTATATTCCTTTTTGAGATTTTCCAGAGCCTTCTCGATTTCTTTCTGCCTGCCCGCTGCTTTATATTCATTTACCAGAGCTTTTACCTTCTCGTTGTACTCGGCTTTCCCACCATTGCAGTTTTCGGCTGCAACGAACTGGTAATACTCGGCGACTTGCTTTCCAAGGTTACGGGAGCCTGTATGTATGAAAAGCCACATATCACCGTTTTGAGCTTTCCCAACCTCGATAAAGTGGTTGCCCCCGCCGAGCGTTCCCAGGCTCTTATAAAGCCTGTCGACATTTTTTAGGCGATTAAAGCATCTTATCTTTTCCATATCCTCAAAAGGATATTTTATAGTTGAATGCACACTCATGCCTGCAGGGACGTTCTTTCTGATGATATTATCAAGTTTGCTGAAATCTATTTCGATTGTGCCGAGATTTACACATATAACTCCGCATCCGATATCAACACCTACGAGATTCGGGCAAACCCTATCTTTGATGGTCATCGTTGTTCCTATTGTACAGCCCTTACCAGCATGCACATCGGGCATTATACGTATTTTCGCCCCTTCTACAAACGGCTGATTGCACATCTCCAATATTTGAGCCTGTGCTTCTGATTCGCAGTTATCTGTGTATATCATCGCTTTTGCGTATTTACCTACGATTTCGAAAGGCATATTTACATCCTCCTTTTATCAGTTAGACTTTGTCAGCATATCAACTTTTTCTGTAATACCGAGCTGAAGTCCCATCTGCGAAGTTTACAAGAACACTAAGCGGGAATTCATTCTTTTTGTCAGCTTTATCATACTCAGCCTTTGACACAGAGGAAACGATTTTGTGTTTCTTCTCACATGCTTCCGCATCTTTTTCGTTTCCAAATCTTTCCCCACAGACTTCGCAATAAAAAGTAACTACTTTCCTTGGCATATTGGTTCTCCTTGCAATTTTGTATTTTATATTTTAATTATACCACATATTTGCCGTATTGTCAATATTAAAAGGAGCCTGTTCTTGCGAACAAACTCCTTCTATGTCAACTGTTTATTTTGAATCAGGCCGAATACAATTCAACGAATGCATCGTATTTAGCCTTTTTCACGATTTTAAATGCGGTGTACGGAGCCACATCTTCATCCTCTAAGAAAGCGTCCAATTCCTTCTTCGTATCAAAATACAGTTCATCATCGCTTAAATCATAGATACTGACAGAATACTTTTTGCCTTTTTTATATTCAAGCCCTGTTAAAGCTTTATAAGCATCTACGATTTTAACGGCGATTTCGGGAAGGGGGATTTCGTTCCAAAACTTTCTATGGTGATATTTATCGGTATAAACCTCGTAGTCACCGTATTCCAAGTCAGTTCTGACCGTTTCGCCAATAAGAGGCATAATATTCCTGTCGACAAAATCCTGTACATTCTTTGCAAAGCTCTCTATGTTTTTCCCTTTCTTCAGAGAATTTACGTCAAAAGTTTCAACCGCTTTATTGAAGGCATCAACTTTTCCTAAATGTTCACACATCAGGAAGATTTTTTTGATGTCGTCAACGGCACGAACTACTTCAGTAGCATAATACTTTTTATGCATAAACAACCTCCTGTGTTTTTCACTAAGCCAGGCTAAAATTAGTCTGGCAGCTCAATAAAGTTCTTATAGTAATCTTTGTGCAAAGGATTTTTTTTCATGTCCTCCTTATCTTCTGGGTATAAAATGTATTTTATCTCATCAGTTCCCGACGCAAGATACTTGAGCCTGAACACTTCGGGCATACCCCTAATGTATTCATCGCCGTCTCCAACGGCATATATTTTGCCCTTGTATCTTACATATAGCTGACAGAAATTGCCGAGAGATTTTGCTATTGGCTTCCTTTCAATAATTTTGCCGTTTGGCAGTTCAACCTTAATCACAGCTTTATCCTCCTTAACTTAAAAAATGAATATCAAATAGTGTGTTATAATCATATTGTATTTATTTTTGATTTTTTGTTAAGCAAATATTTTGAGTATACAGCAAGCAGGTGGAATTGTGGATGGATATTTACTTGGTTTGATATGGGGAATTGGAAGTTATTCTGAAAGCCGTATAACATTCAGACATAAAGATAAATGTTTCATTGACTATGTCGCAAAACAATACGGAATTACTCCATATCAGCAATTCTCTCGTACAAATGTGCAATGGACCGCAAAGACACACAAAGTTAATATTGATGAACTTATTGCTTTGGGATGGACGCCACGTAATGCTAATGAAAGGCATCTGCCTAAAATAGATGGCTTAAATGATTTTTTGCGGGCGTATATGGAAATACACAGCAGGCTGGATTGTTGTCCTGCATATAAAAGAAAAAGGCCTAAAGGAGGGAAATATTACAAATTAAGATTAAGAATATATGGAAACAACATTTTGCTTTCAGAAATAGCTGAATACTTTTCTCATAACATACACTCGCAAGTATCTGCAATTGAAAAAACATGTGTAGAAAAAAGCGGTATTCTCAATTACACAAAGTACAATGACATACAGGAAATTCTTAATTTGATTAGCGGCACACCGCATCATAAAAAATTTTGGTTAATGGCCGACCAGATGATGCGGCTCCCAGTAAAAAACAGCAAATAAAAAAGAGCCTTGACCTGTGTAGTCAAATCAAAGCTCTTTTTGGTTTTCAGAGAAGGCTTTTGAATTCTAACTCTCTAAAAATTTCTTTCATCCCGACCTCATTGAGCGAGAAAACAAGGTCATCGAGCTTGACATTCTGAAATTCTGGGATATCTCTTACAATTGTAGCCAGCTTTTTGCTTAACAAAGCTGATTCTTTAGCACTCTTTTCCCCGTTTTCACCCTTTTTGAGCAAATACGCAATAGGGGAACGGGAAATGCCTAAAGAATTTTTCCAGAACTCTTTTAATTGCTTTTCTTCTACTGGCGTTAAGTTTTCTATTTCACTGTACAAGTTTTCAACTGTGCCATATTCCTGCAGAAGCGGGATAACAGCTTTTTCTCCAACGCCTTTTACTCCTGGAATATTATCTGAACTGTCGCCTTCCAGAGCCTTCATATCGACAATTTGTTCAGGCGAAATGCCGTAAAACTCCTTTACATACAGCGGCGTAAATTCAAATGTGTTTTCAGGCGAACCACTGTTTTTCTCATGTTTGAACAACGGATTAATGCTGTCATACATTTCTTTTGCTTTACTCGTTATAAGCCAAACACGTGTATAATCGCTAACAAGTTGTAGAGAGTCCTGGTCTTTTGTCATAATAAATACTGGTATTTCAGTCTCGAATTTATTTACCAATGTACCAAGGATGTCGTCCGCCTCATATTTATTAACCATGAATTGCGTTATCCCCATCGCCTGTAAAACTCTTTGCATCAGTGCAAATTGGGATTTAAGCTCTGGTTTGGTTTCGTCCCTTTGCCCCTTATATTCGGGATACATATCTCGCCTAAAAGTATCTCTGGAAATATCCCAAGCTACAGCTACATGGCTTGGTTTTTGTTCTGCGAACACTTTGAGCAATATTTTGCTCATAGTGTATACAGCATTTGTATATAGACCAGTCGATGTACGCATTATTTTCATTTTTTTGAGTGCTTCTTCTCTGTTCTCGTCATTTTTAAGGCTATAATATTCTTTTGGTACGTTCCCAAAAAATGAAGTAGAAAGTAAAGATGAACCATCAAACAGTATCAATTTCTTTGTCATAGTTGTCTCCTTATTTTGAAATTTCTATATTCGGTGCCATCATAAGCATTGTCAAAAGTCCTTTGTACACGACGGCGAAATCTTTTTTAGGCTCTTCACCTTTAATCCCATTAAAACAACGGCATGATATGGCTTTCGGCACACTTAACCTCGATTTCTTTATCGTCTTTCATTCGAATATGACGATATCATATGCTTGCTAATCCTGATTGTCAAACGAAACAATTAGATGCCATTTGAAGTTTGGGCGAATTAAAGACTCAACAAGTTTACTCTCTTCCTTTGTTGAGCAGTAAATATTGCAAGCCAGAGTTTTATTTAGCTTTTTGTCATAAGTGAAATATGTCCTTACTGGGATGTTCCTTTCTCTCAATTCGTCAGCAAATGCCTTTCCACTTTCCAAAGTATCAGCAGTAATATCAAATATAAAAAGCCTTTCAGGTTCAGCCTTTTTTATAATCAACGAAGGGATTAAGGTTCCCAGAAAAGTGGCTACACACATAGCGATAACGCCTGCCATACTTGATGTTTTGGCTACGCTGACAATTGCGGCGAGATAGAAGAATGTGCTTAATGCGTTGAACAGCGAGCCCAGCAAATATTTCCCTTTTGCTAAAAAAATCGTTTTAGCAGTACCCAAAGAGTTATCAAGTAATTTCAGAATAAAAGCAAGTACAATCCCACCAAATGAAACCCAATTAATCGTATTTCCAAATATAGATATACACAGTCCTTTCTTTTGTGAAATTCGCACAAATAAACCGCAGGAGCAAGCTGCGGCCATCAAACCAACATTGCTATATCTCAAATGAACATCAGTTCGGCAATGATTTTTTCCTTATTTCTGCAATATTACCTATAACAACAACACCATTCGGATATTTAATCCAAAAATCAGTAAATGCATCTTTTTGAGCACTCGGAAGGTTTATAAACTTTTCTCCAAGGCATTTTTTGATTTCTTTTCTTGCATGAAAAACCCTATTCATTCCTGAAATGATGTGCGTCTTCATTTCGAGTTCTGGTATCGTAATATACCATTTACCCTCAAATTTGAATACTTTTTCTTTCCCAGAGAAATAAATATTGTCTTCACAAATCCCTATACCTTCATTCCACCACAAATCAGTATTATGAATTATTGATTCTATCAATTGTGCTTCTTTATCTGTATCCACACAATTTCTTACTCTATTAATCCTCGTATCGCCATACAGGTCATGTGCGTGATATTTAGCATAGATTCGTGCATGCTCTCTGTCTTTTTCAGTAGCTTCTCTTGCAAAAGTGAAAACAGTGTGCATAACTGGCATAATTCTCTCTCCAAACTTCATTTTGCATAGTGAATATGAATAGCTTTATTCGGCAATTCCCAATCGTTTCATGTGATTGCAAAATCCTATGTAGTCCACGAATATTAAATACTTGGGATTGCTATTCTTAAGTATTTGCTCTGATGAAACCTCTATCTCCTTATATTTCATGGGGTCGCTATAATTGATAGCAAGAACGATTTTGTCTTTATAAGATTTGACTACCATTGCATAGATTGGCTGTCTTGGTTTTTCAAATATTTCCTTGCGTTCCTTTAAAAGCACTATTTGTCCTTTTAGCACTTTTGAATGTTCCTCCTTATAAACTGAGTCACATTTACTGTTTTATTATAGAACATTCTTGATGTATTGTCAATTTTGCCATTCAACAAAACAGCCGCCAATGTATAAGGCGGCTGAATCACTGGTTCTACTTTTTACGCTCTTGCACCCTCCATAGTAACAGATTCGTCATCTTCATCATCGAGCTGTCTTGCAAGCTTATTCAGAGTCAAAACGAAATCATCTTTTTCAGGTAGGTCATCAAGAGCAAATGTAGCAATGAGCCTGATAGGTTCATATTCATTATCCGAAACAAAATTGGCGTCATAGAAACGCTCTGTTGGGCTCAATTTCTCTTTGTTAAAACCTTTGAATACTTCCAAGACATTTTTATCAAAGTCGATTATGTAAGCCCATTCACAGAAGAGACTGTCTTTTGCAAAATCAATATGGTTACTGAGGACGATTTCGTCATCTGTGCTGTTCGCAACGCTTTCAAGAATGTCGGCTCCAAGGTCTCTCGTAATATAAGTTTCGAACCATTTGACAGTTGCCTTATCACCTTTATGAAGAAGCTCATTCAGCCTATCTACTTCTTCTTTATCTTTTAAGAATTTGCATTTGCCAAGATTAGCTTTCAGTTTGTTGACCAAATCATTATCCTTCAAAAACTGAAGTACAGTAACACCCTGTCCTTCAGGATATCCATCCCACTGGCCGTATTGTGCGATTTTATATTCTCCATTATTATAAACGCCTATGAGATGCCTTGTACCCATTAACATATCTCCTTTCATTGTTTAGCATTTCCGTTTTTGCAAGTTTATAATACCACATATTTGCCGTTCTGTCAATGTCTTATCTTTATATAAAGCAAAAAGACCGCAGCATTTCTGCTGCAGCCTTTTCGGACGAATCATGAATTTGATATTTCAGATATTCTTTTTGATAAGCTCTATCTCCCGTTCCTTAAGATGTATCTCTTTCTCTTTAAGAGCGAGCTCTTTTGCTTTGAGCTCAAGCTCTTTCTCCTTGAGGTCGTTATGTCTGTTTATTGCTTTTACCAGGGCAGGGAATGTCCCCTCAAAAAAGGTTCTACCCATTGCAGTCTGAAAAAACTCCATAAATATCTCTCCTTTTCAAGTAATAAAAATACAAATGGAATAGGATATACCATTCCATCTGTACAAACACGACAACTTAATAAATAATATATTTATAAAGTTAACATCGTCTATTTTATTCGTTTTTGTCTTATTTGTTAAGCTGCTTTAATTTCCCTAAAGGGAATATCGATACCAATTTTTTTTCCATTGTTAAAAACAAGAGGAACACTTAGGGTTACTGGATTTTGAAGTGTCACTTCGATATTGTTGCCAGTTAAAATCGTCGGCGGAGTTATATCGACAAACATTTTTTGCTGTGAGAATAAGGTAGACGTGTTACCTAATATCATATTACAAAGCTCTCCGATTGCACTTTTTGATAAATCATCGAGTTCTTTGACTGGAAATCCACCCATCATTTAAGATGCAATCTTGCAAGCGAGATTTTTACCGAAGCAAATGACGGCACTTCCTTTTATTTCGCCTGACAACCCAATAACAACAACCACATCGTCGTTTTTGTAAGGAGCATTTTTAATGCTGACTTTTCCCAGGGTAGTATCAAGACCTGTCATCTGCATTATTACATTTCTACTTGCCTCAATAAATGGATTTATGTATTCTACTTTCATACTATACCTCACATGTTTATCTTTATTGATTTTTTGGAGGCTTGAAATTTGTACAATACTCACCGCATATCGCGACCGATTCCTTGCAAAACCTCTGCAACCATTCTAAAAACAAATGGCGATGGCAAAAATCACCGATAGATTCATAGCAAAGGAGAACGACATCTCTTCCTCCTGCAAGTTGTTCCAATTGTTTAACAACTTTTTTACCATCAAGTGAGTCAAGATATGATTCATATTCTATTATGAATTCATTTTCACCCACTTCACCTCTTTTATATTTGTTTAGCAAATCCATAGGAGGGGCTGCAGGAAGATATAAATCACATTTTATCTTTTTAGGAGTAAAATTTGCGATAGATATTCTTTTAATATCTGCAGGTATTTTCTTTACATTACTAAAGTAGCTTGTATAAATTTTAATAATCGTCATCTCCTAATGAAAACTAATACCATTTCCCTTTAATACGTTTGTTTATTATAGAACAACATAACACATATGTCAAATTCCATATATTCAAGATAACAATTTCGTGTTTACCTTGCATTCTTTTGCGTGACTCTGATTTTATCTTTCTTTATATTACTCATATAGTCTTTCAATTTCAAAATATAACAAATATGCTACCAGTCCATGATGCTTTTTTATACTACCTATATTTTTATCACAGTATAGAATTATAAATGACTTTTAATACATCTACACATATTGCTCAATCATGCAAACATGCTGATTAAAACATTATACTTAAAATTAAAAAAATAATTGCTACACAGTTATATATATATAAATGCACCACTACAATCATCAAACCTAAATATTTAATATAACAGTAAGCAGAATGCAATTTGCGTTTGCATATAGGGTATATAAATACTAAGCATGAGATGGATAATATCTGTATAACAGAATAAATATGAAACATAAATACTGAACAACACATCCAGAATGACCGAATTACATATATAATGTCATACTAATAGCTATAGTTGTAACTATAGTTGTAACTTATATAGATAGCTATTATAGCAATTCCTATATCAGTAACTATAGTTAATATTGTAATTGCTTTTATCGTATTATCTGTTTTTGTCGGATTTTTTGCTTGAGTTTAGTCTTTACTTTAACTGTGTGTTATGTTAAACTTTAATTAGTTCAATTTTACCAATGATAATTCTGGAGGTATCTATTATATGAAAATCTTGTGTTGGGCTAATTTAAAAGGTGGCACTGGTAAATCAATGCTTTGTTATAACATGGCTGGTGTCATTGCAGAAGGGGATAAAAGCAGCAATAAAAAGCCCCGTATTTTAGTTATTGATGCTGACCCACAAGGAAACGTAACCAACAACTTCGGTATTGACAGGGTTAAGCCTAATTTGCCCAATATTACACACGTTTTTGAAAACAATATCCCTGCTAATGAAGTTATTTTAAAAACTCCTACACCTAATGTTTCTATTATTCCTGGTAATTTGAATTTAACAGGAACTGAGCATCGTATTATCAATTTAGCAGGCAGGGAAATGATTATGTCTCGCTGGATTGATTCAAATCGTAAGTATCTGGAATCTCATTTTGATTACATTTTTTTTGATTCACCTCCGAGCTTTAATATACTGTGCCAAAATGTTTACATAGTTTCTGACGGAATCATTCTCGTGAATGATGTTTCCATGAATTCTATCGAAGGCTCAGAACAATTTTGTGCGTTGTGGCGAGCTATCAGATTACAATTAGGTCTTGGAAACAATGTTTGTGCTTTTCTTATAAACAATTTAGACAGGCGATTGGGGATGTCTAAAGATTACTGGGATTATGTAAGTCGTCATGAAGAATTTAAATATATTCTTCTTGAGACCATAATCCCAAATGATGTGAAACTTAAGAATACTGAGCTAAATTGCAAAACGATAAATTACTACGACCGTCATTGTAGAGGTTATGTAGCATGTAAAAAACTTGAGGAAGAATTATATAGAAAGGGGATTTTGTAATGGCTAATAAATTTGATAAGGCTGTTAATTTAAGGTTTGATACATCGGATTTACAAGAGACACCTGCCGCTCAGCCACCGATTCCTTTTCCGAGCAAGAAATCTACCAAGAGCAATGATTCCAAAGAGAAATCGATGGCAGGCGAATCTAAAGTTCCTGAATCAAAGCCCGCAGCAATTGAAGTAAAAGAGCAACCAGCAGAGGAAAATAAGATTGCTGAGAAATATGTTGAACAGCAGAAAGTTGAGGAAAAGATGCCTGAAACAGAACAACCAAAAACTGAGCAGTTTATATACGAACAGCCCATTAAAGAACAGGCTGCTGATACACCAACCGAAACGGTCGAAACAGAACAGGTTCAGCACACAGAAAAAATAATTATAAACAAAGTCATTAATTCGAAAGAAACATCTTTGGATTTTTACAACGGGACATTGGACATCGACAACTTTACATCTTTTGAGCAATTACATACAGCATTTATCAACCATTTGGACAAGATAATTGCCTTAGAGAATACGAGCACTTTTGGCATCAATGCTAAAAAGGCAAAGAAGATACGTTTTAGTGACCGATATAAGCCAGCTATGATTTCTATACGTCCAATTATTTTGGAATATATCGAAAAGGTTACTGACAATTCTACTTTAACCAAGGCAGAAGTCATTGATAAGCTTTTAATCAATGGTATTAGAGTTACAAAATTCTAATTTTAATATATATTCGCCCCATAATTTCGAATAGCGGCAGTTGCGTGAAATAGGCTCTGCTGCTATTTTCTGCTTTTCCGTTTATGATATTTGTGACAAATAGGGTAGGGGAGCATTGCATAAATTTCAATTGAATATGAAATTTCTTTTTGATACGGTATATATGATTCTATATTATTTTGAAGGCGTAGCTCATTGCGTGACGAAATTTTATTTGCTCAGGAGCTGGTTTTAACCTCTCCCAAACACAAAGCAATCACCTGGAATAGATGGGTGAAGACCTCTTATAGCATTTTTTATCTTTTGAAGCCTTCAAAGGCTTTTATGTCAATATTATAGCATATAAGCGTACTATAGAAAAAGCTCTACCCCGAATTACGCTAAAATTTTATTTCGTGTAATTTTGCATTAAAAATTACTATTCCTCGCCTCACCTAATATGGTAAAATACATATTGAGTTATTTTATTTAGAAGGAGATGATTTTTTGGGCGTTCAAATCGATTCAACCGTTATTTCGCTTTTTCATTTTATAGATTCAGGTTCGTACGAAGGTTTGGTAGACCTTATTTATAAATCAGAAAAGCAGCAAGACTTGGAGGAATGTTTTAAATCTTATTTACATTTACTTTCTATTGATGTGTCTGAAAAAACGAAATACGAATCAAAGCTGCAGTCTTTTAATGCTGCTCTGTATTTCAGGCGTAAAGTCATTCCTTCTATCATTGAATTTGGCGATATTCAAGAGTATTATCTGATAACCAAAAAAAATATTGAAAAATATAAATACACATGGAGAACTCTTGTTGAAAAGCATTTACAAGAAGAATCATATAAGAAATTCATTCTTAAACATTATGAAGAAAGTGGTAAAAACAAAATCAAATCGGAGTTTATACAAAGCTGCCTCGACGTTATAAAAGAATGGGCTTCCGACGAATCTTCCCTACTGTCGCAATTCTTTTATATTGATGATTTGCAAGCAAACCAGAAAAAAGTAATTTTATCAAATGAACCCGTTTATGTATTTTTGAATGAACTGCTCAATAATCCAGAAGCAGCTTACCTCAACGATATATTATTTACAGTACGTGAAAAAGATAAAATCCTTTCATCTAAGAAAAAAGGAGGAAAACTACCCAATCTGATTCTTCAAGATGGCATTTTTAGGGTTGAGCCATATAAGTTGTTTGCAAGCAAATCAAAAGAGAGAGAAAATGATTACGTTACAGATTACAGTTCTCAGTTGAAAATATATACTCCGAAATATGTTGAGAATCAGGATATAGATACAAAATTTGATTCTTCTAAAGACGTAATTCATCATGGACAGTTTGAGCTTGCAACACTTACTGCTATTTTCCAGATTGGTCAAGATGATTTGTTAAAGGGTTCTCGGATATCGTTTACTATCGATGAGGTCTGTGAAAAATTAGGGGTTACTCGTGCTACCTGGGCATATCAGAGGATTGCTTTGGCGATTTTCTATTTGTCTATCAACCTATTTTCAGTTAAGATATCAGACGAAAAAGAACGTATTTTCCATATCATCTCAGCTATTGAAAAACCTATATTTAACTCTGATAGACAAAAAGAATGGACTATTGAAATTGACCCTCTTTTAAGAGAATATGTTGTAAAAAATTATGTGACTGAGCTTTACGCAGACCAAATTGCTGGTTTCACCTATGAAACGACTGCTATTCTTTTTAAAACGTTTTTACTCGATGCTCAACGTCATGACATCAATGAACCCAAAGAATATACCTTGGCTGAACTCAGTCAAAGAACCGTGCTTTCAGGAAAGCCAAATCGTAGGAGAAAAAAGATTATAAATGCTCTTAACGAGCTGGTAGCTCATCAGAAAATCGAAAAATTCACTATTCTTGATGATGGGGATAGGTTTTTGGTGTACTTTAAAAAAGGTACTGCTGAAAATCTTCTTGCATAAGCTTACTATTGGTTAAGACCATAGCTCATTTTTCTTATTATGGGTGTATATCTATACATTTGTACTTCTTCTGTGTCCCGTAATGACGGCTATGGTCCCTTTTGCCTTTCTCAATGTCCCGTAATGACGGTAACTGTCCCTTTCTAACTCTCAATGTAATATCATCATCACGTCATGTTGTGATGCTATCTATTATTTTTGACTGTTTCCCATCTAAAATACGAAAAGGCTTGTTTTATCAGGCTTATACGCTTTTTCTATTTTCTGTTTGTCCCGTAATGACTGTGATTGTCCCATAATGATGGCAATTGTCCCGTAATGACGGTGATTGCCCCTTTATTTTATATCCTATCTTGTAATTACAAGTACAGGATTGGCTATTTTACGTCTTTTGTCCCGTAATGACGGCAACTGTCCCTCATGGGTTTGAATATGTGTCCTGTAATGACGGTAATTGTCCCCTCCAGCAACAATGATAAAACTAATAAAGCCTATAGATTCAGACCTTTTATCAAGTTTAATTTTTGTTTCATCAGGTATTATCGTGTCCCGTAATGACGGTAACTGACCCAGTTTTTAATTTTTTTATTTGCTGTATTGACAGTCATGTTCCTGTAATGACGGTAAATGTCCCGTAATGATGGTAAATGTTCTATAATATCGGTAATTGCCCCCAATATGTTCCTATCATGCATACTTTTAATAAGCAATTTGCCGGTCCAGGCATAAACAGCTAAATGTGTCAGAAGCATTATCTATACTCAGTTAGAAGCGTTTTTGCTTAATACAGAATGTCGGCATTTGCCCCGTATTGATAGCAATGGTCCCGTAATGACGGTAATTGTCCCGTAACATCGGTAAATTTCCCTCTTATCTCTTTTCAAAAGCATCAAAATATTGTTGCTCAGTCCTTGTAATTAACATAAATCAATAGTTCTGTGGGCTATGTCCTGTAATGACGGTTATAGTTCCTTGAATTTTTAAAGTGGGTTCAGAATTTCATGTTTTCGTTCTGTAATGATGTTAAATGTCCCGTATTGACGGTTACGGTCCTTTTTCTCTTCTGTTTTTGCTCTTACTCGGTAATCGAGGAAAACTTTACATTTCAATTTCATATCGTTTATAATATTGACAAATGAAAAATCCTGTTTTGAGTCCACCGACCAAAGCAACACTCAAGACAGGACTTGCGATATAGTATTGTGTGCGTTTATAGATATTTTAGCAAATATCTAAGGCTTAGTCAATACTATATCCTTAATTTGGTGCACTCATTTTTACCAAAGAAGAGGTTATAGTATGCACAAACTGCGGAAATCGGTAGTCGACAATATTTATGCAAAATGTACTGGGGCAGAAATCTGTTTCTTGCTTCATGTCGCTCAATTCCAGACTAAGAAAGGAATTGTCAGACACGTTAGATGCAAGGATATCTGTTATGCTATTTCTATCTCAAAACAAACATTCTATAACATACTTGCCTCATTGTCTGTAAAGCGAATTATAAACGTAAAAAAGGAATCTCACGGAGATTATTCTATTGAAATCATTAATAATTCTTTTACGACTTCAGAAGACTATAGCAGAGATAAAGGTTACATTACGACTCAGTATGATTTTTTGCATGAATTGCCATTCAGAGAGCTAAAAGTCAATACAAAAAGACTGGCACTAAAGATGATGAAAGTCCTTTACAGACTCGACACCGATAAGCCTTTTAAAGTTTCGTATGATACGATGCTTGATTGGCTTGGCATAAAGCATAAACGAGTTCTCAAGCAGTATTTAAAAACCCTTGAGCAATATTTTGTGATTTATTACAAACAGGATTCGTGTGCTTTTAAATTACGCAAAGGCGAACCAGTCTCTCATTATCGGCTTAAAAACACTGAGACTTATAAATATTTGCGTTATAGATTTACCCACATTTGCAGAAAATATAAGATTGCTTATACATCTACGGATTTGCATGATTTTCTGTTATTATTCAGGCAGTATCCAGACAAACACAAGCAATTGTATTTTGCTTTTATTAAATCAGTGAAGATTGTAAATCTGGTTCAGCCTGCGTTAATACACAGCTTGTTTTTGAAAGCTGCATAATTTTATATTGTCTTTTTTGGCTTATGAAAATAAGCTTTTTTGTGCTGTCATTTTTTAGCTACTTCTATACTATCTTCTGCTCTTATGACTATCCCTCTTATACTAATTTTCTTAAAAACACTATACATGCCATCGATAATCCACATTTTTTGAATTTTAAAAGTCAAATTTTATTAAGGGGTTTTCTTCTTCGTTGTCAAATTTCGATACAAAGTCACAATGTAAAAAGTCAAATCTGATTTCGTCACCAAGATTCCCAACTTCAGTCGTCGTGCCTGTTTCAGCCTTTTGTTCAAGACAGCTTATTTTATCTATATATACTACTATAACTATTATTTAACCAGATTATATTTATAAAAAAGAAGAAGAGATATGCTCCCTATACTTTTTTTTATTTATTTATAGTCATCTATACGTTTTTCATTGATGGAAGAATAAACAGAGAATCCTTCTTTATACCTGAAATATTCACTGAAAATCCAGTTCCGTAAAAACCATCATTAAGTCTCACTGACTTATTGTCGTTTGGTTCCAAAAGTAGTCCATATCCCTTATATCGTGGAAACTGATATAATACCTGTTAAGAGCATCATTTCTGTATTCCACATTCCTCAATAGCATCTTGTCGAATAGTACGAAGATGCGACTTGTCTCCATTTATCTCATCTCAAGTTGCAATTTCAAAAAGTAATAGCACCATCTATTTGGCGACATATATTGGTTATTCCATATATATGAATCTTCATCTCCAAATATCACAAATTTCACAAATCACAACACCGACTGCTGCACTTCTGGATTGCCCTGCTTTGCAATGTACCACAAAAATGTTCACAGTCTTTATATTTCAAAACAAAATTAATTATAGCGTTTGCGTCCGCCTCGGACATCCTTCCACGATATAGCGAATCAGCAAACTTTACATGCAAAACATCTACTATGTTGGGGTTATTGAAATATAAATCTTCCTTTCCAGGATTGGTTATCGATATTATGCATGTTGGCGGAATGTTTTTAGTAGTATATTCGATTGAACTTGATTTAGAGAGAACCTTGATATCCATAAGAAAACTCTATGAGATGAATTAATAGAAAAAATAATTAGCTTATCAAAAATAGCACAGGTTTTATAATTCGTGAAATCAGAATAACAAAAAAAGAGCCCATGTGGGCTCTTTTAAATATGAGGCACTTAAATGACCAACGCACTTTGCCATTTGAAAACAGCATCGACTGGATTGGCAAACAACCTCCACCTACCATCTGAATTACTTATTTCTCCTGCTAAAATCGTGTTTAGTTCCTCGTTAAGTTTCTGGTTCACCATTTTGGCAATATGTTCACGTGCTGCATGAAAGTCCTTTTCGTATTCCTGCAGATTCATTGTGAATGAAAATTCAACAGGTCCAAAAGAAAACTCCCAAGGGAACCAGTTTTTTAACGAGCTCTCTTCCTGAGTCTTAATGCACATGCTATGCTGCGGCAACGTTATAATGATTTCCTGTACGGGATAATACATTATAACATCAATCCGAGGGATAAAATTCACCGAGGCACTCATCAACTTAATGTTATACGAAGAACCTTCATTGTCGACTCTCTTTCCACTTCCATTGATAGGGTTTTCCCCTATGAAATTGAGCTTCTGCCCTACAAGATACTTTGCTACATCATCTTCACTTGGGTAATATACAGTTCCCATATCACACGCTCCTTTATTTTGTGGGTTTTTTAAGTTGGAACATAAAAAAATAGACTCCTAACAGATATGCGATAACTATTATATTCGGATTATCAGTTTTGTAAAACGAATATTTGCCTGTAGTTTCTTAACAAAAAGAGCGAATTTAATATAATAAAAAAAAATTGCGGAGGTCTATATTATGCAGGAATACGATGGAAACGTTGTAAACGAAGAAGAAAAACAAGAAGAATCCCAGGAAGAATGCCAAGAAGAACTTTCAGAAATCAGTAGCAAATCACGTTATGAGTTCTTGTTTAGGGACATTGACGGAGAGCTTTATAATGCTACTAATGGTGCAGAAGGCAAAAATATGTTGGAAGCAAACGTTTACGAGACCCCAACACATTATGTCGTTGAATGTTTAGCGGCTGGGCTTGGCAAAGAAGACATAAACGTGACATACATGAACGATGTCCTTACTGTATCGATTCAGAAGGACAAATATAAATTTGGCAGGAACAAAGACAATAACGAGTTTGAAAATTATGAAAGACGATTTCTTGTAAGAGAAGTCGATTTCAAAAAAATCAAGGGCGTTCTCAAAAACGGCATTTTGACTATTAGAGTTCCCAAAAAGCCGTTTGATGGTGAACCAAGAAAAATCAGAATTTCCTGATACGTAACAAATAGAGATACCCGTTCTTGACGCTGATAAGCCTCTAAGAGCGGGTATTTTTTAGTTTATGGTTTTCACAAAAAAAAGCACAGCCGCTTGATGGGCTGTGCTTCCCGCTTCGAAACTTTATTCAAGCATAAGGTTTACTCTCAATTGCCTTTTGCTCGCTTACTGCTTCAAGCCCTCCATATTGCTTTTAGCAGTTATTTCGACCTGCGGTGTTTTTATTGAGTGTTCCGAATGTGTCTTAACGCATAACACCAGTTTGAACTGCTGACACTCCCCATGACTAAAGTCAGGGGATTCTCTGGTGGTAGTCGGAAGTCCATTTCTGGTATCCGTAGTTCCCCAGAGATTAGGATGTGCCATCACCCCTCCCTAGGCAGGTCGTATAGACCCTAGGGCTGGTAGACTATCACCTCATTAGGCTACACCATCTACCACAGACGTTTTGTTTTTACGACTTGTACTTATCGCTTAGCTTTTGGCTAAGATTTAAGCCTTCATCCCAACGATTAAAGTCGTGGGCTTTCGGCTGAGTTTTATGTAAGCAGCCTCATCTCCTACCCACACGGACGGCGACCAAACTACTTACGACAGAGCTGTGAACAAGGATTACTGTTCACAGGTGTCACGACCTATATGACGTAGTGCCCGCAGCACTTAGGCTTACATTTTAGGCTTTCGAGCCATGGCGTTCAGCCAGTGGGTTTTTAAAGGAACACTCGCAGAGAGTATTACAACTCGGATGCATTCAGCAATCCGTCGTTGTGGTTAATAATATACATCAAATTTGCAGTAATGTCAAGTACAATGCAAAAAAATATTTGCCAAAACTTGATGTTGCAAATTATGCGCTTTGCACAAATAATTTAAGCTTTGAAATTTTACACACGTTCTGTGCAGTTTATTTCAAAGACCGCAACAGAACATCGATATCTCTGCAAGTTTGCTGGAATTCTTCGGGTGTTATTGACTGTACCCCGTCGCTTAAAGCATGTGCAGGGTCATTATGTACTTCCACCATAACCCCATCAGCTCCGACTGCAGCAGCGGCTAAACAGAGAGGACGCACGAACTCAGCAATCCCACATGCATGGCTGGGGTCTACTATGACGGGCAGGCTTGTCCTTTTTTTAAGAGCCAATACAGCAGTTATATCAAGGGTATTTCGAGTGGAAGGTTCAAAAGTCCTAATGCCTCTTTCACAAAGGATTACTCTTTTGTTGCCATAAGCCATCAGATACTCTGCACTCATCAAGAGTTCTTCAATTGTATTTCCAAATCCTCTTTTAAGCAATACAGGTTTATCTACGCTGCCGAGAGCTTTGAGGAGTTCAAAGTTTTGCATGTTTCTGGCTCCCACTTGAAGGACATCAACATCTTTATACATGGGCAGATGTTCAATACTGACGATTTCGGTAACAATAGGAAGCCCAGTCTCTCTTTTTGCCTCAACCAGCATGTCTATTGCTTCTTTGCCAAGTCCTTGAAACGAATAAGGAGACGTTCTTGGCTTGAACGCTCCCCCTCTTAAAATGCTTGCTCCAGCATTTTTGATGCTGCGAGCAATGCCGCAAATCTGTTCTGATGATTCAATCGAACATGGACCTGCGATGATTTGAAATTTTCCTCCGCCTATTTCAACATTCCCGACACGGACGACTGAATTATCAGCCTTTTTCGCATTGTTTGTTCTCATCGTTTATGCCTTCTATTTCATTCAGCTTTTACAAGGGTTTTACCAATACAGTTACAAATCTCTCTTCTACTTTGACTTTTGAATCTGGTTTGCCGCTGTCGATTTGAGAAAGTATATTATCCATGAGGACAACAGCTTTTTCAGGATGTGTAACTTCCCTACCCTTCATCTCAACCACTATTTTGACTTTATCTTTACCATTCAGTATTTTTTTGATATTTTTGAGCTTTGTTTGAATATCATGGTTCTGGATGTTTACACTGAATTTAATTTCCTTTACTACATGAGCTTTTGTGTTCTGCTTTTTCTTTTTCTCTTTCTCGTAAACGGTTTTCTGGAAATTCATAATTTTGTAAATTGGATTATCTCCGCCGCTTACTTCGACCAAATCAAGACCGCTGTCATTAAGTTTTGCAACGAGAGCGTTTTTGCTTATTTGCTTTACTCCGCCTTCGAAGACAACATTGAACGTTTGCTGATTAAGCGTATTTACATCTACAAGCTTCACGATTTAAATAAAACCCTTTCCTTTCAATGCAAACTCAAGTATGCGAACAAATAACTTATAATTTTACTTTAAGTTAGAATTTTTCTCGAACTTATAATTTTGCTCAAAGTGGTGAACGTAGCTACGTATCGACCAGGAATTTTTCTTTGGCTGTCTTATAGCTCCTGATTCGGTCTTCCATTGACATTTTCAAGAGCCTCTCACATATTTCTTCGTTGAGGTTTCGATAGATTTGGCTTTCGCAGAATTTTGCCCTGTTCTCATAGCACTTTTTTATTGCCTCATCGGTAATTTCTTTGCCGTCAAAAAGGGTATACATTCCACATTGTCCATGAGACCTGATGGCAGTATAGATGAGCTGTATTGTAGAAGCGATAAATTCATTATGTTTATTATTTGGCATAACAGTGGTCAAGCTCCTTTTTTACGAGGGTACTCTTGTTCAAGAAGCTCAAGTGCCCTCTTCAATGAATTTACGCTCAAGCAGTCGTATTGATTTTTTGAGAAAAATCTATACGAATTACCTCTTTTGAGCCCTGTTCTCTTGGCAACTGCACAGATGCTTAGATTATGCTTTTTGGCAATCTTCAGTATTTCTTTTTTATAATAATCTTTGGATAAGATGTCTGCCTTGTTCTTGGCTTTTGCATCCAAATACTTTTTGTAAATTGCCTTAAATTCATCTGGCAATTGAGAAACAGTTGTTGAAAGCGTATCTTCAGAGATATCGGAAAGATACCTCTTGAATATGTCAAGGTATTTATCCTCGATATTTACCTTTTTTGCAGCCGAAAGCAGCAACTTTGACTTTTTGCTTATACCTGCATATAAGAGCAAAGGAGCCATAAGCTCAGGATTACTTGTAGCAGCTTCCTTCGCAAGCTTATGTATACTGATTGTGTTGCCATCTGAATGATTTTTTACTTGCTGTGTAATATAGCCCTTAAACGTTAGGTTTCTCATATTCACTCTCCAGTAATTTTATCGCATTTTTATATATGTTTGTTCGCTTTATATCGTTTTCTGTTATTTCTCTTAGTCTCGACAAATCTGAATTGTGATACAGGTCGGCGAGTTTGACTTTACAAGCTATTGAGTCTTTTTTAATTTGGTTTATATATTCCATGTACGGCACATCTTTATTATGTTTCAGAAGAACAAGGGTATCGATAAGTCGTTGGGGTATTCCTCTTGCAATTAGTAGTTCTTTATTGAATATTTCAGAGTCTTCCAAAACATCGTGCAATAAGGCGACCACAACTTCATCTTCCGTATCCATCTGCTCAGCTAAATGAATCGGATGAAAGATATACGGATAGCCACCTTTGTCCTTCTGATTCAAATGTGCCCCATGTGCAATTTCCATTGCTGTTCTGACCATTTGTGTATAAACCAAATTATCGCATCCTTTTTAGCGAATTTACTCTTCTGACTATTTCGTGGATAATCTTACCAATATAATTATTTCGCTTAGATTATACCACAAATTAGCTGTAATGTCAATCTGGTGCATGTTCAAGCTTATAAAATAGTGATTGCACTGAAGTTCCACAACCTTAGTACCACTCTTTTCGGAATTACATGATATGATACTCTCACATGGCAATTTTTTTGAACAAAATTTTGTATATTCGCTTTTTAGGATTTATATGTACTTCCTTAAGAGCGTAACCGTTAAACAAAATGTGTTGTATTTCTTTGAATGCCCCATTTTTCAAATCAATAAAATCCTTATTAAAGTCAACTATAGCAAAATCTCTATCAACAGGCTGCCCAAAGTTATCTCTATGTATATGGATGTTTGCTGCATTACTGTGCTCGCTTATGCCAAGTACAAATCCACGCTGCTCGCAGGCAACACTACCAAAATGCAAAATATTTCGGTTAAGTATATTGCTTTCCTTTATTTTTAAGTATGGGCATGTTGCAACTCTGAAGGAGAAATCAGAGAATGTATCAAATATTCCGCCTTTTATTGTTTGAACTGTTTCTTCGTCATGACGGTCGCATGTTATGCCCAATTCTTTGAGCTTTTTTACATTCATAAATATGTGTGAATGAAACATTCTCCATGTTGTGATATATTTAAAATCTTCGAAAAATATCAATTCTTTGTACTTATTTTTAATCGTGTCAACCAATCTTTGCTCATAATGTTTTTCTATATTCAGATAGTTTTTTTGAAAAACGATATCGTATTTTTTAGCAAGTTCAAAAAAATATTCTAAAAAATCATCGCTTATAAAAACAATATCTCCATCGTTGAGCAAAAGATAATCTGTCTCAGTTTCCTGGATTATGTTTTTTATTATGAATGAAACTCGTACCGAAAGAAGCTGAACATTACTCCATTTCGGGTTATTATTGACATACAGGTTGTATTTTTCAAGCAGTGACCTATTCCATGTTATGACCTTAATCCCACGTGTTTTAAGTTCGTTTTTTGTCCCATCAGTAGAGAAGTCATCGAAATATATTATTTGGGATTTCATGAACGGATAAACCTTGAGAAAAGAATCTATTGCAAGCAATGCAGTATTTTTAATATTATAGCCGCTGAATGCTATTGTGGTTTTTGCAGACATTAGATTATTTCCCATCTGAAATACCCTCTGTTTTTAAATGACTTTTCCCGCAAGGAATTTCTTTATAGCTACTTTTATATCATCGATACTTCTGTATTTACCCGTATCGAAAACTGGTATGTTGTATGCCTCTGCAATTCGGATAGCTTGTCCTGTACCGCCAGCTCCACTTCCGTTTCTTGTCCAGCATATTATAAAATCTGACGGCGTATTCAAATCCCAGCCAAGGACTTGGTGGGTATTTCTTGCTTGCAGCTTTTTTGCTCCAGCAGATAAACTCATCCATTTCGGATGATATTTTGATGCTATTATGAACGCATTGGGGTCAGACACTATTAATGGTGAGTCTGAGCCCTCAAAACCTTTCCATGGCAAGTATATCTCTTTTTGCCCATTTGCAGCATCGCAACCTGCTTCAAAAGCTTTGTCTGCTCCCCTGGCTCCTCCTGAACGAAGCACATATTTATGTTTAGCCAGATATTTTGCAAGTAATGTAAAATAGTTCAATATTTCAGGAGGAGTTTCTCTTGAACCTATTCCAGCATAGTATTTCACGGTATGTCTCCTTATTCTGTAATAATTGCTCCATGCTGTACGCAATTCTGCAGCCCTTTATCAACCTGCCACTTAAAAGCTCTTATCAGCATAATGGGATAATTTTTGTAATCGCTAAAACCATAAAGGCCGCAACTGAAAAAGTTATGGCATTCTATTATCGATGTCTTCCCGTTCGTTTCAAGACAGACATCAAGCGTATAGGCAGGTGGGCATGATTTGTATGCTTTTATCATTTCCTCAATAAGAGGAATCGACGGCAACTTAAAAGGATTCCCTGAGTAGCACCTTATATCGAGCAGCTCTCCGTTCTTTACAAAGCATCGCCACTCGGAGCTGATATCGATTATTTCAGACACCATATAGGTATCGTCTGGAACTATCACTTTTCGGGGTAAAACCATGTATGTATATCCTTTTATTCTGGTAGCACTTTTTATAAAATATTCTTTATCCAAGTCAAGGTTATCTTTGAATTCAGATTTTTTTATATACCAAATTTTCCTGTTTGCAAAAGGAATCAATTCAGTAGGAATGTTTAGCGGTTCCACATTTTGAATTCCATAACATTGCCGTATAAATTCAAGCACAAACTCAACAGTGCCGACAGGGATAGTATTTTCTGTCAGGTAATTCTCAATATCTTTTTCAGATGTTATCAATTCATAGTCATATCTTTTTTCAGGACTTAACCAGTCATAATACTCGATTGCTTTTATGACTTCATACCCGAAATCTTGTAAAGGTATTTTGTTGTTATTTTTCACTTTTCCTGATTGTATCAAAAAACGATACATTAAATTTGTACTCCTCTTCACCATACCATATTTTGTTATTTACTATTGTTTTTTGATTATACCACAAAATAATACAAATGTCAACATTACTACGTTTAAGCATGTACTACACCATGAAAAAACAGCATCGATGCAGCAAGTATTTTGGACTTAACCAATCTCGGTGTGCTTGTATATAATGTCAAAGCCTCAATCGTGATGTTTATTCAGTAAGTAATTCAAAAAGCTGAAAAACAGATTTTATCAACTCAAAATTCAGGAGGTCAAAATTATGAACAAAATCAAAAAAACTCTTTGCTTCCTTTTATCAATTTGCTTCGTTTTTACAATGAGTGGTTGTGCATTCATTGATGATTTGAAAAACAAGGTCAAAGGAGAACTTGTCGGTCAGGAGTTCGACATTTTGGTTTATGATAACTTCGGGAACAGAACCATGACGGTCAGCGGCACAAAAGTGACTCTTGGTCTTCTCGAAAATAGTGCGAATTTCAGTTCCGAGAGCACTGGCTACAAGTCCGAGGTACTTGAGGTCACAGTTAACGGGAACCAAATGTTCGAAGTGGGCAATACGCTTATTGTGGCTGAAAAAGGAGTTGATATGGTAACGGACTTTGGGGTTCCTGAAAGCGTTGCTGTTGAGAGGGGCGGCGGATACGTGCCACTTGATAGGTACGTCAATTCTGTCAAAAACCTTATTGGAAAATCCAAGACAATAATAATTTCTTCTCAGCTCGGAATCCCAATTGGTGTTTTCCAGGGCGAAGATGTGTACGTTACCGTTCCATCAGATTTGCCCAAGACAACGAGAATAAGCATTGACGGCAAGTCGCTTTATATCCATCGGGCAAACTATGTTATCATGGATACGGCTATGCTGGGATAGCCAAAACTTCAAAAGCAACAGTCTCGCTTAGGAGGCTGTTGCTTTTTATTATGTCTTATTCGGTTTGACTGCAAACCACTTTATTCTTTCCTGTATTTTTGGCTTCATACAGAGCCTTATCTGCATTATTTATAAGCTCCTCACTTGTTATATTCTTTTTAAATGACGCTACGCCGAAGCTGCAGGTAACTTGCCATAGCATTTCAAAGTTGTATTCACTGACAGCTTTCCTAATTCTTTCAGCGACTTGGCAGGCACAATCGATTGTAGTTGATGGGAGTAGTATTGCAAACTCTTCCCCGCCCCACCTGCATAAAATATCATTAACTCTGATATTACTTCTGAGGACAGAAGAAACATTGACGAGTACTTCGTCTCCTTTTGAGTGACCTAAGGTATCATTAATTTTCTTGAAATTATCAATATCCAGAATAATCAGAGAAAGCTTATGACCTAATCTTGCAGCCGAAGAAACCTCTTTATTGAAGACATCCATAAAAAATCTTCTGTTATATATTCCTGTCAGGGTATCTTTTGTTGCTTGACTATATAATTCGCACTCGGCTTCTTTCCTCTTTTCTATCTCATACAAGCTTAATACCATAAAGATTCCCATCAGAACAAGCGGCAAAGTATATAAACCCGACTTAAGGAAGACCTTCCTCATCGGCATCATTGTTACCATAGTCCAAGGAGCTTCCTGACAACGAGCTGCGTATACGTAACAGTCTCCAAACCGCTGGATGCTGTTTTTCTCAATATTTTTTAAAGACTGGAACTTGTAATCTGAAATTCCGAGCAACTCGTTGATTGATGTCAGTTTTGACTCATTAATACTTTGGTTGGTAGTTAAAACTGTACCGTTGTCATCAAACAAATAAAACATGTTTTCACATTTTATCGCATCCCGCAGAAACCTGTTTGTTATATTGATAGAAACTACGCCCATGAACTGATTCCCGCAATATAACGGTTTGGACAAAGTAACTAAAGTCTCATTGCCAGATGCGTCAAGATATACAGGAGTCCATACTCTATCTTTGTTTGGATTGTTTATTGGTATCGCTATCTTGTACGACTCCATCGACTTCATGTTTTCAGAATAAGCCACGCTTGATAATGGTGCCCAAGGATACGCACAAATAAAATTATTTTCACTGATATAATAAATCCAGTCAATATTTTTGAATTTTGAGCTATAAGCACGAAAGAATTTATTGAATTCCAAAACAAGATTTATTTCTTGTCTATAAATTCCCGTATCAGGGATTTGTCCAATACCATTTAAATTGCCGACGAGTTTTTCGTTTGAGGTATTCTGAACAGCGTTCAAATCATATGTATTGGTTTTTGGATTATATTTCAGTAAACTATAAAACTTTGAATCACTTTTATCCGTGTGAGAAAAATAAAGTTCCCCATACATAATCAGGTCATCAACTAATTGTGTGGACGACTTGATATAACTATTTATATAGGTTTCTTCCGTTAATGCTTCACGATTCAGGTTAGCAATCATTGATTGGTAGTTGCTCATAAAAAACAAAACAGTGGCAACAATGTTAATTACAATAACAAGTATTTTTTTCATAAAACCTTCCTTGGAATTGTTTTAGACTTGTGTGTATATTGATAGAGATATAAAACTTACAAATATTATATAACGGAATACATGAATAGTCAAAACACACATTTTCTATATGTTCAGCTTAATGTCTAACATACCGCAATATTGACATAAATAGTAAAAAATGATATAATCAAATAATAAAAAATCTAAAACATTTCTATTGTCAATCATAAAGGAGTCTCAATATTGACGCAAGAAGAATTTTATCGAATGCTAAAAGAAAAGAACGAAATAATGCTGAACGACCAGCAACGTGCAGCGATTGACTATACAGGTTCTGCCTGCGTATTGGCTGTTCCTGGGGCTGGAAAAACTACTGTAATCGTTTCAAAAATTGCTAATCTGATTCTCGTTCATAACGTATCCCCTGAGAACATCTTGACTCTCACTTTCAGCCGTGCGGCTGCAAAAGACATGAAGAGCAGATTTGTGAATTTTTTTGGGGATATTGTTGATAAAAACGTTCACTTTTCTACAATACACAGTTTTTCATATATGGTTCTCAGATATTATTACCAACTCAAAGGACTGCAAATACCAACGATAATCGAAGGCGAAGATGACAACTCTGATAATCCTGCTTTGAAGGCAAAAATATTGAAGCAGATATATCAGGAAGTAAATAATATGCCTTTATCTGACGACCTATATGAAAGTATTCTTCAGACAACGACGCTTATAAAGAACAAAATGCTTGACATAGACAAGGATGTCGATGAGTCTGAATTTGCAGTGAAAAACTTTAAAAGAATTTTTAAGGCTTATGAGGAGTATAAGCAAGAAAACAACTATATAGACTATAATGATATGCTCACAAAAGCTATTTCTATTTTTAATGAAAATCCAGATGTTCTTGAGGTTTTCAGGAAAAGATACAAGTATGTTTTGGTGGACGAGGCTCAGGATACAAGCGTCGCAAGTAATATGTTGGTCAGAATGATTGTTCAGCCTTCTGGCACCGTGTTTTTCGCTGGAGATGATGACCAGTGCTTATATGGCTTCAATGGCTGCTCACCCCAGAACATGTTTGAGTATGAAAAGAATTATCCTGGAATCAAACTTCTCTATATGGAGCAAAATTTCCGTTCTACATCAAAAATTTTGAGCGTGGCCAACGATTTTATAAAAAAGAATACTCAGAGGTTCAACAAGAATATTGTCACGAATAAAAGTGCTGGAAAACCAATTGAATTAATTTCTCTCATTAATGAGAAATCCCAATATGCATATTTGGTCGATGAACTTAAAAAGATACCAGACCTGAACAATTGTGCGATATTGTACAGAAACAATCTTGAGGCTATTCCAATAGCAGACGCACTCGATAAAAACGGAATTTCTTTTTACTTGAGAGATACCAAAGCTCATTTTTTCAACCATTGGCTAACACAGGACATAGTCAGCTTTATAAAATTTGCTAATGACCCATGTGATTTTGAATCTTTCAAAAAGATTTATTACAAAATGAATGCTTACATTTCAAAATCAATGATTGAATATGTCGAAGAAGTAATTGCTAACGGCATCAGAAAGAACATCTTTGAATTACTTTTAAAATATCCGTTTCTTAATCCAAGGCAGAAAGCGAGATTTGATTATTTAAGCTGGATAGTGCCTCTTGTTAAAAACAAAACCGCAAAAGCGGCTTTAGACTTTATTGATAACGAATTTAAATACAGCGAGTATTTAAAAAGGGTTGCTGAGGTGTTGGGGTATACCGTTGAGTACCTGAACTCTATACTGTCGATAAACAAAGCAATTGCTGAAGGGGCAAACACTTCCTTGGAATATATAGAGCGTCTGGAGCACCTTAAAAATGTAATGGATAATGCAAAAAACAATAAAAGCAAAAATGCAGTTACCCTAAGCACTTTACATTCCAGTAAGGGGCTTGAATTCCAAACTGTATTTATTATCGACATGATTGAGGGTAATTTCCCTTCAAGCTCTGCTATCAGCGATTTGGAAAACGGCAATATACTTACTATGGAAGAGGAAAGAAGATTGTGTTATGTTGGAATTACAAGAGCAAAGGAACGTGCCGTTGTTATAAATGTCCAAAAGAAAAATCAAGAGATTGTCCCTCCGTCGAGATTTTACATTGAGCTTCAAAATATAATCAAAACAAGCATGATTGCACAAAAGAGTACTCATTAATAGTTCATATTCTTTACAAAGAAAATAATAAAAAAGGCCGTCATATCTGTGTATGACGGTCTTTTAACTAACTTGGCAAGAAGTCTCCCATCTTCTACAAGTGGGAGATGAATTGCCAATTATTGTTATGATTTATAAACTCTATATACTTAAAACTAACTTGTTTGTATGATTTATTTGGTATA